>OLSB01002043.1_pt1 | contig 17692 bp, 6 predicted proteins | sample 1672071 | NCBI WGS metagenome assembly OLSB01 (sample SAMEA3136642, study PRJEB25190) | human gut metagenome | biome: human gut; feature: human-associated habitat; material: faeces | place: Austria | collected 2013 | reverse complement strand
AAGATATCTGCACTGACGGTTGAGAATCAGAAGGCAGACAGCAGATACCTCTATACACCTTATGAACTGGCAGAGATCCCGGAGGGATATGACGGGGAAACCCCGCTTACCGACAGCACTCTGGGAGCAAAAGGACTGTTTGGACAGAGAGCCTATACACTCCGGACCGACAGAAACCTGGTCGGAAATTTCACGGCGCTGGGCGCGAGAGTTTATCAGACCCTTGCATCAGGCGAGGGAACCGATTACCGGGATGCGGAAAGCTACTATAATACCTTTGTATACAGTCAGGACACAGATCTCCCGGCTTCTCTGGAAACTCTTTTCCGGGCAGAACTGGGAGACGGAGGAAACCGTGAGCAGGGACACACCGATTACTATACCGCGATCACAAGGATCCGCGCATACCTCGAAAAAAACATGACCTACAGCACAGCTTCAGATCCGGATACGAAGGATGGAGACTTTGTGGAACACTTTCTGACAGACACAAAGATCGGACACAGTGTCCATTATGCATCTGCGGCGGCACTGATGTTCCGCTACTATGGAATCCCGTCCCGTTATGTAGAAGGTTATCTTGTCACACCGGAAGATGTCAGAGACAAAAAATCCGGGGACACCATAGAGATTCCAGGCAAAAACGGCCACGCATGGACAGAGATCTACATTGACGGTCTCGGCTGGGTTCCGGTTGAAATGACACCGGAATATTACAACGTCATGAAAGAAGCAGATCTGAAGACAGGCCTGGAGGCGCAGGGCGCAAAGGCGGCAGCAATTCCTGAGACAGAGGAAGAACCGCCGATGGAAGAAAATATCCAGACACACTGGAGTCTCAGACTGGCACTGTTCGGGATCGAGAAATTCCTGATCCTGCTTCTGTCGGTATTTGACATATTCTGTCTGATCTTTATTCTGACAGTCTGGATCCTGAGATTCCGGGCAGGACAGATCCGGAAGCGCAGATTCCAGAGCGGAGACGACCGAAGTGCAGTCCGTGCCATGGCAGGATATGCAGAACTTCTCTACCGCCATGGACCGAAACTTTATTCACAGAAGACAAGAGAGACGTATCAAAAGATATCCGTGATCGGACAGCGGGCGGCATTCAGTCCGCATCCGGTATCAGGAGAAGAACGCCGGGAAACCGCAGCCTGCATCAGAACCATGCAGAAAGAACTTAAGGCAGCGACAGGCTGGTATGAGAAATGGATCATGAAGTATATCGAAAGGCTGTATTAAAGGGTAAGCATGAAAAGAAACAGTAAAAAAAATAAAAAAAGATTTTCCAGGATCATCCCGGCACTCTGGGGACTTGCCTGCCTTTTGATCTTCGCAGGAGTTCTTTTTGCTGGACTTGGAAACTATCACAGAGAAATACAGGAAAATCCGATACAGGGGATCAGTGCCGGAAGCTCCTTCAAAGGCTATCTGGGAACCGGTTATGCCTATGCCGGGCAGCAGGAAAATTCACAGAACGGGGACGAAGCCCAGGGAGAACAGGCACAGCTTCTCGATGAAGAAGAACAGCAGGAAGATTCCGAGACGGAAGAAGCCGGGGAGACTGAGGAAGCAGACCTGACAGACGGAGAGAGCGAACAGAACCAGAATGAACAGAGCCAGCAGGAACCAGATGTAACGGAGACACCGGAAACCTCTTCGGGAGATGACGGCATACAGAGCGATGTAGAGGAAAATACGATTCAGTATGACGGTGACCAGGAGGATTCCGATGAATCCGACGAGGGCGAACCGGAGAGAGATGACAACCGGAACCAGGAAGGTGCGGAAGTACCTGTCACCCCGACTCCGCAGCCGCCGTCAGAGGATGAGGACGAAGACCGTTATCCGACGATCGCGACAGATCTGACAGACGGAGAGACTGTCAACGCCGCTTATCGTACCTTTTATGTACAGGCGAAAGACTGGTATGGAAACAGCCTTGGCTCTACTTCTCTTGAAGTTTATGGCAACGGACAGAGACTTTCGGTCAGCGGCGAGCCTTCTCAGGGCGTGCTCGCGTACCGTCTGGATCTGGAAGAAGATGCGAATACCATAGATATCAAGGCAACCGATACAGAAGGCTGGAGTACCACACTGCCGACGTTTACCATCTACAAAGGCGAGGAAGGCGGTGCAGAACCGGCAGGCTCCGTCAGCATCAGCATTGAGGCCGGAAGCGTAGGACTTGGAACAATCCTTCCCTCGACTTCTGTTGACTTTTATCAGGGAGAACAGCTTTCTTCCGTGGTACTGAGACTGTTACAGAACAGTGGACTGGACTGGAGAAATGACGGAGATGTGACAGGAGGCTTTTACCTCAAGGCGATCGGACGTGGCGGGATCACAGCAGGCGCGGCGATCCCGGATGATCTGATGGCGCATCTTGAAGCGGTCAACTGTCAGCTGTCAGGACACGATGCCAACTGGCTCGGTGAGTTTGACTTTACAATGGATTCCGGATGGCTGTATTTTGTCAACGGAGAATATATGAACGTCGGAATGTCGGCATATTTTCCGGCAGACGGAGATGAGATCCGGATCCGTTTCTCTCTGTACTCAGGTGCAGACGTAGGAGCCGGAACAAATGGCGAGACATGGGGGGACTGGTAAATGAACAAAAGATTTGTAATGGGAACACTTTCAGCAGTGCTTCTGGCAGGAACTGTGCCGGTCTGTGAGGCAGGTGCGGTGGAGGAACCTTCCGGCAGCCAGGTCGCGGAATTTTCTGAACTTTCCGATGATATAAATCCGGGAAATACAGAAGAAGTGGTGCCGACTCAGGAACCTCTGGAAACACCGGAACCCGAACCGACAGAAGAGCCGCAGCCAACGGAAGCTCCGCAGCCAACCGAAAGCCCGGATCCGACCGAAGCACCACAGCCGACCGAAAGTCCGGCTCCGACTGAAGCTCCGTCCCCGACCGAGGCTCCGGCTCCGACAGAGACACCGCCGCAGGAAGAATGTGCGCTGCATCTTACCGGAGTCAGAGCCATCCGGACAGCGGACAATCAGGTGGTTCTTCTGTATCAGGCAGACGGGGAAGGCAAGGTCTGTATTTCGGCAGTCCGTGAAGGCCAGCAGCCGGTATTTGATTTTGAAAGCACTGCCCGTCCGGTTGAGACCGGAGACAATCAGCAGTCTGTAAACGTTCCGGCAGATGCCGCCTGCGAAATTTACCTGCTTGTACAGGATCAGAACGGCAACAGAATGACAGAAGCGGTGAAACTTTCTTTGGCAGCAGCCAGAAAGGTACATGCGGCAGTTCATACAGAACCGGCAGATGCCACCGTTGCCGTCCGCAATGAACTGGGACAGGAGATCAAAGGCTCCCGTGGGATCTATGCGCTTTACAAAGGTGAGAAGTATACGATCACCGTTTCAAAGGACGGCTATGAGACAAAAACAGAAACTATAACAGCAGATACAAAGACAACACAGTACAGGATCTCCCTGACCGGTAATGATGCAGAGCTTAAGCATCTGTATGTTTCCAGCTCAGACACCTATGGCAAAGGAATCCTGAAGCTGGATCCGGCATTAAAAAAAGACCATGACCGATACAGCGCCACCTACGACGGAGAACGGCAGAGCCTGAACCTCTGGCTGGAATCTGCCTCCGGTGCCACAGTAAAGGTCTATGCGCTCAGCGGGATCAAAGCCTCGACCGTGCAGAAAGATGAGACTATCAAAGGTACACAGGACAAAGAAAAACATCCATACTGGAAGATTTATTTTGCTTCCCAGGAAAAAGAAGCAAAGGTCCGCATTCATGTGACTGCACAGAACGGAACATCCAGAGATTATTATCTTACCCTGAGCCTGACGGACAAAACAGCTCCGGTACTCAAAAAAGTCAGCGCCAGCAGGATTTCCGAAGATAAGGCCTCTGTGGTATACAAGACCAGCGAAAGAGGAATGTGTTACTACCAGGCAGGGGAGGCCGGAGCAAAAATCCCCACACCCGATACCAAAGGGGCAGGCGAGGAAGTTTCCGCTGGAACCAATACCATCACACTGACCGGACTTACCCAGGGTCAGAAAGACCTGGTGATCGTAGTCAAAGACACAGCAGGAAACGTCAGTGACCGTCTGGTGATCCGGATCCCGGATATTAAGAAAAAGGGGCAGACCCAGCGGAATAACGGTAACGGTACAAATGTCGCACAGAGACCGGGATACGGCGGCAACAAATCCGAAGCGGTTCTTCCGGGAGGCCAGAACAATGGAGAGGGCTCGCTGGACAAACTCAAAACAGTTCAGGCAAAAGAAAAGTCTTCCGGATCCAAAACGCAGAAGGACGGAGAGGACACAGAGCAGAGCGGCAAAAAGAAACTGACTGTCCATGAGAAACCAGCTTCCAAAAACAACAGCACAAAAAACACCGGAAATTCAGACAAACAGAGCAAAACCGCAAAAACAGACAAAACAGCCAAAAAAGCAGCCGCAGCCACAGCTTCTGCGCCAAAGGGCGGCGGGAAAGGCGGCACGGGAGACAGTTCAGCGGCCGGCGGGAAACAGACCGGAAGCGCCACCGGCACCGTGGGAAAAATCTCCCACACCTGGAAGCATATGCGTCTTCTGACAAGGACACTTCTGGTGTTCGCACTGGCAGGAATTCTGTATCTCGGATTCTTTGCAGGAGCCAGACGACATTACAAAAAACAGAAACTGAGTGATCCGATGATATGACAGAAACAAAGATAAGGAGGGATTTTATTTTATGAAGCCGATCATGAAAAAATGGCTGACAGGTCTTCTGTGTGCGTCACTTCTGGCAGGAAGCGCGCCGGCCTATGGAGCAGATTTCAGTGCAGAAGCTGACTTTTCTTCGGAAATCTCCGTAGAAGAAACACAGGAAGAAGACCAGACAGAGCCGGAAACACCGTCTGAACCGGAAGCTCCGGCAGAGGTCGATCTGGAACAGCCGGATGATTTCAGTTCACAGGACGGTCAGGACACTGCGGAAACCCCGGATCCGGATGCACCTTCCGATGACTTCAGCGCCGATGATCTGATTTCCGATGACAGCGAAGCACCGGAAGTGCAGATCACAGATGAGACCGAAGATCAGAAAGAATATCTGACAGATTTAAACGTCTATACCGGAAACGGGGTAAAAGACGCTCTGAAACTCGACAGAAGAGAAGACATGGACGAAGAATTCGGCGGCAGAGTCTACACCGTAGAATATGGTTCCAACTATAACTCTTCCGCGCTCTGGATCAGTGCCAATCTTGCGAAAGACGCACCGGAAGGATCCACTGTGACACTCTCCGCATGGAATCTGTCAGGAAAACAGGAAACAAAAGAGATGTCCGCCACTGCATACACAGACGGACAGAGATATTCATTTTCGGATATTTTTGCTTCCGGCAATGGAAAAAGAGCCATCTACACCATCAAGGCAGGAACCGAAAGCGACAGCGTAACTTATAAACTCGTAGTGCTTCGAAGACTGGACCTTTCTTCGATCAGATGCTACCTGCCGACCGATACCGACATGGCAAAAAACCTGATCACAGATTTTGACACCTCCGGAGTGACAAGAGACTACGAAGTGTCTGTGACCGGAACGGACAAGGTGAAGATCAGGGCAGTACCTTTCGGGGAAAACTGGTATGGTCTCACCATAAACGGACAGAGCATTTCATCAGGAGATCCGATCGAGATTCCTCTGACCGGGGATTCGACGGAGATCGCCTTTGAGATGAAAGAGGATGGAACCTATGCGGATCCGGACTGTCAGGAAAAAACCTATACCTCTACAGGAAGCTACAAAGTCACCGTTCAGAAACAGCTCAGCGATTCTGTGACATTTCAGGTGACACCGCAGGATGCAGTCATCAGCGTTTACGACAAAAACGGAGAACGCATGGAACCGTCACAGGATTCTGCCAGCACATTTGCTTCCCTGATCAAAGGCCAGGAGTATACCTGGAATGTTTCCCACTATGGCTATATTTCACAGAGAAATACCTTTAAGGCAGGAGAACAGGCTGAGATCACTGTAGAACTTAAGAAACAGGATGCCACCCAGCCGGAGATCACCGACAATGACTGGACTAATTTCCGGAACAGCGAGAACAATAACGGAATTACAGGCACATCCACACCGACCGATACATCTTCGACCGTGCAGAAATGGGCGATGCGCATTGGTGTCGGCCAGGAGGCATCTGTCACACCACCGCTGATCCTGGGAGGCTATCTGTATGTGGCATCCGGACAGTTTATCTACAAACTCGACAAAAATACAGGAGATATTGTAGCAACCAGTGAACCGCTCAACGGAAATATGATCTATGCGCTGAATCCGCTTACCTATGCAGAGGGAATGCTGTTTGCCCAGATCGGCGGCGGCCAGATCCAGGCAGTCAGTGCTTCCACTCTCAGATCCGTCTGGATCAGTGAATCGCTGGGTGGACAGACCCTCTCTCCGATCACATACAAAGATGGATATATCTACACAGGAACCTGGAATTCCGAGACCACGGCAGGCTCTTATTTCTGCCTTTCCGTGACCGACGAGGATCCGTCAAAAGGCAATGAGACCAAGTACTGCACCTGGAAATACAACCACAAAGGCGGTTTTTACTGGGCAGGCTCCTATGCGTCCGGCGATTATCTCGTATTTGGTTCCGATGATGGTTCCGGAGAAAAAAACTATACCAGCACGGCGATCCTCTATTCTGTCAACACCCATACAGGTCTCCTTCTGGATAAACTGACAGGACTTAACGGAGACATCCGTTCCACCGTAGTTTATAACAACGGATACGTCTATTTTACGACAAAAGGCGGCTACCTTTACCGTGTGGCGATGAATGCGGACGGAACCTTTGGCAGAGCAGACAGTTACAACCTCGGTGGCATGGCAACAGCAGCCCCGGTAGTATACAAAGGAAGAATCTATGTCGGTGTCTGCGGACAGGAAAGCCACCGGTTTGACGCCGATGCGGGACATCATTTCGATGTTCTGAATGAATCCGATGCAGGACTTTCCCTGGCATATGAAGTTTCGATTCCGGGATATCCGCAGGCAGCACCGCTTCTTTCTACTGCATACGAGAATCAGGATTTCAACGGGGACGGACAGGCAGACGGACGTGTTTACCTGTATTTTACCTACAATGCCAGACCGGGCGGACTCTATATGCTGGCAGACGAGCCGGGACAGACCTCTGGAAAAGCAGAAGAACTGTTCCGTCCGGGAAGTGACCAGCAGCAGTACTGCATCAGTACGATCTGCGCTGACAGAGACGGAACATTGTACTACAAAAATGACTCCAACTACCTGATGGCAGTCGAGACAAACGGTGCATATCTGGACAGTGTGACTGCACAGGCAGACAATGGAAAAGTAACCTGGGACAAAGCTTTCCAGTGTTCTGTGACAGAGTACACCATAAGAACCGCAGAAAATGCCTCAAAAGTAACCCTGAATTTCAAAACCCCGGAAGGATGCACCCTGACGGTCAATGGAAAAGCTGCCGGAAATACATATACCGCAGATGTAAGCTCCGGAAGCGCGGAAGTTACGGTCGTGGCAACTCTGGCAGGAAAGAGCAGAACCTATACGCTCCATCTGACAAAAGACCAGGGAAATACAAACCTTGCGAACCTGACCGCCAGCATCAGCAATACCTATTCGGACAGTACGAAATGGCTGGCACTGACACCGGCATTCAGCGCAGACAAAACCAGTTACCGCGTCACCTATCTGGGCAGTTCTTTCCTGCGCATCTATGCAGAACCGGCAGATCCGTCTGCAGACGTGACCATAGAAGCAGGAAAAGGCATCAGTAAAGTAACATCCAGCGGAAAGGTGACAGGAAGTGGGCTGGCAGTCCGGCTTAACGCTTGGTTTGAGAGTGATGCTTCCGTAGAAGAAGCGCAGGTAAAAATCGTTATCACAGCAAAGACAGGAAAGAAAACAGAATACACTCTGACCATTCAGAGAAAAGAGACGATTTCCACACCGACACCGACGGTAACTCCCACACCAACGGCGACACCAAAGCCGACCCCTGTGCCGGAGAAATTCGGGGCATGGAAAACCGTATCAAAAGCAACGGTATTTGCACCGGAGAAACAGCAGCGAAAGGGAACAAAGGGAACTGTTCAGACCAGAACCGTCGGAAGGAAGCTGACCCCGACAATCCGGCTCAATACTACGAATATTAAATTACGGGTAAAACAGACGACAGCCCTGGTAAAAGTCAGCGGGCTTGCGAGAGGAGATTCCATCCGTTCCTGGACTTCCTCCAACCGGAATATTGCAACGGTAGATTCCAGAGGCAGGATCACCGGAAAACGTGCCGGCAGGACCAGAATCACAGTGACACTCAGAAGCGGCAAAAAAGCGTACATCAATGTCACAGTGCAGAAGTCCATAGTCAGGACCGAAAAGATCACCGGTCTTCGCTCTTCCCAGACCATGAAACGAGGGGAGAAACTGACCCTGAAACCGGTTCTGACACCACTCACTTCCCAGGAGAAGATCATCTATAGTTCTTCAAACAAAAACGTGGCAGTCGTTTCTTCCAGAGGTGTGATCACCGCCAGAAAGAAAGGAACCGCAAGGATCACCGTCCGGTCCGGAAGAAAATCTTATGTGATCAGAGTGACCGTCCGATAAAATACAGACAGACCGTGGATTTGCAGTAAATTCACCGGTCTGTCTTTTTATGGTAAAAAATCACAAAATCCGGCAGAAGAAATTGACGTAAGGATGCAAAAATGCTACAATACAGTCAACAACATAACTAGGCGTGGTCTGATCGGAGAACCGGTCAGTTTGTGGCAATCCGGTGCGACTCCGGAACTTCTGTTTGCTGTATGAAAGGTTACGCGGAAACCATTTTAAGTCGGCAGTACCAGCGCGTTGTATAGGGCAGAGACTCATCGATATTATGAGGCTCTGCTTTTTGTTGCCAAAATCATTTCAAAAGGAGGAAGAAGATGAAGAGAAAAGAACTTTTCAGACGGTTATCAGCCATTTCCATGGCGGCGATGATGACCGTGACAGCAGTACCTTCCAATATTTTTGCGGCTGATATTGAGTTTACTGACAGCGAGCAGGAAACGACAGAAGCAGATGCGGAAACAGCAGAAGCAGACGTAGATTTTGCGGATGCAGAAGAAGAACCACAGGCGGATGTGGAGGAACCGGAAGTTGAGGATGCTGTGCAGGAAGCAGAAGGCGGAGCTGGCGAAGCAGATATATTTTCGGATAAAAACGAGACCGTAGAGGAAGATTTTCAGTCGGATGCAGCAGGAACAGCCACTCCGGCAGCAGACGCAACGGTACATATGACGATCAGCGCGGCTGGTGTTCTGGCAGCTGCCAAAGACGGTACAGCCATGGCACAGAGAGATGTTACCGTTAAAGACCTTAACAGCGACGGAATTCTGACATACGATGAGGCACTGTCCGCAGCACACGACGAATATTACGAAGGCGGTGCGGCAGCAGGATATGCCAGCGCAGACAGCCAGTACGGACTCAGCCTGACAAAACTCTGGGGAGATACCAGCGGATATTTTGGATACTGGGATAATGACAGATCCTGTAACAATCTCTCTGATGAAGTCAAAGCAGACGATTACCTGACGGCTTTTGTTTACAAAGACCAGTCGGCATGGAGCGATTCCTATACAAGATTCGTTCAGAAAGAATACCAGGCAACAGTGGGAAAAGCAGTTACAGTTTCGGTAGAAAAAGCATCTTATGATGAGAATTACAATACGGTATTTGCTGCTTATGACGCTGCAGGACTGACCGCTTATGACAGCGAATATAAACCACTGGCAGTAGATGCTTACAGCGTTGACGGCAGTAACGTGACATTTAACCAGGCAGGAACCTACTACCTGGCAACCGCAGGAACCGACAGCGTAAACCTTGTACCGGCAGTTGCGAAGGTGACGGTGGAGGCCTGGAAAGCACCGTTCTCTAATATTCGCCTTTATGCGTCAGAGACAGCGTATAAAAATGGCGAGGAGCCAATCGCATATACACCGGCATATGATGGAAATAATCACAACTATAGTGTTGAGTTGCCGGATTACATATCAAATGTATTTACTGTTGTTAACTATGCAGATGAATATGTGACCAGTGGAAAGTATCCTTTGGTTATGTATACAACTTCCTGGGGAAGTTGGGGAAGTGGATCTCATAGTGGAGCTATCAGCACTGGTAATGCATATTTTGCCAAAGGATATGCCGGGGTTTATGCAGGAAACAAAAAAGATGAAGCCTATTTTTTTAATGTAAATCAGTATACGACATTAAAAGAACTGACAGTAGATGGAGTAGTAAATCAGAAGTTTGACAGAGATACTAAAACATACCATGTTTATGTAGATGATACAAAAGATGGTGTATCTATTATTCCGACAGCATATAAATCTAATTATACAGTGACTGTGAATGGAACAGAAGTGATCAGTGGAAAGGCATATGAATTACCATATAACTGGGACAAAAATGGAAAAATGGAAGTCAGCATTACAGTAAGCAAAGAAGGGTTGACTTCTACTACATATACAGTTAATTTGGAAAAAATGCCGAAGGAAGATAAACCGTTTATTGCAAAACAACCACAGAAAAGTGCAGATTATATTGTAAATGACAAGACAGAAGAATTATCTTTTCTGGCAAGTGCTAACGGAAAATTGGCATATCAGTGGTATGTAAATACAATTGATTCAAATGAAAACGGTACCTTGATTGACGGAGCAATAGAAGCAACATATAAACCAGCTTCCGATAAGACTGGTACATATTATTATTATTGTGTGATTACCAATACAGGAAAAACAGAAAATAACACAGCGGTAACAGAAATTTCAAGAATTACGGTGGCTCCAGATCCTACACCAGTCGCAACAATTACAACAATTGGAAGCGAACTTTCAGATGATTATCCATATACTTGGAAGACAGGTTACATATATAAGGTAGGGGATGAAGCTACACCATTAGAAGTAAGAGCAACTACAGTAGCAGAAGATGCCAAAATATCTTACCAATGGTACTATTCTTTTGCAGATGTATTAGGTACTTCATTAGATTGGGAACTTTTGGGCGAAACGTCTTCTAGTTACATCCCGACTACAGAATATGAAGATGCTAATGATTATGGATTCTTTTATAAATGTCTGGTAACCTGTACATTTAAAGGAAAACAGTATAAAACGTGGGCAACTACTGGACAGACTTATACAGTAGGTGAAGGGGAAAATGCAAAGACTTATGATACATTGGGAACATATGTTTTTGTTGAGGTAGATAGCGCTACAGTGCCGACTATATCCAGACAGCCTGCTGGTGGAAGCTATACAGAGGGAGATAAGAACGCAGAAGTATCTGTTTATGCAGAAAATGAAAAAGAAGATGGGGAACTGACCTACCAGTGGTATGTGAATGATACAGACAGTACAGAAAATGGAATTGCTATTGAAAATGCTACCAACAGTAGATATAAACTTGAAGAAGCAACTCCAGGAACTAAATATTACTATTGTGTTGTGACAAATACGATTCAGGGACATACTGCCAAGGCAACTTCTAATACAGCCAAGATTGAAATTACAAGAAAAAAAGAATTGACTGTAGATAAACTTTCTGGTTCTGGCAATCAGGAAGATCCATATCAGATTAAGACCGCAGAAGATTATCAGTATGTTGCTGATCTTGTGGCTCAGGGATTTTCCTTTAAAGGATTATATCTGCGTCAGGAAAATGACATTACGCTTCAAGATGGATGGAAACCAATCGGTGTTACAAAAGATGGATCTAGTGATATTAAGGGTGGAGACAACCTGTATCCGTTCAGTGGAATTCTGGATGGAAATAACAAGACGATAACCATTCCGGAGGGTGGACTTCCACTTCTGGGATATGTAAAGAATGCAGAAGTACGCAATCTGAATATCTATGGTACAAAAATTGCGGGCTATGGACTGGTAAATAACTTTGAAGGTGTTGGCATTCATAGCAATGCTATTATAATTGAAAATGTAACTTTAAAGAGCGGATCCAGCACTCTGAAATCTGGTTTCCTTGGTGCAAATATCACTACAAACGGATATGCAGGAACTTCTGCCGGCTTTGAAGCAACACTTCGCAACTGTACAGTTGAGGAAGACGTTGTGATCGGTTATGACAGAGATCAGACAATGATCGGATCTTTTGCAGGCCGTATGCAGGGAACATTAGAGAGCTGCGTAAGCCATGCAGCCGTTTATGGTAAGGATTATGTCGGTGGTATCATTGGAACCCGTGACAATGCAATGGGCAACTGTGCAGTCAGTGGATGTGAATTCAATGGAACGGTTAAGGCAAGTGGACAGCATGCCGGAGGAATCGCAGGCGGTGGTTATGAAAATTATACAGCTCCGAACGGTATCAAGATCACAATTAACAACTGTAAGGTGAGCGGAAGCATCACCGGTGCAGACAAAGTCGGCGGTATCCTTGGCGGTGACAGCTATGAGGTACAGGCATGGAATCCATATACCATGAAGGGCAACTCCTTCACAGGTAAAGTACAGGCGACAGCAGAAAATGCTTCTTATATTGGTGGAATCATTGGATTTTATGAAAGTCTGAACAAATTTGACGACATCTCAAACAACTACTATGCAAAAGACTGCGGTGCAGACAGAGGTATCGGTTTTGTTCAGTATGTAGATACAAACTGCACAACACATGAGACAGCAAGCGGAGCAACCTATTTCAGCACAGAAAAGAACACCGATGACTGCCCGGCAGTAAGTGGATGCAACTGGAGAGTACAGCATAACCGTACCGATGACCCGCTCGGTGCAGATGCAGCCAAACTTGCGAACACAGACGGTGTCAAGCTTTATGCAGAGAAACTGGAGATTTCCGGTGACTACCGCACAGAATTCAATCAGGGCGAAGACCTTGACCTGACAGGAATGACGGTCAAAGCACAGATGAGCAATGGAACCACGCGGGATGTTGCAGTATCAGAACTTACCATTGACGGATACAACAAAGACGGACACGGAGAGCAGACTTTGACACTTTCCTACAGTGGAGCATCCACCCAGATTGTCGTCAAGGTCCTTAAGAAAGACGCACAGGACATCAAAGTGAACTTTATGCTGCTTGGTGACCAGAAACATGACAGTGATACTGACAAAACATATCACACCCTTCATGCGGATAATCTGGAAACATGGATCGCAGATTCCGAATATGAAGTAGGTGGAAATGCAACCGTACTGGATGTAGTTACAAAAGTCCTGACAGAGAATGAATATACTTTCGAAAATGCAAAAGGAAACTATATTTCATCTATTACAAAAGCAGATGGAACTAAACTTGCTGAGAAAGACAATGGCACAAACAGTGGATGGATGTACACTCTGAATGGCAGCCATCCGGAACTTGCAGTAAATGAGCAGTATCTGGAAGATGGCGATACAATCGTATTCCATTACACCGATGACTACACAAAGGAACATGATCATGTATGGAGCAGTGAATGGACATTCGATGAAAATGCACACTGGCATGAATGCACTTACCAGTGGAGCAAATGCGACATCACAGACAACACAAAGAAAAACGGATATGCAGCACATACCTTCGATGAAGGTAAAGTAACCAAAGAGCCGACCTGCAAAGAAGCAGGAGAAAAGCTCTACACCTGTACGGTCTGCGGAGCAACCAAGACAGAGAAAATCGCAAAGACAGATAAACATACCTATGACAAAGGTGTAGTGACAAAGAAAGCAACTTATACAGCAACAGGCGTGAAGACTTATACCTGTACGGTCTGCGGTACGACAAAGACAGAAACAATTCCGAAACTGAAACATACACCGAAATATGTATGGAAGACTGTTTCAAAAGCAACGGTATTCCAGCCGGAGAAACAGGTCGGATACTGCGTATACTGCAAACACACACAGACCAGATACCATGGAAGCAAACTCAAGGCAACCATTAAACTGAATACAACCGCCATCACTCTGCAGAGAAAACAGGCAACCAGAATGGTCAGAGTAAGCATGGCAAACGGAGACTCTGTCAAATCCTGGGCTTCCACTAATACAAAGATCGTAACTGTAGACAGAAACGGTCTGATCAGGGCGCAGAACCGTAATGGAAGTGCGAAGATCATCGTAACCTTAAAGAGTGGAAAGAGAGCAACCCTGAATGTCAAAGTTCAGTCTGGCAAAGTCACCACTACAAAGATCAGAGGTCTGAAATCATCCATGACTCTCAAAAAAGGTCAGAAGACAACACTGAAACCAGTGATCAGTCCACTGACCTCCACAGACAAAGTAACTTATGTAACATCAAATAAAAACATTGCAGCAGTTTCTTCCACTGGCGTTATCACAGCCAAAAAGAAAGGAACCGCAAAGATCACAGTAAGATCCGGAAAGAAATCCTATGTGATCAAAGTAACCGTAAAATAATATATGCAGCATTCAGACCGGAGCCTTCCACTGACTCCGGTCTGTTTTTGTCTGACTGTCTGCTGCAGGTTTGCCATTATAAAATGGACATTCATCCGGAGATGTCTATAGACGAGCCATTCAAAAAACGGTATACTGTCTGTAGAAATCTTATTATCGGGATGAAAGGAGCATGGAAAGTCTCATGTGGGAAAAAATCAATAACTTTTTGAAAGGGCAGATTGTAACCTCGATCATATATATCGCCCTGGGATCGTGCCTGGCGTTTATGCCTGTGAACACGATCAATGTAATCTGTAAATTTATATTTGGAATTCTGCTGATTCTTGTAGGATTTTATCATATCCTGATCTATATTCTGGAGAAACTGAATTCCACGATCCTGGATCTTTTTTCTGGCGGTGTTCTCATGGTTATCGGAATCTTCCTCTTCATGAACCCGCAGATCGTGGTCAAGCTCCTGCCGATCCTGCTTGGAACCTTCATCCTCGTAGACAGCATCTGGAGCCTGAAAGGAAGTCTTAAACTTAAGAAACGAGGAAGCGGTGCCTGGAAATTCCTCCTGATCGGAAGCCTCATCTTCATCGGCCTCGGAATTTCCCTGGTGATCAATCCATTCACCATGGTGAAATACACCGTGATCTTCGCAGGCTGGATCTTCCTCTGCAACGGAGTAGTAGACCTCATCTACCTGATCCTCCTCCGTCGCGGTCTGAAAGAACTCAAACAGGAAGCAGAAGCAGTCGATGCAGACAGCGAGATCATATCTGATGATGCAGAAAGTTCTGCACAGCCAGAAGAACCGGTCGTACCGGAATACGCACCGTGGAGCTCACGCAGGAAGGCAGAGCCAGCAGACGATTTATCTGACAGTGAGGAAGAAACTTCTGATAAAGAACCTTTCGACAGCAATGCTTATGACAGGGAAGTTTCCGGGATGGAAGAATCCCTCGATGTTGTGCAGGTGAGAGAAGAAGAGGTTCCGTTGGACGAGTCGACAGAAGAGATGACTGAGCAGGAGAATGATCCGCCGGCCGCCAGAGGAGCGTACGTAGTATCCAAGCCAACCGTAACCGATGATGATCTTTCCGATACCAAAGATGAGAACCTTCTTGGTCTGATCTCCCGTAAACGAAAGAAAAATAAGAGCGAATAAAAAGATGACGAGACATAGACGAATCTGTTGTATACTGCTCGCATGTATCTGCTGTCTGTGCTTTTCAATTACATGTTATGCGAGGGCCGGCGGCGGATCTTCAGGAGGAAGTTCAGGGGGAAGTTCCGGTGGAACATATCATTATAATAATGAATCAAACTATACGGATGACGAGAGTCCGGGTGGATGGTCGCAAACGATAGTTGGCTGGATGGCAATGGCATGTTTTGCCGGGGCTGGAACGATTGCATTTCATTGCTATATTCAAAAGGCAAAATACAAAAGTCTTCAAAAAATGAAGAAATTTGAAAAGCCGGGCGAAGACTGGAATGCAAAAGAAATGCAAAAATATGTGGAGAATGCATATTTTGTTATTCAGGAATGCTGGAGGCTCCTGGATCCATCTTATGCAGAAAAGTATCTGAGTAAAAGTCTTGCCCAAAGTTGGACTACAAAACTTGAATGGATGAAGGTTAAACATGAAAAGCCAATACAGAAACGAGTTCAGCTCCTGAGTGTGACTCCGGTATCTGTGTGGGATGATGAAGGTGAAGAAGATGCCAGTATTGTTTATCTGATTCATGGAAGAATGATTGGATATTATATCAATACAGATACATTAGAGGTTGTTCGTGGAAAAAAGATTCCGGAGTCGTTTTATGAATACTGGACATTTATACGTGAAGACGGAAGATGGGTGTTGAATGAAATTCAACAAAAAGATGAAGTTGATGTGCATGAATTGTAAAATGTACATCAATTTTTTTATATTTTTATATCTTGAAAAAACAACATATTTCTTGATTTTTTATCATAGTATAAAAATACTAACAAATCTATAATAAAGACAGGTTGAAAGAGAACAAAATCCACAAAAAAAGGAGAGACAAGTACTATGAAAATGAAAAAACTCACAGCAATGGCAATGGCAGCATTAACAGCAGCAACCATGATCCCGTCCGTACCGGTCATGGCAGCAGACGGCGGAAAGGTTTACTATCTGAACTTCAAACCAGAAGCAGATGAAGCTTGGCAGAACCTGGCAAAAGCTTACACTGAAGAAACAGGAACAGAAGTAACAGTTGTAACAGCAGCATCTGGACAGTATGAGACAACACTTCAGTCTGAAATGGCAAAGAGCGATGCTCCGACACTGTTCCAGGTAAACGGACCGGTTGGACTTAAGAACTGGAAAGATTACTGCTATGATCTGACAGATGCAGAGATCACAAAAGGACTTACCTCTGATACTTACGAGCTCAAAGACGGAGATGCTGTAGATGGTATCGCATATGTAATCGAATCCTATGGCCTGATCACAAACAAAACCTTACTTGAAAAAGCAGGATATTCTCTGGATGATATCAAGAGCTACGATGATCTGAAGAAAGTAGCAGATGATATTCAGGCAAGAAAGGATGAGCTTGGAATCAAAGGTGCTTTCACATCTGCAGGTATGGACGGATCCTCTGACTGGAGATTCAAAACACATCTTGCAAACCTTCCAATCTACTATGAATACAAAGCAGATGGAATCGATGATACAGAAGCAATCAAAGGAACATATCTTGATCAGTATAAGAATGTATTTGATCTGTACATTACAGATTCTACATGCGATGGAAGCGAACTTTCAGCTAAAACAGCTGATGACTCCAGAAATGAATTTGTAAATGGAGATGCAGTATTTTATCAGAATGGTTCCTGGGAATATGCAGAACTCGCTAAGACATACAGCGATGATGAAATGGCAATGATCCCGATCTACTTTGGCGTTGACGATGAGAACGAAGGTCTTGCAACTGGTACAGAAAACTACTGGTGTGTAAATAAGAATGCATCTGAAGAAGATGTTCAGGCAACTCTGGATTTCATGAACTGGTGTGTAACATCTGAAGCAGGAACAAAATCTATGTCTGAAGACATGGGATTCACAATTCCTTTCAAAACAGCAGTTGCTCCTACAAACGTATTTGTAAAACAGGATGCTGAGTATACAGAAGCTGGTCTTACACCTGTTTCATGGAACTTCACAACAATGCCGTCTGAAGAGTGGAAGAATGG
>OLSB01002042.1_pt1 | contig 17709 bp, 16 predicted proteins | sample 1672071 | NCBI WGS metagenome assembly OLSB01 (sample SAMEA3136642, study PRJEB25190) | human gut metagenome | biome: human gut; feature: human-associated habitat; material: faeces | place: Austria | collected 2013 | reverse complement strand
AGCGGGTCTCGTTTGAGAGCGTGTCAAAAATCTCTTTTTGACACGCTCAAACCGGCGGAACCGATGGTTCCGCCGGTTTTATCCATATTTTTGATATATCTGTTGTGGAAAATGTGGTATTCTCTTCGTAGAAAAATGATGATTAGGAGGTCTTTTATATGATTACCGTGAACGCTCTCGGCGAAGCCTGCCCGATGCCGGTCGTAAAGGCGAAAAAGGCGATCGACGCGCTCACCGCGCCGGAGACTGTGCAGGTGCTCGTCGATAACGACGCCGCCGTGCAGAATCTCATCCGTCTTGCCGGACAAAACGGCTTTGCCGTCCGCGCCGAAAAGCAGGGCGAAGCGCGGTTTGCCGTCACGATCGACGCCGCCAGCGCCAAAAAGGACGTGGCCGACGAAGCCGTCGTGTGCGCGCCTCTTAAGCAGCGGGAGAAAAACATCGTAGTCGCCATTTCCAAAGACCACATGGGTGAGGGCGAGGAAGCGCTCGGCAAGACGCTGCTCAAGGCCTTCATTTTCGCGCTGACGCAGCAGGACGCGCTGCCGAAAACGATCCTCTTCTATAATAGCGGCGCTTGCGTCACCAGCACGGAGGGCCCGTCCATCGAAGATCTCAAAACGCTCGAAGCGCAGGGCGTGGACATTCTCACCTGCGGCACGTGCCTTGACTACTACCATCGCAAGGAGCAGCTCCTTGTCGGCGGCATCACGAACATGTATTCCATCGTAGAAACGCTCGAAAAGGCCGACGTTGTTGTCAAGCCCTGAATCATAAACGCCGTATACAGCAGCAGCGCCGCGGAACGCAATGTTCCGCGGCGCTGTTTCAATTCGTTATACCAGAAGCATCTCATCGTTTCTCTGCAGTTGGTCTGCTTAAACGATGACGAATGGTATTCTCCAATTTATTCAGCTTCCGTGGGATATGTAACGGAAGGAAAAGAAGCCTCCGCAGAAGATCAACGCAAAGACACAGCAGAAAGGATAAAACAACAATGACGAGGATCCAGACGATCATGCTGAGTGGTGATTCGGAAGCAAGCTGTGTGAAGCGCTCGGAAATGGCATTGGTCCGTATCAACGGATGATCTTGGATCAGATACTGGCCAAAAACAGAAGGCGTCAGGAAACGAATGATCTGGCAGGTCTTTTCTCCGGGGCGCCAGCGAAGGAATAGAAGCAGAAAGCAAACCGCCGTGAAAAGAATCGTGGGAGACAGATATCGGACCAAGAGACCAGCGCCAGTATTTTTCCCCAGCACATAAATAAAAAACGCCTCAGCCAGCAGCTTAGAAAACCATGTGACAAACACGGACAAAAGGATGCCTAGAACGAGCTTTTTCGAAGAGACTGCGGCATCTGCCTCATATTTGCGCAGTGCAGCACCGACAAAATATACGACGCAGAACCAAAGAACACTGTATCCATGCTCCAAGCCAAAAATGGTGCTATTCAGACAGGGGATCGTGGTAAAGAAAAGGAGAAGCACAGCGAGCGACGAGACAGTTTCTTTTTTTCCCATAGAACGGATGGCGGCGTTCAGAAACGGGGTCAGTAGATACATTCCGAAATAGGCGGAAAAATACCAGAAAGGCGCAGTGGTCAGCGGAAAAAAAGCCTTAAGTAGCGCAGCCAGAGAAAAGTTCCCGTGCCACACCGCAAAAAACAGTGTAATGGCCACGGAATAAAAGGCAGCCTCTATCCAGAGATTTACAAGATGAGCATACCGGGTTTTTTGGGAATAGCCAAAATATCCCGCCAGCAGAACGAAGCAGTCCACCGCGCAGTACGCTATGATCTCCATAATCCAGGCGATGGAGTAGTTCAGAGAAAGCCGTTCCGTCGATGGTGTAATACCGCCGAGGCCCATGGTGTGTAACAAAAAGACAAACAGGATTGCCAGGATACGAAGTGCATCCGGCCCATATTGTCTGCGTTTTTCTTCCATATAAAAGTGCTCCTAACCTTGGTTTTCCGCATGGGTCAAATGCTCTGGAGGAAAACTTACCGGCCGTTTGTCATGCCCTGCAGCTGCTGGCGGAGGATGGCGGGGGTGAAAAAGAGTCCCTCGCCATGGTCGGCGCGGAGGCCGAGCCATGCGCCGCTGCACGTTTGATTCTTTGCCGCGAACGCGATCGGGAGCGCCGCGCAATCGGCAAGCACCATATCCTCCATCTCCCGCTCGAGCGCGCCGCGCCCGGCGGAGGAGGCGAACGTCAGCTCCTCATACAGCGCGTCAAACTCGCTGTTGGCATAGCCGGAAATGTTCCACCCCGGCGACGCCGTACCGTTCCAGAATGCGCCGTTTCCGCCGTTCCAGTAAAATGGCGCGAGGGAGAGATACGCGTCATAGTAGCTCTGCGAGGCGGTCAGGAAGAGATCGAAATCCCCCTCCTCCACCGCGGCAAGCGCCTTGTCCGGCGAGAGGACGGTGACCTCCAGCGCCACGCCCGCCGGGGCGCACATATCCTTCAGGAGATTGGCCGCGCGTACCCACGCGGTTGAGGAATCGCTGCACAGAATGCGGAAGGAAAGGCTCTCCCCTTCCGGTGACTCGCGCACGCCGTCGCCGTCCGTGTCCGTATATCCGGCGCTTTCCAGAAGCGCCGCGGCGCTCTCCGCACTGCACACCGCGGCAGCGGAGCCATCCGTCCCGTACGGGATCGAAAACCCGTAAGCGGGCAGCGCGCCGCCGAAGCCGGTGAGCGCAAGCGTCTCGCGGTCGGCGCAGAGCGTGACCGCCTCGCGGACGGTCTTATCGAGAAGCAGGGCGCTTCCCTTTGACGCCTTATCCGCGCGCTGGTTGAACTCCACGAGCAGCAGCTCGCCGGACGTGCCGCAGGCCGTACTGCGCCCCTCAGCGAGCGCCTCCGCCGCGGCCCGGGAGAGATTCCATGCCGCATCGATCGCGTTGTTTTCCACCGCGGCGGCCAAATCGTCACAGCCGAAGTGCAGCTCCACGATTTCGGCGCGCGCCGTGCCGTTCCAGTAATCCTCGCTGCGCCGCAGCGTCAGAACGCCGTTTTCGTATTTGTCCCAGACATACAGCCCCGAGCCGGTCATCGTTTCCGCCGTCGGGAGAAACGCGGAAAGGCTTTCCTTTGCCCGCGATGCGTCCCTCGGGATACCGGAGGACGTATATTCCATACCGGGCAGCGCGTTCCACACGCTCTTTGGCACGAGCGGCACCCGGGAGAGACACTCCTCCACCGCCGCAACGTCGCCCCAGGCGAGGAACGACAGGTGCGTATCGTCCGAAACCGAAATACCGGTCGTGTCGATCAGCTCGCAGCCCGGATACCCGTACAAAAGGGAAAAGTCCTTCATGGACTGGAGCGAAAACTCCACATCCCGCGCCGTGAGCGCCGTACCATCATGAAACTGCACGTCGCCCCGGAGCGTCAGCGTCCAGAGCCTGGCCCCATCCGCAGCGGCAGGCTGCACCGTGTACTCTTGACAGACGCTGTTGATGTACCGTCCGGTTTCGATATCGGCATAAAAGAGCGTGTCGTACAACAGCGAGATCGCCGCAGCCGCGGCGTCCGTTTCGGCGGTGTACGGATCAAGCGTAGACGGCGTTTCGGAAAAGCCGAGGCGGAACACCGTCTGCCCGCTCTCCGTTTTCTCCGGTTCGGGACGGTAGCCGCACGCGCCGAGTGACGCTCCGAGCGCCAGAAGAAGCAGCAGTATGCAGAGTTTGGATCGGAAAAAATTCATACAGTCATCCTTAAAAAAGCCGGCCGGCATTTGTTCTTAAGACGCGCCCGGCCGGCTTTTCGTTCAGTGCGGGAATTATTCGATGCCGGTAAGGTCGTAGCCATCCAGCCAGCTCTTCGCCGTTTCGCATACGGTGCGCAGGCAGTTCTCGTCAAACGGGCTTTCCAGCCCGGCGTTTTGGAGAAGCGTCGTGAATACCTTGCTGCCGCCCTGACGGGTGTACGCCATGTATTTCTCCCACGCTTCTTTTTGATCCTTTTGCAGCAGCGCCCAAATCTCCAGCGCGACAGTCTGCGCGAGGCAGTAGTCGATATAGTAAAACGGGCTCTGGTAGATATGGAGCTGCCGCTGCCAGCCCTCGCCCTCGCCGTAGAAGGGAATGTCGCCGTCGAGCTTCATCCACGGCATGTATACGCCGAGCAGCTTCTTCCATACGCCGTGCCGCTCCGCCGGGGTCATGTCCGGCTTTTCATAAACGACGTGCTGGAAGTGATCGACCATCGTGCCGTAGGGGATGAACGTGAGCGCGCCGGCGAGATGGCTGTAAAGGTACTTTCGGGTATCGGCGCCGAAGAAGCCCTCCGCCCACGGCCACGCCATGAACTCCATAGACATGGAATGGACCTCGCACGCTTCCATGCCCGGCTCGTCCATCGGGACGCGCCATGCATTGAGATATGCCTCGAACGCGTGGCCGGCCTCGTGTGTCACGACCTCAACATCGTGCTGCGTGCCGTTGAAATTGGCAAAGATGAACGGGACGTCATAATCGGGAATCGTGCAGCAATAGCCGCCGGCGGCCTTGCCCTCGGTGGAGAGCACGTCGAGCAGCTCGCGGGAGCGCATCATACGGAAGAATTCGCTCGTTTCCGGCGAAAGCTCGTCATAAAACTTCTGGCCGTGGGCAAGGATGTGTTCGGCATCACCGCAGGGGCGGGGGTTGCCGCTGCGGAACGAGAGCGCCGCGTCCGCGAAGCTCAGCGGATAGGTTTTTCCCAATCGCTTTGCCTGTTCGCGGTAAATGCTCTCCGCGACCGGCACAAGGTATTTGCGCACGGCGGCACGGAAGCGCTCCACATCCGCCTTGCTGTAGCAGTTGCGGCACATGCGGTAGTAGCCGAGCGTCGTATACCCCTCGTAGCCGAGCTTTTTGCCCATTGTGTCACGCAGGTGCACAAGCTCATCGTAGATCCGGTCAAGCTCGCTCTGGTGCTCCTTATACCATCCGCCCTCCGCCTTCCACGCAGCAAGGCGGCGCTCGTCGTCGGCGTCGGTTTTGAACGGTGAGAGCTGGGAGAGCGTATATACGCCGCCCTCGAACGGGATCTGCGCCGAGGCGATGAGCTTATCGTATTCGGTCGTAAGATCGTTTTCCTTCTGCAGCTCCGAAATGATCTCCGGCGAGAACGTCTTGAGCGCGATCTCGGCATTGAGGAACATCAGCGTGCCGTATTCCCTTTCAAATTCCGCGCGGTACGGCGAGGCAAGCATCGCCTTCGTCCACTCCTGCAAATACTCCTCCAGCTCCGGAGAGAGCCGGTTCCAGAAGCTGTTCTCCCCGTCATAAAACGTGTCACGCGTATCGATCGTGTGGCGCACCTGAGCGAGTGTCGCAAGCGTCTGGATGTGCTTGAAGAGCGTTTCCTTTTCCAGAAACACAGCCTTCGCCGCTTCATAGCTCTCCGCGGCGCACAGCTTTTCGGTCAGCGCGCGGATGGACTCCTTCAGCGCCTCGCCGTCGGGGCGCTCGTAGGGCATTTCACGAAATTTCAAGGCTTCCATAGAAAAGCTCCTTATCCAAAAAAATATCCGGAAAGCATTTTAGCCTACTTTCCGGATAATTTCAACCTTATTGCGTTTTTCCGCCGGTCACAACGGCGACGGAGAAGCTCTTCCCGGCTGCCGTCACGGGACAGACGGCCATGCCGACGCCGTACAGCTTCGTGAGCATTTCTCCCGTGAGCGCATTCTCCGGCTTGCCCACGGCAAGCACACCGCCTCCCTGCAGGGCGAGCACGCGGGTGGCGTACCGGAACGCCTGATTGGGGTCGTGCGTGGAGAAGATCACCGTGAATCCCTCCCCGGCGAGAGCGGTCACGCGCTCCATGACAAGGGCGCTGTTGCCGCAGTCGAGATTGGCCGTCGGCTCATCCATAACGAGGACGCGGGCGTTTTGCACCATGGCGCGCGCCAGCAGCGCGAGCTGCCGCTCGCCGCCGCTCACGCGGCCGGATTCCCGGTGCGCCAAATGCGCGATGCCGAGACTTTCCATGGCTTCGAGCGCCGCGGCCTTGTGCTCCGGGCGGGGCGCATCAAAAGCGCCGAGCCGGTTGGTGAGCCCCATCATAACGACTTCGAGCAGCGTATAGTTAAAGGACGGAACGCACGATTGCGGGATATAGGCGATCTCGCGCGCCGCGGCGCGGCGGTCCAGCGCTCGCATGTCCTTGCCGTTTACGAGGATGCTCCCCTCCGTCGGTGCGAGAAAGCCGAGTACGCAGCGGAAAAGCGTGCTCTTACCGACGCCGTTCGGCCCAAGCACGGCGGCAACATCGCCGTCGGCGGCGGTGAAGGTGATATCGTGCAGCACGCTCGTGCTGCCGTAGGAAAACCCGAGGCCGTTGATCTCAATGCTCACGGTCCGCACCTCCCCGCAGAATAAGCCAGACGAAAACCGGCGCGCCGACAACCGACGTCAAAATGCCGAGCGGAATCTCTCCCGCCGTGGCAAGCCGGGCAACATTGTCCACAACCACAAGAAACGATCCGCCGAGCAGCATTGACGCCGGGATGAGACGCTTATAGTCATGCCCGAAAAGCATCCGCGCAAAGTGCGGGATGACGAGGCCGACCCAGCCGATCATACCGCTCACGGAAACGCAGGCGGACGTGATAAGCGTAGCGCACACGACGATCGCCAGACGAAGCCGCGTTGTATGCACACCGAGACTGCGCGCTTCCTCCTCGCCGAGCGTCAGCAGATTGATACGCCAGCGCAGCAGGAAAAGCGGCACCATGCCGATGAGCGCCGGGACAAGAGCAAACTGCAGATCGCGCGTCTTGGCTGAAGAGAGCGAGCCCATCAGCCAGTATGTGATGGCAGGGAGCTGCTGCTCGGTGTCCGCGACGAGCTTGACAAACGATGTGCCCGCCGAGAACAGCGAGCCGACGACGATGCCGGCAAGCACCATGGCGAGCGTTCCGTTCATACGGCTCGCCCGGCTGATAAACCATGCAAGTGCCACGGCGCCCACGCCAAAGACGAACGCGCTCACCGTCACGCCGAAATAGTTGAACGACAAAAGAATGCCGAGCGCCGCGCCGAAGCCCGCGCCGTTGGACGCGCCGAGGATGTCCGGCGATACCATCGGGTTTCGGAACATACCCTGATACGCCGTACCCGCCACGGAAAGTCCCGCGCCGACGAGCGCCGAGAGCGCCACACGCGGCAGTCGGATGTTCAGCACCACCGCGCGCTCCTGCCCCGTATAGGCCGCCGCGGGCGGCTGCATGCCGAAGAGAGTGCAGAAGCTCTCCCGAATGGCGTCCCAGAGGATGCGGAAAAGCGTCTCCGGTGCGACGGCGAAACGCCCCAGCAGGAACGACCCGAAAAACAGCAGCACGAACGCTGCCGCAAGAATACGTAACCGCCGGGCGTAGATCGGTGATTTATCCGCCGTAACGGCGTCCCTCCCCTCACTATATTTTCACCAGAGAATAGTACCACGCCGCACACGTCTCTGTCAACGAAATAAAAATACCCCGGTACGGTTTGTGATCCGTACCGGGGCAGAAAAGCATTTTCAGGGATAGTATTTGCGGAATACCGTCTGCGCCGCGGCGTCGGCGGCGTCGAGCGCCTCGTGATACCGTTGGATCAGCGTGCGCGCCTCCTCCGTCAAATGCGAGCCGTGCGCGCCCTCGCGGTCGATGAGGCGGACATCAAATTCCTTTTCGATGGAATTGATGATCTTCCATGCCTTGGAATACGCCATGCCCATGGAGGCGGTGGCGCGGTTGATGGAGCCAAGCTCCTCCACGCCTTCGAGAAGCTGAACGATGCCCCGGCCGAAGCCGAGATCGTTCGGATCGTCGCTGTTGCGGAATTTGATGATCGTTCTGCAGCGCATGGTGTATCCCCCTTTTTATTATCAGCCCTTAACGGTCTCGCGGACAACTTCGGCGATGTGCGAAGCGCAAAGACCCATCTCTTCGAGCAGCGCCGCCGCCGGGCCGGAATGGCCGAACTCGTCGTTCACGCCGACGCGGCGCACCGGGACGGGATGCTTCTCGCTTACGAGCGAGCACACGGCCTCGCCGAGACCGCCGATGATGCTGTGCTCCTCACAGGTGACGATCTTCCCGCACTCGCGCGCGGCGGCAAGGACGGTCTCCTCGTCGAGCGGCTTGATGGAGCAGACGTTGATGACGCGCACATTGATGCCCTCCGCGGCGAGCGTTTCCGCCGCCTTGAGCGCCTCGGCGACCATGAGTCCGGTCGCGGCAACGGCGACATCCGTGCCGGGGCGGAGCACCTCCGCTTTGCCGATCTCGAAGGAATAGTTCTCCTCCTCGTGGATCACGGGCACGGCGGCGCGGCCGAAGCGGATGTATACGGGTCCCTTGTGCTCATAGGCCGCCTTGACGGCGGCGCGCGCTTCCACATCGTCCGCCGGGGAGAGAACGACCATGCCGGGGATCGTGCGCATGAGCGCAAAGTCTTCGCAGCACTGGTGGGAAGCGCCGTCCTCCCCGACGGAGATACCGCCGTGGGTGGCGCAGATCTTGACGTTCAGATGCGGATAGCCGACGGTGTTTCGCACCTGCTCAAAGGCGCGGCCCGCCGCAAACATCGCAAACGACGAGCAGAACGGCACGAAGCCCATTGTGGACAGACCGGCGCTCACGCCGATAAGGTCCGCCTCGGCAATGCCGCAGTTGATGTGGCGGTCGGGGTATGCCTTTTTGAATATCGCCGTTTTGGTGGCGCCGGCAAGGTCGGCATCGAGAACAAGGATATCGTCATGCTCGGCGGCGAGCGCCGTTACCGCGTTGCCGTAGCTGTCGCGGGTAGCAATTTTTACAATGTCCGCCATCATTCTGCCTCCTCTTCGCGCAGAGCCTTTTCCAGCTCTTCCATAGCCGCATGGTACTGTTCGTCGTTGGGGGCTTTGCCGTGCCAGCCCACCTGATTTTCCATGAAGGACACGCCCTTGCCCTTGACCGTTTTGAGAACGATTGCGGAGGGACGTCCCTTTTCCGCCTCGGCGCGCTTTACCGCCTCGTCGATTGCGTCAAAGTCGTGACCGTCCACCGTCTGTACAAAAAGGCCGAACGCGGCGAACTTCTCGTCGATCGGATAGGGGCTCATAACGTCGCTCACAGCGCCGTCGATCTGGAGATTGTTGTTATCAACGAACACGAGCAGGTTGTCCAGCTTATAATGCGAGGCGAACATCATCGCTTCCCAAACCTGCCCTTCCTCGATCTCGCCGTCACCGAGGAGCGTATACACGCGCACGCCGCTGCCGAGCCGCTTCGCGCCGAGCGCCATACCCGCCGCCGTGGAGACGCCCTGGCCGAGAGAGCCGGTGGACATATCCACGCCGGGCGTGAGATTCATGTTGGGATGGCCCTGGAGACGGCTGCCGATGTGGCGGAGGGTTTTGAGCTCGTCCACGGGGAAAAAGCCGCGGTTGGCAAGCGCCGAATAGAGCGCCGGAGCCGCATGACCCTTGGAGAGCACAAAGCGGTCGCGGTTTTCCCAGTGCGGGTTCTGCGGGTCAACGTTCATATGCTTGAAATAGAGGTATGTGAGCACGTCGGCGGCGGAAAGGCTTCCGCCCGGGTGCCCGGATTTTGCCGCGTAAACGCCCTCGATAATGCCAAGGCGCACTTTGCAGGCGGCGATCTTCAGTTGTTTCTTTTCTTCCTGCGTCAAAATGCAAGTACCTCCTCCGGCGGGGTTTCCCGCCAAAAGTTTTTTACGTCATGTTGATTATAGTTTCCCCCGGCGATTCCGTCAAGAAAAACAAGCGTCGCTTGACAGGGGCACGTACCTCAAACAGCCGTTCTTTCGGATGCTTTTTGCCCTTTTCCCTTCAACGGGCGTCCTATCAGGGGGCTTTGACGCAGCATGAGCGTCTTTCCGCCCGCAGGCCCGCGTGTGCCCCTGCCGAACGACAAAAACGTCTCCGAAGACGAGGTTCTTCGGAGACGGCGGAAAAACGGAATTATATATTATTCCAAAGCGGAGGCAAAGGAGCCGAGCCGCTTTTCAATGAACGCCGGGACATCGTCGCGCGGTATCTCCAGTGCGACGGCAAGCTCGCCGAACAGGAGATCCTCCGCCCGGCGGAGATATTTTTCGTCCGTACTGCCGATGCGCTTCTGCCGCTTTTCGGCCTCGATCTTCTTTGCGCGGATGGATTTCGCCAGACGGATGAGATCCATGCAGTCGAACGAGGTGATCTGCTTTTGGTAGTAGGTGCGCAGCGCGCTGAGATTCTTCTCCGTGCAGATCTCCGCCGGAACGGACGGCATCGCGTCGATGACGGCCTCCGCTTCGCTGCGGTTCATCACCGGGCGGATCGGTACCTTTCCGCTGTCTGCCGGAGTCTGAATGGTGCCGGTCTGGTACATCGGCCGCAGAAGATAATACGGTTTTCCCGGCTGCGATGAAGAGAATTTCACGGATGTGATCTCCTCCACCACGCAAACGCCCGTTCCGCCGTACATTACCTTCTCTCCGATGGAAAACATTTCGCACCTCCAAAATGCAATCGCCAAACATTCCGCACCCAAAAACCAGCCGGAATGTTCTCCATTATTGAATATTCTAAAGAGATTATACCATATTTTAAGCAACTGGCGCAAGCGGAAAATTCACAGAATTGTTGCAATTTAGCGCAAGCGTTCGATATATGTGCAGTTTATTACCGAAAAGGTTAAATTGTTTCCTCTATCTTGTATGATTTTTTATTGACTATAAACGCACTCTGTGCTATATTGTCATCAAAAGCGGGATAGCGTAACGCAGTGTACCATTAATCAACATAATTCGCTTTTCCGTTTGGAATCGTAAGCAAAAAATTTAAGAATAAGAGGTCGAACACAATGAAAAAAGTCATCTCCGTTCTCCTTCTAGCGTGCATGCTGCTCACGCTGACTGCCTGCGGCGAAAAGGCTCCCGCCACTGCCGAATACAAGCTTGGCATGGGCGTGAGCGTCAGCCTTGACAGCTCCGACACCAATAAAGCTCAGGTCGACGCCACCGTCGCCACCGTCGTCACCGACAGCGAAGGCAAGATCGTCCTCTGCCGCATCGACTGCGCGCAGAACAAGATGGACGTCACCGGCGGCCAGGTCGATACCGCCGCGACCTACACCACCAAGCGCGATCTGAAGTATGACTACAACATGGTCAAGTACTCCAACGCCACGCTCGAGTGGTTCGAGCAGGTCGAGAACCTTGAGAAGTGGGTCGTCGGCAAGACGGCTGACGAAATCAAGAACATCGAGACCCGCGTCAACGAAGAGGGCTACAACGTCGCCGTTGACGAAGAGCTGTTCGCTTCCTGCTCCATCAGCCTCGAGGCCTTCCAGGAGGCCATTGTGAAGGCCTGCAACGACGAGAAGGGTTCCACCTTCACCGCCGTCCCCGGCTCCTTCACGCTGGGCGTGTCTGCCATCTCCAACTCCACCGAGTCCGTGTCTGCTGCTGATTCCGAAGACGGCAACGCCATGGTCAAGATGTACACCGAGTTCGGCGCCGCCGCTGTCGATGCCGATGGCAAGATTCTCGCCGCTCTGACCGATGCCATCCAGCCCAAGATCACCGTGAGCGCCGAGGGCGAGATCGTCAGCAAGGACTACACCGCTACCAAGCGTGAGCTCGGCGACGACTACAACATGGTCAAGTACGGCAACGCCATTGCCGAGTGGGACGCGCAGGCCAAGGCTTTCGCTGATTACACCGTCGGCATGACCGCCGATGAGGTCAGCGCTATGGAGACCACCGAGCACAACGGCCATGACGTGACCGTCGATGAGACTCTGTTTGCCTCCTGCACGATGGATATCACCGGCATGCGCGCGACTATCGCCACGGCAGCGAACAACGCCCGGTAATCTCCGCGAAGCAAATGAACCGGAAAAAGGATACCCGTGCGATTGCCGCTCTTCTCTGCGGCGCTCTGATCGCTCTTGTTCTTCTCTCCGGCTGTTCAGCTTCCGCCGAGCCTGTCAAGGCACAGGGGAAAAGCTATTTCACCTACTTTGACACGGTTACCTATATTTACAGTTATGCAGGCGATTCGGCAGAACGGTTTTCGGACTGTTCTGCCGAAATTGCTGATACGCTCGGAGAATATCACCGCCTTTTTGATATCTACCACGAGTATTCCGGCATAAACAACCTATGCACGGTGAATAAAATGGCCGGCGGAGACCCTGTAACGGTGGATGCCCGGCTGATGGAGTTTCTGCTCTATGCCCGGGAGCTCTATACGCTGACCGGCGGAGAGATGAACGTGATGATGGGAAGCGTTCTCACGCTCTGGCACGATGCGCGCGAAACGGCGTCGGACGATCCGAAGAACGCCTATGTGCCTTCCGAAGAAGCGCTTGCCGAGGCCGCGGAGCATACGGACATCTCCCTTCTGGAGCTGGACGAAGAAAACAGTACCGTCCGCATCGCGGATCCTCTCGCTTCGATCGACGTCGGCGCGCTCGGCAAAGGGTATGCCACCGAAAAAGCCGCGCAGAAGGCCGAGGCGCTTGGCTGCGCGAGCTACGTGCTCAATGTCGGCGGCAACATCCGCATCATCGGCACGCGGCCCGACGGCACCGGCTGGAAGACCGGCGTGCGCGACCCGAAGAACCCTGACTCGAATTACTGCGCAAAGCTCCTGCTTGCCGACACCTCCTGCGTTACCTCCGGCATTTATGAACGGTATTTCACCGTGGACGGCGTGAGGTATCACCACATCATCGATAAAGATACGCTCTATCCCTCCACGCTCTTCACCTCCGTCACGGTCGTGACGAAAGACAGCGGTCTTGCCGACGCGCTCTCCACGGCGCTTTTCTGCATGCCTCTTGCCGACGGCGAGGCACTGTGCGAATCGCTTGGCAATGTGGAGGCGCTCTGGGTGCTTCCCGGCGGCGAGATGCACGTTACCCCCGGTATGGAGGCTCTCCTTGTTTCGGATGAGCCGGCCGGTGATTCGTAAAAAAATATTTCCCCTGAAACAGCAAAGAAGAAATAAATGGAAAGGTTGGATTCTGATGGCATTCCGTAAGCGCCTTCAGTCGGTTCATGTTCCCCATCACAAGAACACTGCCGGAATGAAGGCCGAACCCCTTCCCCCGCCGAAAGAAGTGCTTCTCCCCATGAACATGCACATGGGCACTCCCGCCGTGCCGGTTGTCGGCGTCGGCGACTATGTTCGCGTCGGCCAGAAGCTCGCGCGCGGCGAGGGCAGCATAACCTGTGAGGTTCACGCGACCGTTTCCGGCACGGTTGTGTCGCTCGATCCGATGCCGGATCTGTTCGGCAACGATCTGCCGGTCATCCGCATCGAGAGCGACGGCAAAATGGAAGCCGATCCCACGCTTGCCCCGCGCACGGCGGAGGATCTCGCCGCATTCGTGGAAGATCTGCACGAGAGCGGCATCGTCGGTCTCGGCGGCGCGGCGTTTCCCGTAGACTGGAAGTTTGACGCGGCGCAGCGAAACACGGTCAAAACGATGCTCATCAACGGCGCGGAGTGCGAGCCGTACGTCACGAGCGACGACCGCATGATGCTCGACCACGGCGAGGATATCCGCCGCGGCATTGAGATCCTCAAAAAATACGTCAAGCCCGAAAACTTCGTTTTCGCGATTGAAAACAACAAACCGAACGCTATCGCTGCGATGAAGGAGCTCTTTGCCGACGATCCCTCGGTGAGCGTCATTGCGCTGGAAAGCTCCTACCCGCAGGGCGCCAAGCAGATGATCCTCTACAACGCGCTCGGCAAGGTCGTATACGCCGGTCAGCGTTTTGCAACGCTCGGCGTTATCATCATCAACGTTTCCACGCTTGCCAAGGTCGCAAAGTTCATGGACACCGGCATGCCGCTCGTCGACCGCGTCGTCACCGTTGACGGCTCGGCCATCAAGGAGCCGAAGAACCTGCTCGTCCCGATCGGCACGCCGTACCGCTATCTGGTCGAGGCCGCCGGCGGGCTCAAATGCGAGCCGGGCCGCGTTGTGAACGGTGGGCCGATGATGGGTCACGCCGTCCCCTCGCTCGACTATCCGGTGCTTAAGACGACCGGCAGCGTGCTGGTCTTCTCCGAAGCGGACAGCGTTATCCACGAGCCGACGCCGTGCATCCATTGCGGCCGCTGCGTGTCCCACTGCCCGATGAATCTCAACCCCACCGCGTTCTCGGACGATCTCGAGGAGGAAAACGCCGATAAGCGCGCGCTTCTCCTTGACCGCGACCATGTAAACTTCTGTATCGAGTGCGGCAGCTGCAGCTATGTCTGCCCGGCCCACCGTCCGCTCGCAGAGAATAACCGCGCGGGAAAGAAATATCTCAAAAAATACAAAGCCGACCACGCGGAAGGAGGGAAAAAGTGATGGATAAGCGGTTTGAAACTCCGTCTTCCCCGTTTACCCACTGCGGTGCGAGCACGCAGCGCATCATGCTCGATGTGATCATCGCCCTGCTGCCCGCCACGGCCGCCGCGATCGTGATCTTCGGTGCCCAGGCGCTCGTGCCGATCCTCTCGTGCGTGATCGCCGCCGTCGTTTCCGAATTTCTCTTCAACGCGATCACACACCGCAAGCAGTCCGTCGGCGATCTCAGCGCCGTTGTTACGGGTCTGCTGCTCGGTCTCAATCTCAGCACCAACGTCCCGGTCTGGCAGTGCGTACTCGGCAGCGTGTTCGCCATCGTGTTCGTCAAGTGTCTGTTCGGCGGTCTCGGCCACAACTTTGCGAACCCCGCCATCACCGCGCGCGTGTTCATGCTCGTCTCGTTCACGCAGGTCATGGGCGGCGCGATGCCGAAGGGCGTTGACCTCGTAACGAGCGCCACCCCGCTCGAAGTTCTCTCGACCGGCGGCGAGGGTCTCCCCTCCCTGCTGGATATGTTCCTCGGCGTGCGCGGCGGCGCGGTAGGCGAAACGTGCGTTATCGCGCTGCTCCTCGGCTTTGCGTATCTCGTCATCCGCCGCGTGATCCGCTGGTATGTCCCGGCGATCTTCGTCGGCAGCGTGTTCGTGCTCTACTTCGTCACGACCGGCAACGTCGTTACCGCGCTCTATGAAATCATGGCGGGCGGTCTGTTCCTCGGCGCGATCTTCATGGCGACCGACTATCAGACCTCGCCGATCAACAACAAGGGCAAGGCGTTCTTCGCGCTCGGCTGCGGCATTCTGACGTTCGTCATCCGCGAATACTGCGCGTATCCGGAGGGCGTGTCGCTCTCCATCCTCGTGATGAACATTCTTGCTCCGATGATCGAAAAATGGACGGCGGCTACGCCGCTCGGATTGGGAGGGCCGAAAAATGCAAAATAAAGGCAGCTTTCTCCGCTCGGCTCTGACGCTGATCGTTCTCTTCCTTGTGTTCGCTCTGCTGCTCACCGGTCTCAATGTCTGGGCCGGGCCGCGCATCGAGCTGAGCGAGGCTTCCCAGGCGCTCGGGCCGCTCATGGATATTTTCCCCGGCGCGCAGGGCTTTGATCTTCTCTACAGCAGCGACGGCTCCGCCGGAAGCGAGCTCACCGACGTTCCGGAGACCGTGCAGAGCATCTATACCGAGACCTCCGGACTCGGCTATGCGATCCTTCTCTCCACCACGCAGGGCTACACACACGATCCGATCGAGATCTCCATGGCCGTGGATACCGAGGGGAAGATCGTCGGCACGCAGGTACTCTCCTACCCAGACACGAAGGACATGGGTGTGGATACGTATCCGCAGACCTATATCGGACAGGATTCCACTCTCGCGGACGTGAGTCTCGTCGCAGGCGTGACGTACTCCTCCAAGGCGTTCCATGACGCCATTCTCGACGGCTTCACCGCTCTCACGGCGAATGAACTCGTCAGCGCGGGCGTCAAGGGCGATGCGCAGCTTCTCACCGAGCTGATCGCGACCGTGTTCCCCGGCATGATGAACAGCGAAGGCGCCATGCAGGGCGAGGAGACGGAGACCGGTATTGACGGCGTGACCGCCGCTTACAAAGCCCCGAACGGCGCGGGCTTCGCGTTTATTGCGAACGTGGACGGCGCCGGCCTGCTCGCCATTGCCAACACGACCGGCAGCGCCTGCGTCTATGACGTGAACGGCAGTGACGTGACCGGTTCCTACGCCGACTTTGCCGAGACCGTCGCCGCCTATGCGCGCGACAACGGCGATCTTTACACGGACGACGATATCTCCAAGCTCAGCGCTTATTACTCCAAGGACGCGGATTACGCGGTGCTCGGTCTCGGCGGCGTATACAACACCGTGACCGCCGCCTACACCGTGACGGAGAACGGCGAAACGCTCTATGCCTTCGTCTCCCGTCCCTACGGCTACAGCAACATCCCGATGGCCGTCTACTACGTTCTCAACGCTGACGGCGAGATCGTAATGATGAACGCCAAGGAATTCATTCTGGAAAAGGAATACTTCTCCAGCTACACGCTTGACGCGCCGAGCTACAAGGAAGGCTTTGTCGGCGTGACGGGCGAGTCCATGACGGACGACGTGGCGTTTATCTCCGGCGCAACTATGACGACCAACGCCGTCAAAACTGCGACGTATGACGTATTTGACGCCTTTGCCACTCTGAAAGAAAACGGAGGACTTGGCAATGAATGAAAAGAAAATGACCGTTAACCCGATGTGGGTGCTGTTTCTCGGCGCATGCCCCGCGCTGGGCGCAACCGGAACGCTCAAAGGCGCTGTTGCCATGGGCGTCACGGTTCTCGCCGTGATGCTCCTCACCGCGCTCGTGACAGCGCTGCTGCGCCGCATTCTCCCGGAACGCGCGCTGATCGCCGCGACGGTCCTCACGGCGGCGCTGTTCACCTCCGCCGCGCAGCTTGTGCTGCACGCGGTACTGCCGTCCGTTTACAACATGCTCGGCGTATATCTCGCCGCTGCCGCCGTTAACCTGCTGGTCTTCAGCCGCAGCGCCGATAACGCCTCCGGCCCTTGCGTCGGAAAGGCCGTTGCGACCGGATTGGAGTTTCTGGCTGTGATCGCCGTTGTCGCGCTGCTGCGCGAGCTGTTCGGTCTCGGCACCGTATGGGGACAGGAGATTGCCTTCCTCAAGGCGCACGCCGTGGCTTCCATCCAGAAGCCCATGGGCGGATTTCTGGTGTACGCCATCGTTGCCGCGATCGTGAACGCCCTATTCCCCGCCGCATGCGCCGCGGAAGAAGAGCCCGGCTTTGCCGGCGTTGCCGCCGGTACGGCAGAAGGAGGGAACGAGTGATGACGTTTAAAGCCATTGTCGGAATCGTGCTCGGCGCGATGCTCGCCAACAACTACGCGCTGGAAAAATTCCTCGGCGCGGCTCCCCTGCTCGGCTGGTCCGCGCAGGAGAAAAAGACGACCGTTCTTGGCGTGTCCGTGACCGTCGCCATGCTCCTCACGGCGCTGCTCGCCGGTCTTGTGCAGACATATGTTCTGGACGCGCTTTCTCTCGGCTATCTGCAAACGCTCGTCTTTGCCGCGATCGTTCTCATCGTTGTCTATGCGATGAATGCCGCTGCCAAGGCCGTTTTCAAAAAGAACCTCGGTGTCTATTTCCCCGTCATCGCGCTCAACAGTGCGGTGCTCGGTCTCGCGGTGAATAACGCCGCCGATGCCCTCTCTCTCGGTGAGAGCATCCTCACGGCGCTCGGCGCCGGTCTCGGCTTCTGGCTGGCGCTGGAAGCGTTTGCCGCCGTGCGCACGAAGATCCGCGAGCGCTATGTCCCGAAGGCGTGGCGCGGCC
>OLSB01002040.1_pt1 | contig 17725 bp, 15 predicted proteins | sample 1672071 | NCBI WGS metagenome assembly OLSB01 (sample SAMEA3136642, study PRJEB25190) | human gut metagenome | biome: human gut; feature: human-associated habitat; material: faeces | place: Austria | collected 2013 | reverse complement strand
TGAAATTGGCTGTTTTCTCCCGGCTCAAAATGGCGATTTTCTCCCGGCGCTAACACAGGCGGAATATTGGGGTTTTTGCCGGATTGTTTACAATTTTATTCTTGACGCATGACCGGAAACAAGGTATGATACTCTTTGTAACTAATTTGTAACTTTTAGGTGGCGTACCCATGACTGAGCAAAAGCAAGACAAGAACACCACAGGCCACGACCCCAACCGGGAGCACATGACGCTGTCTGCGCTGTGGAATCTGTGGATGGACAACTTAAAAAGCTGGCGGCAGTACAGAGAAGAACACGCCGACCTGTTCACGCTGAATATCCAGGCGGGCTTCCGCCGCATCGGCGGATGGCTGGGCCGGGTGCGGCGCAGTGCCCGGACGCTGGCCGAGGAGCGAAAGGATAAGCGGTTTCCCGAATCGGAGCTGGCTGCGGCGCAGCTGTTTCTTTTTTTGTGCAGCAGCGTAGAGCGTCTGGGCGCGAAGCTGCGGGAGCGGTTCTCCCGGCGGCGGAAGGCGCTGGTGCGGGCCGGCGGAAAGCGGCGCAGCTACTTCGAGGAAAAATTGCAGCTGCACCCGGTGGCGTTTTTGCTGGGCGCGGTGTGCATCGCCGCGGCGGCGGTGGTGCTGTCCCTGTATACACTGGGCACGGAGGTGTCCTACGACGGCGTGGAGCTGGGCGTGGTGTCGTCCAGCCGGGCGGCGGCGCAGACGGTGGCCCAGCTGGAGGCCATCACCCAGGAGACGCTGGGCGACGCGGACTACGCCGTGGATGAGACGCTGCTGGAGACCACCACAGGCGTGTACCCCCGGAAGGCCATGGTGTCCAAGGACACGCTGCTGGAGGAGCTGGGCGACGAGGTGGGTTTGGTGGAGTACGCCAACGTGCTGTACGTCAGCGGAGAAAAGGTGGTGGCCACCACCCGCTCCGGCGCGCTGGAGGACCTGCTGGAGCAGCTGAAGCTGGGCTATGAGACGGCGGACACGGTGAACGCCTACTTCGTGGAGGAAGTGGACATCCGGCAGGAGTACGTGGAGTCGTCCTACGTGATGAACCTGGGCTATATCGCCGAGATCCTCAACGAGACGAAGGAGGGCGAGGTAACGTACACCGTCACCTCCGGCGACAGCTATTACAGCATCGCGGAGAAATACGACCTGAGCGTGGAAGCGCTGATGAAGCTGAACCCCGGCTATGACCCGAAGATCCTGCGGGTGGGCGATGTGCTGACCATCAGCAACGCCGTGCCCTATCTGACGGTGGTGAACGTGGAGCGGCAGCGGTACGTGCAGGATGTGCCGTACCAGGTGGAGTACACCGACGACAGCTCCATGTACCAGGGCGAGTATAAGGTCACGTCCGCGGGCGTGTACGGCAAGGCGGACATCACCGCCAACGTGACGTATATCAACGGCGAGGAGACGGAGCGCGAGGTGGTGGCCAGCGTGACGCTGTCCCAGCCGGTGACGGAGCAGCAGCTCCGCGGCACGAAGGAGCGGCCCACCTGGTATCCCACCGGGTCGTTCTCCTGGCCCTGCGCCGGCATCCTCACCAGCCGGTTCGGCTATCGAAGCCTGCTGGGCAGCACCTACCACAGCGGCATCGACATCGGCAACAGCTACGGCACGTCCATCTATGCCTCCGACGGCGGCACGGTGACGTACTCCGGCTGGATGAGCGGGTACGGCTATCTGATCATCATCGACCACGGCAACGGGTATCAGACGTACTACGGGCATAACAGCAGTTTGGTGGCGTCCCTGGGGCAGAAGGTCCACAAGGGCCAGCTCATCGCCCGCATGGGCTCGACGGGCCGCTCCACCGGCAACCACTGCCACTTCGGCATCAAGCTCAACGGCACGTTCCTCAACCCGCTGAACTATCTGTAAAACCACGCAGCCCCGCCCATTGGGCGGGGCTGCGTGTCGATAAACCCATCTTGTCATTCCGAGGAGCACCCCAAGGGTACTTGCTTCGCGGCGCGAAGCGACGTGGGAATCCGTAATCTTTTAGCTGCAAATCTATGCTAAAGCGCAAAAATCATGTGTTTTGAGAACGGATTGCCACGCCAGTCTGCGGACTGGCTCGCAATGACAGGCTTATCGACACGCTTTTTCCGGGGTTGCAAAAATGAAATTCTATGGTACAATAGAGCTACCTATTATCTGAGAACGAGGTGAAAAGGATGAAGAAGCTGCTCGGTCTGCTGAGTGCGGTGTGCGCCATGGCGCTGTGCCTGTGCGCGGCCTACGCCAGCCCCCTGACCGGCGACACCAGCAACATGGGTCTGTGGATCGCCATGGTGGTGGTGGCTGTGATCGCCATGGTGGTGCTGCTCATCGTGGGTAAGAAGAAAAAGAAATAAGCCGATATGACGAAAGCCCTGTGCCGCACGGCACAGGGCTTTTTATGCTATTTCTTGCGGGGGTAAGGCTTTTTCTCATCGGTGCGGCCCAACAGGTAATCCACACTGACCTGATACAGGTCGGCCAGGCGGCACAGCACGTCTATCGGGTAGTTCAGCACACCGATCTCGTACTGCGAGTACGTATTCTGCTTCACGTTCAGGTACTCCGCCACCTGCTGCTGGGTCATGCCCGCGTCCACCCGTAAATTGCGGATATTCTCATACGGCAAAACTTCATAGCGCATCATATCACCCTGGAACAGGATAAAATATCTTCTTTTCAGATATTGCATTTTATCTTGTTTTCAGATAAGCTATACGTATAGGGGGTGAAATGATGGCCGATTATAAGCAAATGTACCTGAAGCTGCTGAACGCAACGGAAAACGCCATGGAGATGCTGATCGCCGCCCAGCGGCAGTGCGAGGAGCTATACATCCAAACGGAGGAACAGACTGACAGCGAAGAGGCATAAAGATAGAGCCGCCGAAAGGCGGCCCTATCTCAGGCTGTCGAAAAAGCCTTTGGCTCTTTCGACAGCCTGAAATAATGTCGTTATTTTTGTGCCGCCTTGCGGCACGAAAATAGTCGCTTCGCTCCACGCACGCCTTGCAAGGCAAGGCTTTGCGCGACATTTGATCTTATTCGAGGCGGGCTTTGCCCCCTCGAGCTCCCCCTGCGTAAATGAACCTCTGACCCCATAGAGAGGGTTTATTGACAAGCTGCGAGAGGGCCGCCGAAAGGCGGCCCTATCTTTATGCCATGCCTGAAACAACACACCGCTTGGCAAAACGTGCGTAGGGGCGGACGACTCTGTCCGCCCTTCTCTCACTCAAACAAGCCCGCCTGGCCGGGGACTTCCGCGTGGCCGATGCGGCGGAGCTGCTGGGCGTTCTCTGCGGTCAGGGCGTCGGTGATGGCCATTTTGCGGATGATGTTCCGCACGGTGGCATCCAGCGCCGTACCCTCCCGGTAGTCGGCGGGGAAGATGAAGTCCACCCGGCCCTTGGCCAGCAGATCCTCCACGCCGGCACGGTTGGCGGCCTGGTACACGGCGATGGCCTGGCCGCCGTAGGCCCGCATCATCTTCATGCAGGGCACATCGGAAAGGCCGTCGCCCACGTAGATCATGTTGGTGAAGGGGATGCGCTTGCTGTCATCGGGCATGGAGTCGTTCAGCGTCCTGTCGTCGGCCACGTCCAGCACGCCCTTGTTGATGCGGTAGACGAACTGGGTCTTGTTGGTAAAATTCACATCCAGCTTGGGCCAGCGGGCCTCGCCGCCGCGGTAGTAGAACTCGCAGGCGTAGATCTGCTTGAACTCGTGGGCGATGCCGCTGCCCTCGATGATCTCCTTCAGGCCGGAGGACAGCACGTAGTGCTCGATCTCCACGCCCAGGGACGCGCCGAAGTCGTTGATGCGGCTGAACCACTCCCGCACGCCGGGGAACAGCTCCATGGGCTGGCCGCAGCGCACCAGAAAGTCACGGGTCAGGGGGATGCCCTGGGCGCGGCACTCGGCGATCATGGTATACATATAGGCCAGCAGGCCGTCCATGCGGTTCTCCCGGCCAAAGGTGTTGGCCTTGTGCCAGAACTCCTTGGGCGTGTAGCCCAGGGCCGGGATAAAGGCGTAGTCCTCCATGTCGGTGGTGCAGAGGGTCTTGTCAAAGTCGTACAGCAGGGCGATGATGGGCTTGCTCATAGCGGTTCTCCTTCGGTGAAAAAAGGCGGCCTGGGCCGCCTTTTTTATGTTCTCACTTATTGTCGCCGTAGTTGCGGCCAAACTTCAGCTCGTCCAGGCTCAGCTTGAAGTCGCTGGGGATGGCAGAGCCGTCGATGGGCGGCAGCTTGATGGTGGGGTCATCGGTGACGGCGGGCTTGGCCTCCTCGGGCTGGGGATCGGTGTAGCGGCTGAGGATGTCCTGCTCGATGGCGGAGACCACGTCGTCCTTGGGCTGCTCCTCCGCCGTCTGAGCGGGCTGCTCCGGCGCGGCCAGCTCCAACTCCGGCAGGGACTGCAAAAAGTCGGTCTGCGCCTGGCACAGCTCCTGGCTGCGGCGGATGAACTCCGCCGTTTTCTGCTGGGCCATGGCCAGCTTACGCTCCTCGGCCTGGCGCTCCGCGTCCAGGCGGTGGATCTCCTCCTGCGCCTCCACGCGGGCCTTGGCCAGGATCTCCTCCTTCTCGGACTGGGCCTCCTGCACCAGCTTGGAGGCCATCTTCTGCGCCGTCAGCAGCGCCTGACGCATGGCCTCCTCGGTGGAGCGGTATTCCTCCACCTTCTCCGCCAGCACCTTCAGCTTGGCCTTCAGGGTGACATTCTCCTTGAAGATGGCGGTGTAATCCTCGGTCAGCGCGTCCAGAAACTCGTCCACGGACGACATACTGTAACCGCCGCTGCCGAAGGACGCCTTGGGGAATACTTTTTCGGAAACTTCCTGGGGTGTAAACATGATGATCCCTCCGTCTTTGTTCTGTCTATATCGCTTACAGGTACAGGCCGCTGTTCTCCAGCTCGTCGATCAGGTCGCCCATGATGTCCACGGAGTAGGGCGTGATGATATACGTGTTGGCGGCCACCTTCTTGATCTTGCCCTCGCCGGCGTAGGCCACGCCGGACAGGAAGTCGATGAGGCGGCGGGCCACATCCTTGTTGGTGGACTCCAGGTTCAGCACCACGGTGCGCTTTTCCTTCAGGTGGTCGGCGATCTCGGAGGCGTTCTCGAACCGCTCCGGCTTCACCAGCACCACCTTCAGCTGGGTGGTGGCGTGGATGTTCACCACCTTGTTGTGGCGGTCATCGCTGCGGCGGTCGTCGGACCGGCGCTCCTCGCTGCGGCGCTCCTGACGGTCCTCGAACAGAGAGCGGGAGTCGCTTTTCGGTTCTTCAAAATCGTCCTCGTAATCGTAATCCTCGTCATCGTAGGGATGAATGATCTTCTTCAGCTCGTCCATGAAGCCCATCAGCAATACCTCCCGCGTTTATTTTGCATAATTTCTTGCGCCGAAAATAGCCGTGCCCACCCGCACCATGTTGCTGCCGCAGCGGATGGCATCGGCAAAGTCGCCGCTCATGCCCATAGAAATGTACTCCCACTTATTATCGTACATTTTCTCGTTTATGTCAACATATAGTGCGTGTACTTTTTGGAAATATACCATATTTTCCTCCCGGCTGGCATCGGCAGGGGGAATGGTCATCAGCCCGCGGACGCGGACGTGGGGCAGCGTCCTTGCCAGCGCCGCCGCATCGGCCAGCGCCGCCGGGGCGAAGCCGCTCTTGGCCGCCTCGCCGCCGATGTTCACCTCCAGCAGTATATCCTGCACAAGGCCCAGCTTCTCCGCCTGCCGGTCGATCTCCCGCAGCAGCTCCTCCGAGCCGACGGACTGGATGAGGGCCGCCTTGCCCACCACCTGCTTGACCTTGTTGCGCTGGAGATGGCCGATGAAGTGCAGCGGCGCGCCGTCATAGGCGTTCTGCGCCAGCTTGGCGGTCATCTCCTGCACCCGGTTCTCGCCCAGCACGTCGATGCCGGCGGCGATGGCCTCCTGACAGGTCTCCGCATCGTTCATCTTGCTGGCACCCACCAGGGTGATGTCCGCGCCGGTGCGGCCCGTCTCCCGTGCGGCCTGGTCGATCTCCCGCCGGATGCGCTCAATATTCTCCCGAATAGACATAGCTGTAAGCCTCCTTATCTCTATATCACCGAATGACTTTCCCGTCGAACAGCTCGCCGGCGGTGGCGATGACCTCGTCCCCCACCCGGAGCGTTCGGGTGTCGGACGCGCCCTCGGCGGGCTTGACCAGGGCGTAGTTCTCCCCCTGGTACAGCAGTTCCACCGGGCGGAAGGACGCATTCTCTCCGTCCACGCAGTACACGCCGGTAACGCCCGTCTCGCTGACGCGGAGGGCGTTGGACGGCACGCGCAGCCCCTCGTAGGTGTGCAGCACCACGTCCGCCGCCTGATGGCGCAGCAGCGTGGTCTGCGCCAGATATTTCCGGCAGGACAGCACCACGGCGGCCTGGCCGTTCTCCTCCGCCGACACGTGCTCCACCCGCATACGGATGGTCTGCTCGAAGCCCTTGGCCAGCCGCAGGTTCACGCTGCCCATGGTCTTGATGGTCCGGGCCTGGTCATAGGGCAGGCTCACGGCGTAGTACCACGTGTCGCCGTAAATAAGCTTGCCCATGCTGCCGTGGTCGGCGGTGGGCCGGACGGCGGACAGCCTGGAGGGGGTCAGCCCCTCCAGCAGCGCCGGGGTCAGCACCGTTTCGTAGCCGTCGCACAGGGCGGAATATGTACCGGCGGACTTGGCCGTGACGTGTACCGCGCCGGACAGGGAGCTTTTCAGCTGCGCCAGCTCGCTCTCCACGGACTTGACCTGGCTCTGGATCTCCTCCTGACTGGTGTAGGCGTGGTCGCGCTTCAGCACGGCGGCCTTCAGGGCCGCCAGGTCGCTGTCGGCGGCGGCATAATCCCCGGCGGACAGCGTCTGCCGCAGGGTCAGGATGTCGCCGGTGATGGAGGTGTCCAGCTTCAGCGCCGCGTCCGGGTCAAGATAGGACGTGAGGGCAAACTCCAGCTGCTGGAGCTGTAGCTCCAGCGTCTCGATGCGGCTGACGGTCTGGAGGGCGCTGGCGTCGGCGTAGACGGTGGCCACCGTCTGTCCCGCGCCCACCTTCTGCCCCTCCTGCAGCGCGTGGCTCACCGTGCCGCTCTGCTCGGGCAGCGCCTCCTCGTCCCGGACCAGCCAGCCGTCCAGCGACACCACGTCCTCGGCCTGGCTCTCGTAGACCAGTGTGGTGGTCAGCGGGTCGGAGAAGTAGTTGTAGACCTGTATGGCGAAATACAGCAGCACCGCCGCCAGCACCACGATGGGCAGCACGCGGAGGCCCTGAGACGTGGCCTTTATGTTGTTGTTCTGTTGGGGCTCTTTGTTCATGGCAGTTTCCTTTGCGGGGAGGGCGTTACTCCTCCCGCAGCTCGATGCTCCTCAAGGGCGCGATGGTGGAGATGGCGTGCTTGTAGATGACCTGCTGCCTCCCCTCCGAGTCCAGCACCACCACGAAGCAGTCAAAGCCGGTGATGACGCCGCGAAGCTGGAAGCCGTTCACCAAAAACAGGGTGACGGGTATGTTCTCCTTGCGCGCACGGGTGAGGAAGATCTCCTGAAGGTTGTTTGTCTTTTGCATGGTCGTCCGCTCCTTTTATGTCTGTGTGCGGACGAGGGGCTCGTCCTCCGTCCGCCGTACTCAGCATACGCCGGAGGACGTGAGGAATTTTGTCGCATTTTGGAGGCCGGAGGGAAAATCCGGCACTTTGTCCCATAATATCCAATGGATGGCCTCGTTGCGGCGCAGCCACGTGAGCTGGCGCTTGGCATACTGCCGGGAGCGGAGCTTCACCTCCGCCACGGCCTCGGCCTCGGTCATCCGCCCGTCGGCCACAGCCAAAAACTGCTTGTAGCCGATGGCCTGCCAGGCGGTGGCGGTGCGGGGCAGGCCGCTTTGCAGCAGCGATCGCACCTCGTCCAGCAGCCCACGGGCCACCATGTCGTCCACCCGGCAGTCGATGCGGTTGCGGAGGTCCTGACGGTCCTTGAAGCTCAGGCCGATGAACACCCCCTCGTACCGGGGCGGCTGGGCCTGTGTGCGGCGGTCGTGCAGGGTGATGGTCTCCCCCGTCGCCTGATAGACCTCCAGCGCCCGCAGGATGCGCTTTTCGTCCCGCAGGTGCAGCCGTGCGGCGCTGTCCGGGTCTACCCTGCGCAGCTCCTCCAGCAGCGTCTCCGCGCCCTCCCGGCGCAGCCGCTCCTGTAAATGGCGGCGCAGCGGCGTGTCCTGGCTTCCGGCGGCGAAGTCCGTGCCCCGCAGCAGCGCGTCCAGATACAGCCCCGTGCCGCCCACCAAAACGGGCCGCTTGCCCCGGCGCAGGATGTCCTGCACGCACGCATCCGCGGCCTGGGTGAACCGGGCCACGGACCAGTTCTCCGCCGGGTCGGCCACGCCGATCATGTGGTGGGGCACGCCCTCCGTCTCCTCCGGGGTGGGTGCTGCCGTGCCGACGGCCATGCCCCGGTAGATCTGCATGGAGTCCACGGACACCACCTCGCCGTCAAAGCGCCGTGCCAGGGCCACGCCCATTTTCGTTTTGCCGCTGGCCGTAGGGCCGACGACGCAGATGACTTTTTCCGTTGCGGCCACCTCCCTGCGGGCGTTACGCCCGCTTGAACATTTTTTCCAGCTCGTAGCGGGTCAGCTTCGCCGCCACCGGGCGGCCATGGGGGCAGTAGCGTATCTCGCCGCTCTGCACGCGGCGCACCAGCGCCGCCAGCTCCGTCACATCGCTGGTCATGCCCGCCTTGATGGCGCTCTTGCAGGCGATGGTGTGGAGCAGGTCGTCCCGGAGGCCCTCCGGGTCGGCCCGCTGCAAAAGCAGTTTCTGCGCCAGCTCCTCCAGCGTGCTGGCGGCCTCCGCCGTCGGCACGTCGTCCGGCAGCGCCCGCACCAGCACCGTGCCGCCGCCGAAGTCCTCACACTGGAAGCCACAGCGCTCCAGCAGCGGCAGGTTGTCCAGCACGGCGCTGTACGCTTCGCCGTCTAAATTCACGGCGGCGGGGGTCAGCAGCTGCTGGGCCATGGGCGGGACGGGACTGGCCTTCAGCGCGTCGAAGCGGACGCGCTCGTGGGCGGCGTGCTTGTCGATAAGCCACACCGCGCCGTCGCCGTCCTCGCAGATAATATAGGTCTTCAGCACCTCCCCGGCGATGCGCCAGGGCGCTTCCTCCCGCGCCGGTGCGTCCGGCAGCTCGATGGTCTGCTGCGCCGGTTCGGGTTCGGGGACAGGTTCAGGCGCAGGGGCGGGCGGGGTGATGTGATACACCGTGCCGGGCCGTGAGGTGGGCGCGGTGAAGGGCTTGCTGGGCTCAGGGGCAACGTCCCGCACCTCCAGCACCGGCGCGGCGGGCGCAGGGGCGGAGACGGGCGTATACGTCCGCGCCGGGGCAGAGCCGACGGCCCGTCCCTCCGGGACGGCCACCGCGCTTTTCGGCGCAGGGGCATCGGGCCGGGCGCGGAACTCGGCGGCGGTCATGGTTTGGAAGAAGGGCTTCTCCGCCGGCTTGGGCGGCCTGCCCTCCTCGTCCAGCGCGGAGGTGACGGTGTGGTACACCGCGTCGAACACCGTTTTGTCCGACACGAACTTCACCACGGTCTTGGCCGGGTGGACGTTCACGTCCACCGTCTCCGGCGGCAGGGTGATGTGCAGCACGCAGCCGGGGAACTTGCCCTTCAGCAGCCGGTTGCGGTAGCCCTCCTCCACGGCGGCGGTGAGGAGCTGGCTCTTCACCAGCCGCCCGTTGACGAAGAACAGCTGCCGCGCCCGCGTGCCGTGGCCCGCCAGGGGCTTGGTCACGAAGCCGCTGACGCGCACATCGCCGTTGCTGCCGGACACCGGCAGCAGCGACAGCGCGAAATCCCGGCCCAGCGCGGCGTAGACGGCGGGCAGCAGCTCGCCGTTTCCCGGCGTGTGCAGCACCTCCTGTCCGTCCCGCAGCAGCTTGAAGGACACGTCCGGGTGGCTCAGTGCCAGCTGTGTGACTACGGCGGAGGCCGCGCCGCCCTCGGCGCTGTCCTTCTTCATGAATTTCATCCGGGCGGGGGTGTTGTAAAACAGGTCGCGGACGCAGATGGTCGTGCCCACCGGGCAGCCCGCCGCCGTCACCTCGCCGGGCACGCCGCCCTCCAGGTGCAGCCGTGCGCCCGCCTCGGCAGACGGCTCGCGGGAGAACACGTCCAGCCGGGACACGGCGGCGATGGCGGCCAGCGCCTCGCCCCGGAAGCCCAGCGTGTGGATGGCGGCCAGGTCGGAGGCGGTACGCAGCTTGCTGGTGGCGTGGCGCAGGAAGGCGGTGGGCAGCTGCTCCGCCGCCATGCCGCAGCCGTTGTCGGTGACGCGCAGATACGTCAGCCCGCCCTTTTCCAGCTCCACGGACACGGCGGATGCACCGGCGTCCAGCGCGTTCTCCAGCAGCTCCTTGCACACGCTGGCAGGGCGCTCTACCACCTCACCGGCGGCGATGAGGTCGGCGATATGGGCGGGCAGTTGTTGAATTTGGGGCATAAAAGCGCCTCCCTCTTTCGGTCAGTCTATGGCCACATTTCGTAGGGGCGGACGACTCTGTCCGCCTACCGCGCTATTGCAGCTTGCTTTTCAGCTCATACAGCAGGTTCAGCGCCTCCAGCGGGCTGAGCGCGTCCACCTGGGTGCGGCGTATCACGGCGGCCACGTCGGCCTCCGCCATGTCGCTGAGGGACACCTGCTCGTCCGCGGACGCCGGGGCGGCGGGACGGCCCGCCTCGCTCTCCAGCTCCCGGAGGATCTCCCGGGCGCGGGACAGCACGCTGTCCGGCAGCCCGGCCAGCTTGGCCACCTCAATGCCGTAACTGCGATCCGCGCCGCCGGGAACGATCTTCCGCAGGAAGATGATCTCCTCGCCCCGTGCGTGGACGGCGATGTTGTAGTTGCGGACGGTGGGCAGCGTCTGCTCCAGCGCCGTCAGCTCGTGGTAATGGGTGGCGAACAGCGTCTTGGCCTTCAGCTTTTGGGCGCAGTACTCCAGCACCGCACGGGCGATGGACATCCCGTCGAAGGTGGACGTACCACGGCCTATCTCGTCCAAAATGAGCAGGCTGTTCTTCGTGGCGCAGCGCAGCAGCTCCGACACCTCCGTCATCTCCACCATGAACGTGGACTGTCCGGCGGACAGGTCGTCACTTGCGCCGATGCGGGTAAAGATACGATCCACCACGCCGATGTGGGCGCTCTGCGCCGGGACGAACGACCCGATCTGCGCCATGAGCACGATCAGCGCCACCTGGCGCATATACGTGGACTTACCGGCCATGTTCGGGCCGGTGATGATGCTCACCCGGTCGTCCTTCGCACCCATGTGGGTGTCGTTGGGGACGAAGAACGCATCGCCCCGCATTTTCTCCACCACCGGGTGACGGCCATCGTGAATTTGGATCACGCCGCTCTCGTCCACGGTGGGGCGGCAGTAGTTGTGCTGGGCCGCCGTCTCCGCCAGGGCGCACAGCGTGTCCAGCTGGGCGATGAGGGACGCCGCCAGCTGCACCCGCGCCACCTGGGCGGCGATGTCGGTACGCAAAGCGGTGAACAGGTCGTATTCCAGCGCCGCGTCCCGGTCGGAGGCGGTGAGCACCTCGTGCTCCAGGTCCTTCAGCTCCTGGGTGATGAACCGCTCGCCGTTGACCAGCGTCTGCTTGCGGATATAGTCCTCCGGCACTTGGTCGCGGAAGGAGTTGGACACCTCGATATAGTACCCGAACACCTTGTTGTACCCCACCCGCAGGGTGCGGATGCCGGTCTTTTCCTTTTCACGGGCCTCCAGCTCGGCGATGAAGCCCTTGCCGCCGGACAGGATGCCCCGCAGGCGGTCCACCTCCGGGTCGAAGCCGGATCGGATCATGCCACCCTCCCGAACGGAGAACGGCGGCTCGTCCACCAGCGTCCGGGCGATGCGCTCCGCCAGGTCGTCCAGCGTCTCCAGCTTGTCGTTCAGCTGGGCCAGCGGCCCGGAGGGGAACGCGGCCAGCTGGGCCTTCACCGCCGGTAATTTCTCCAGCGAACCGCGCAGGGACACCAGCTCCCGCCCGCCGGCTGTGCCGAAGGAAATGCGGCCCATGAGCCGCTCCATGTCGCCGATGCCGCTGAGGGCCAGCCGCAGCTCCTGCCGGGCCATGTCGTTGTCCACCAGCGCCCCCACGGCATTGAGCCGCCGGTCGATGGCCGCCGGGTTCAGAAGCGGCTGCTGCAACCACGAGCGCAGATTCCGCGCCCCCATGGGCGTTTTCGTCTTATCCAGTACCCACAGCAGACTGCCCCGCTTCTCCTTGGAGCGCAGCGTCTCCGTCAGCTCCAGGTTGCGCCGGGCGGTCACGTCCAGCTCCATATACGCGCCGGTGCGGTAGCACTCCAGCTCGTCCAAATGGGTCAGGTCGGTCTTCTGCGTCTCATAGAGGTAGCTCAGCAGCCCGCCCAGCGCCAGCAGCGCCGCCGGATCGTTCCGGGGCAGACGGGCCAGCGCTTCGTCGCCGAATTGGGTGCGGGTCTGCTTTTCGGCGGCATCGGCGTTGAACCGGGCCGCCGCCAAACGCTCCCGGTGGCAGGGAAACCGCTCCGTCAGGGCGGTGGTCAGGTCGGGGTCATTGAAGGCCGCGTCGTTGAGCACCACCTCGGCGGGGGCAAAGCGCCCCAGCTCGTTGACCAGTCCCCGCACCCGGTCAGCGCCGGTAAAGTACGTCACCTGCGCCCGCCCCGTGGAGATGTCGCAGGCCGCCAGCCCCGCGCCGGTATCGCTGAGATACACGCCGCACAGATAGTTGCTGCGCCCCGCGTCCAAACAGGCATCGTCCAGCACCGTGCCGGGGGTGACGGTACGGATCACGTCCCGCTTCACCAGCCCCTTGGCCGCGGCGGGGTCCTCCGTCTGCTCGCAGATGGACACCTTGTACCCCTTGGCGATGAGCCGGGCGATGTAGCTGTCGGCGGAGTGATAGGGCACGCCGCACATGGGCATCCGATCCTCATCGGCCTTGTCCTTGCCCCTGTCCCGGGTGGTCAGCGCCAGATCCAGCTCCTTGGAGGCGGTGCGTGCGTCAGGGCCGAACATCTCGTAGAAATCGCCCAGGCGGAAAAACAGCAGGGAATCCGGGTTCTGCTGCTTGATGTCCATATACTGCCGCATCATGGGGGTCAGCTCGGCCATAAACGTCCTCCTTTATACCAGCTCGCCGAACAGCGCCCAGGTGTTGCTGTCGGTGATCTTCACATCGTGATACGCGCCGATGGCGGACTTGTCGCCCACCAGGTGCACCAGCCGCCCTCCGGCGGTGCGGGCCGTCAGCGGCCAGCGGGCGTCGTCGCTCTCGCCGTCCACCAGGCAGCGCAGCGTGCGGCCCACGTAGGCCGCGTGCAGCTCCTCGGAGATGCGGTTCTGCGTGTCGCACAGCCGGTCGAACCACTTCTGCTTCTCCTCGCGGGACACGGGGTCGTCCATCCTCGCCGCCGGCGTACCGGGCCGGGGAGAGAAGATGAACGTGAACAGCGCGTCGAACCGCACCTGCTCCACCAACGCCACCGTCTCCATGGCCTCCGCCTCCGTCTCGCCGGGGAAGCCGATGATCACGTCCGAGGTCAGCACCAGCTCCGGCATGACCTTCCGGGCGTAGGTGATCAGCTCTAGATACTTCGCCCTGTCGTAGGGCCGGTTCATGGCCCGCAGCACCCGGTCGCACCCGGACTGCACCGGCAGGTGCAGCTGCCGTGCCACGTGGCGGCTTCGGGCCATCACGTCAAACAGCTTGTGGGTGACGTCCTTGGGCTGGGAGGACATAAAGCGGATAAGGTAGTCGCCGTCGATCCCGTCCAGCGCCGCCAGCAGGTCGGCAAAGTCGTAAGGCGTGTCCAGATCCTTGCCGTAGGAGTTCACGTTCTGCCCCAGCAGGGTGATCTCCTTGAAGCCGTCGGCCACCAGCTGGCGCACCTCGGCGATGATCTGCTCCGGGTCGCGGCTTCGCTCCCGTCCGCGGACGTAGGGCACGATGCAGTAGGAGCAGAAATTGTTGCACCCGTACATGATGGACACCCACGCCCGTGTGCGGCCCTCCCGCACCACCGGCATCCCCTCGGCGATAGCGCCGTGCTCGTCCGCCACGGAGAACACGCGCCGCCGCTGGGTGTACACGTTATACAGCAGTTCCGGGAATTTCCACAGCGCCTGCGGCCCGAACACCAGATCCACGTGGCGGTAGCTCTGCCGCACCTTCTCCGCCACCTCCGGGCGCTGGGCCATGCACCCGCACAGGCAGATGACCTGCTCCGGGTCGGCCTTCTTCGTGTGGGTCAGCGCGCCCAGCGTGCCATAGACCCGCTTTTCCGCGTGGTCGCGGATGGCGCAGGTGTTCAGCACCACCACCGCCGCCCGGGCGGGGTCATCGGTAAAGCCGAAGCCCATGGCCTCCAGCATCCCCATGATGTGCTGGCTGTCGGCCACGTTCTGCTGGCAGCCGAAGGTGTCCACCATCGCCAGCAGCGGCGCGGCGCGGCCCTCGTGCAGCGCCCGTATCTTCTCTTCAAACTCCCGCTGGCGCGCCAGCTGCTCCTGCGGGATCAAAACCTGTTTTCTGTCCAAGGGAGACCTCCTCGCCCCGCCAGGCGGGACGTATGTTTTAATGAGGTATTATACCATATTCACGCCGGTAATACAAGAAATCCCGCCACAAAAATTGCCACGGCCCGCCGGATTTCGGCGAAAAGGCCAACCGGCGGCTCACGACGGCGCAAAAGTAAATTATTTGCCCAAATTTTTCGAAAATCTTGGATATAGGGTTGCTTTTAGAAAAAAATCTGTCTATAATAAATTGTTCTCATCGTTTGGTACAACTATTTTGATATATGGAGGATCTGTAATGAGCAAGAAGTTTTGTTACCTGTTCACCGAGGGCAACGCCAAGATGCGTGAGCTGCTGGGCGGCAAGGGCGCGAACCTGGCCGAGATGACCAACATCGGTCTGCCTGTTCCCCAGGGCTTTACCATCACCACCGAGGCCTGCACCCAGTACTATGAGGATGGCCGTCAGATCAACGACGAGATCATGGCCGAGATCATGGAATATATCGAGAAGATGGAGAAGATCACCGGCAAGAAGTTCGGCGATCACGAGAACCCCCTGCTGGTCTCCGTCCGTTCCGGCGCTCGCGCCTCCATGCCCGGCATGATGGACACCATCCTGAACCTGGGCCTGAACGAGGACGTGGTGGATGTCATCGCCAAGAAGTCCAACAATCCCCGCTGGGCGTGGGACTGCTACCGCCGCTTCATCCAGATGTACTCCGACGTGGTCATGGAGGTGGGCAAGAAGTATTTCGAGCAGCTCATCGACGCCATGAAGGAGAAGAAGGGCGTGACGCAGGACGTGGAGCTGGATGCCGCCGACCTGAAGGAGCTGGCCATGCAGTTCAAGGCCGAGTACAAGGCCAAGATCGGCTCTGACTTCCCCTCCGACCCCAAGGAGCAGCTCATCGGCGCGATCAAGGCCGTGTTCCGCAGCTGGGACAACCCCCGTGCCAACGTGTACCGCCGCGACAACGATATCCCCTACTCCTGGGGCACTGCCGTCAACGTCCAGTCCATGGCCTTCGGCAACATGGGCGACGACTGCGGCACGGGCGTGGCCTTTACCCGTGACCCCGCTACCGGCGAGAAGAAGCTGATGGGCGAGTTTTTGACCAACGCCCAGGGCGAGGACGTGGTGGCCGGTGTCCGCACCCCCATGCCCATCGCCGAGATGGCTGAGAAGTTCCCCCAGGCCTATGACGAGTTCGTCAAGGTCTGCAACATCCTGGAGGATCACTACCGCGACATGCAGGATATGGAGTTCACCGTGGAGCACGGCAAGCTGTATATGCTGCAGTGCCGCAACGGCAAGCGCACCGCGCCTGCTGCGCTGAAGATCGCCTGCGATCTGGTGGACGAGGGCATGATCTCCGAGCAGCAGGCCGTGGCCATGATCGACCCCCGCAACCTGGACACCCTGCTCCATCCCCAGTTCGACCCCAAGGCCCTGAAGTCCACCGAGCCTGTGGGCAAGGCTCTGCCCGCCTCTCCCGGCGCTGCCTGCGGCAAGATCGTCTTCACCGCCGAGGACGCCAAGGAGTGGGCCGCCCGCGGTGAGAAGGTGGTCCTGGTCCGCCTGGAGACCTCTCCCGAGGACATCGAGGGCATGAAGGCCGCTCAGGGCATCCTGACCGTCCGCGGCGGTATGACCTCTCACGCCGCCGTTGTGGCCCGCGGCATGGGCAAGTGCTGCGTCTCCGGCTGCGGCGCGATCAACATGGACGAGGCCAACAAGCAGTTCACCCTGGCCGGCAAGACCTATCACGAGGGCGACTGGATGAGTTTGGACGGCTCTACCGGCAACATCTACGACGGCGCTATGCCCACCGTGGACGCCAGCGTGGGCGGCGACTTTGGCCGCATCATGGCCTGGGCCGACAAGTTCCGCCGTCTACAGGTCCGCACCAACGCCGATACCCCCCACGACGCCGCCAAGGCCCGTGAGCTGGGCGCGCAGGGCATCGGCCTGTGCCGCACCGAGCATATGTTCTTCGAGGGCGACCGTATCGCCGCCATCCGCGAGATGATCTGCTCCGACACCAAGGAGCAGCGCGAGAAGGCCCTGGCCAAGCTGCTGCCCATGCAGCAGGGCGACTTCGAGGGCATCTACGAGGCCATGGAGGGCTGCCCCGTTACCATCCGTTTCCTCGATCCCCCTCTGCACGAGTTCGTTCCCACCGAGGAGCGCGACATCGAGCTGCTGGCCAAGGATATGAACAAGTCCGTGGCCGACATCAAGGCCATCATCTCCTCCCTGCATGAGTTCAACCCCATGATGGGCCACCGCGGCTGCCGTCTGGCCGTCACCTTCCCGGAGATCGCCGTCATGCAGACCCGTGCCGTCATCCGCGCCGCCATCAACGTGCAGAAGAAGCACCCCGACTGGAACATGGTCCCCGAGATCATGATCCCCCTGGTGGGCGAGGTCAAGGAGCTGAAGTTCGTCAAGGACGTGGTGGTCAAGACCGCCGATGAGGAGCTGGCCGCCGCCGGTATGAACATGAAGTACCTGGTGGGCACGATGATCGAGATCCCCCGCGCCGCCCTCACCGCCGACGAGATCGCCAAGGAGGCCGAGTTCTTCTCCTTCGGCACGAACGACCTGACCCAGATGACCTTCGGCTTCAGCCGTGACGACGCCGGCAAGTTCCTGCCCGCCTACTACGACAACAAGATCTACGAGAGCGATCCCTTCGCCCGCCTGGATCAGATCGGCGTGGGCAAGCTGGTGAAGATGGCCGCCAAGATGGGCCGCGAGACCCGTCCCGACCTGCACCTGGGCATCTGCGGCGAGCACGGCGGCGACCCCTCCTCCGTGGAGTTCTGCCACAAGGTGGGCCTGGACTACGTGTCCTGCTCCCCCTTCCGCGTGCCCATCGCCCGCCTGGCCGCCGCACAGGCTGCGATAAAGGAAATGTGAGCGATCTTTTGAGCGTTCACAAAGCGGCTTGAAACTTGCAAACCTTTGATGTAACTGTGTTTGCAGACATCATTAGCTGAAAACAGACAAAAATTCGGTATTGTTCCGTTTGGAGCGATACCGGATTTTTTGCATCTTTTGCGGGGCAGGTTGAGAAAAACTGCGCCATGGAGAGATTCCGTGTGCCGCCGGTA
>OLSB01002039.1_pt1 | contig 17727 bp, 16 predicted proteins | sample 1672071 | NCBI WGS metagenome assembly OLSB01 (sample SAMEA3136642, study PRJEB25190) | human gut metagenome | biome: human gut; feature: human-associated habitat; material: faeces | place: Austria | collected 2013 | reverse complement strand
GTCCTATGTGTTCGATGTTTTCAAGGACGGCGTGAAGTATTCCGAAGTGACCGTCGAGGGCAATACCAGTCAGACACTCTATGAGTTGCCCATTGGAAATTATACCATTCTGGAGAACACCGGATGGAGCTGGCGGTATAACGCAGACAATGGCAGTGGGGCGGCATTGAGTGCTGCTAATCCCAACGGTAGCATTACCTGCACCAACAGCTCTAACGGCAAGATTTACTGGCTCAACGGCTTCAGTCAGGTGGTCAGAAACATCTTCGGCATTAGTCACTGAGAAAGGAGGGGACGATAATGTACAAAGGCAAATACGATGGTAAGCACAGGAAAGCGAAAGCACAGCCCGTGCGCAGAAAAACGTATCATAAGGGCAGATTGACCGCTATGGTCATCGCTACGGCGGTGCTTCTGGCACTGGCTATCGGCGGCACCGTTGCATGGCTCAGCACAAAGGACGCGCCCATAACCAACACATTCAATCCCTCCAAGGTGGCCTGCGAGGTGACGGAGAACTTCAATGGGGAAGTTAAGAGCAACGTGAATGTGAAAAACACCGGCGATACGGAAGCATATATCCGCGTCAAGCTGGTGACTTACCGGACGAACGACCAGGGGCAGCACATCGGCGGCACCGCATCCCTCCCCAACTTTACGCTGGGCAAAGGCTGGGTGAAGTATGGCGATTATTACTACTACACGCTGCCTGTTGCCCCGAAGGAAAAGCCCGAAGCTGATCTTATCAGCAGCATAACGCTGGAATCGTATACCGATGTTGACGGAGGCCATCAGGCGATTGACGTCATGGCGGAGGCAATTCAGAGCGAACCTGCCCGCGCAGTCGGTCAGGCATGGGGCGTGAGCATTTCTCAGGGCAGCGTAACTGCCTATTCCGGTAACTAAGGGGGTGGAGAGAAAATGAAGCACATAGCAAAAAAATCAATTTCGTTCATTCTGATGTTGCTGCTCGTGATGAGCTTTGCGACCACGGCTTTCGCGGCAGATTCCTCCATCACCTTTACGGGCTTCTCCTCCGGCTTTGAGTTTCAACCCGGCAGCGAGTACACGGAGACCGACCTGTTCGGCAGCTTTAAGAACGTCATGCCCGGTGATACCGTGACGGAGACCATTACCTTCACCAATTCGGCGACCGACTGCGACTTTGTGAACCTCTATATGCGGGCCGAAGTCCACGATGAGACGGCAAATCCCCTCAGCGAAAAGGTGGCAGCTTCCGGAGAGACCGTCGCCACCATGACGGAGTTCCTGTCCAAGCTCTCCATGAAGGTCTGGAACGGTACGGAGCTGATCTATGAGGCTTCCCCGGATGAGCTGGACGGTCTGGAAACCAATAGGCTGCTCGGCACCTTCCGCACCGGCGAAACCGCTACACTGAAAGTGGAACTGACCGTTCCCATTGACCTTGGCAACGAATACGCCAACCGCGTGGGTGAGGTGGACTGGATTTTCCATGTGGAAGCCTATCAGGAAAGCCAGCTCACCGTCCGCAAGATATGGTCGGACGGCAACGGCAATCACCCTAACGACAGCGTGACAGTCAACCTGCTCCGGGACGGCAAGGTAGAAAAATCTGAGGTTCTGAGCGCCAAAAACGGCTGGACATACACCTTCGACAAGCTGGTGGAGGGCCATGTCTGGACGGTCGAGGAAGCCCGCGTACCCAGCGGATACACGGTGAGCTACAAGACAGAGGGCAATACCACGATCATCACCAACACCAAGGATACACCCACTCCGCCACCCAGAGAGCCTCTGGATATCACGGTGCGGAAGGTCTGGAGCAACGATAATCTCAAGGAACGTCCCGATTCCGTAACTGTTACGCTCTACAACGGCGATGTGGCGTATGATTCCGTCCGCCTTGGCGCATGGAACAACTGGAGCTATTCATGGAAAGACCTGAATGCATACGGCAACTGGCAGGTCATTGAAACGAATATCCCCAGGGGCTACACACCATATTACAGCGTCAATAACGGCGTTGTGACCATTACCAACAGCCGCACACTGATTCAGACCGGTCAGCTCAACTGGCCCATCTGGGTGCTTGGCGGCGCGGGACTTGTCCTGATTCTCGGCGGGGCGGTCGTGCTGGGTAAGAAGAAACGGAAAAATGCCTAAGAAAACGGGCATTGCCATGTTAGCAGTGGGAGCAGTGCTGATTCTTGCAGCGCTGCTCCTTCTCCTTTATAACCGCTGCGAGGACACAAAAGCCGGACAGGAAGCCGAGAGCCTGCTGGCAAACGTCGAGGCGGTGATCGACGCACAGGCGACCCGCGAGCCAACGCCGGCCGGGACGGAAATACCCGGAACCACGCCCACGTCCTCCGCCACACCCCTTGACCCGGAAATGCCGGTAGTCGAGCTGGACGGCTATGAGTATGTGGGGTATGTGGAAATACCCGCGCTGGAATTGAAGCTGCCGGTCATGTCGGAATGGGACTATAACCGCTTGAAGATCGCTCCATGCCGCCAGTTCGGTTCCTCCCGGACGGATGATCTGGTCATTGCCGCCCATAACTACCAGAACCACTTTGGACGGCTGAAGGACTTGCAGACGGGCAATGCCGTGATCTTTACGGATATGGAGGGCGTAATCAATACCTACTCCATTGAAAAGATCGAGACGCTGAACCCCAGCGAGGTGGACGCCGTACAGAACAGCGGCTATGATCTCGTTCTCTATACCTGCACCAAGGGCGGCAAGACGCGTGTGACCGTGTTCTGTAACCGGGTTCATTTTCCCGAACCAGCACCCACTATAATCCCCATGGAGCGATAGGCGGCGCAACAAATATATGGAGACTAAACCAATAGATAGTCGTCGAGTAGGCCGCTGGGCCGTATCCGAGCAATACATTACCACAGCAAAAGGCGAGAAAAAGTATCTGTGCCTCTGTGACTGCGGAACAGAGCGGTATGTGCTGGAGCGTTCTCTCAAAAGTGGGGGTTCTCTCAGCTGTGGCTGCTTGCGGCGAGAACGGGCGCAGCAGGCAACGGCATACGACCTGCTTGGCAAGACCTTTGGCGAATTGAAGGTTGTAGGCAAAAGCCGAAAGCGCACCAAAATGGGAGCGTACTGGACATGTCTGTGCAGCTGCGGTTATACCTGTGAAGCAACAGCCAGCGAGCTGGTATCCGGACGTAAAACAAACTGCGGCTGCAAAAATGTGAAAAACTATGCTTCTTCTGACATTACCGGGCAACGCTTTGGCCGGTTGACTGCGCAATACTCCACGAAAAAGAGAGATACAAAGGGTTTCGTGATCTGGCATTGCCGTTGTGACTGCGGCAATGAGACCGACGTTTCCTACAACAACCTGATGTATTGCGGACAGCAGAGCTGCGGCTGTAAGAAACGGGAACACGATAAGTCGTTAGCCGGGTTTCTCACTCATGTGGACGGAACCAGCATCGACGCATGGAAGAGTAATACGATTCCCAAAAACAACACAACCGGCGTTCGCGGCGTTTATTCTATTAAGGGCCGATATGTAGCCAAACTGGTATTTCAGAAAAAGCAGCATTTCCTCGGCACATATAAGACGCTGGCCGAGGCCGCAGAGGTTAGGCAGAAAGCCAATGCACTTTTGAGAAACGAGTTGGTGCGCTTCTATGAGAAGTGGGCTGAAAAGGCGGCTGCTGACCCGCAATGGGCAAAAGAAAACCCGATAAAATTCCATGTCAGCAAGACGGAAAACGGCGAACTGACTGTGAATCTTCAGCCGGAGATGAATGTGTAGTCAAACGAATCAAATCAAGATGCTTGGTTATCGGTATGCTCCGGATATACCGGATTGCTGTCTTTGCAAAGACATTGGACTTTATCGTGTCCCACTCCGCCAGCCGAACGATCTCTGCCGTGCCGGTTGCAAAGTCAAATCTGATCTCTCCCCATTCGCCGTCGTTGTCCACCTGATACAGGTAGACAGCGGCGGTAATTGTTTCATCCGTTTTCCGAATTTCTATCTGACGCAGAGAAATCGTGTGCAGCGCATTGCTTTTCGGTGCTTTTGACTCTTTGACCGGAGGAATGGGCTTCTCCGGGTGCTCCATCTCAAACGGCACAACAGCCTCTTTCAGCAGCCGCACCTCCGGCAAGCTCTGTATGTACCGTATCGCCGTCTTTGCAAAGACGTTGGACTTTATCGTGTCCCACTCTGCCAGCCGGCCGATCTCCGCCATGCCGTTAATAAAGTCAAATCTGATCTCTCCCCATTCGCCGTCGTTGTCCGCCTGATATAGGTAGACAGCGGCGGCTATTTTTTTGTTCTTCTTCGTGCTTTTCACCTGTTTTAAGGTCACGGTATGCACCATGCCGTTCTCCATGAGCTTCAGGCTCAGCTTGTCCAAAGCGCGGCGGTAGGCGCGCTCCGCGCCGCTTGCCCCGCTGCCCTCGAACATGACCGCCAGTTCCTCAAAGGATTTCTGCTTCGACATGGGGCTGACCCGCCCGCAGGCCATGCAGACGGCATTCCGACCCTCCAGCAGTCTTTGCTCCCGCAGCTCCATTTCCCAAAAGGCGCTCTTTACGGCCTTTGCCCGGACGCCGTTCCAGAGGATGTCCGCATAGTTCCAGCTATCGTCGCAGGTCACGTCCTCTCCGGTTTCCTCGCCGTCCTCGTCCTGCTCCGTGCGGTAAAGGGAAACGATGCTCCGGTTGTGCCGGGCGACGGTCAGCAGCTCGTCAGCCGTTGCGCCGTCCTCCTTGTATCCGGCTTTTTCCGCAAACTCCGCAACGACCTCTGCGCGGCTCTTGCCGGAATCGGTATATATCGCCCCAATATGCCGCACACGCTGGTACTCCGCAATGCTTCCAAAGGAGCCTGCTTCCTCCAGAGCGCGGCAGAACAGCAGCCCGTTCCGAATATAGTTTTTGGCATATTTCAGAAACTCCGTATCCTGCTCCGGGTCGAACCTCGGCAGGCAGAACAGCAGCATTTGCAGGACTTCCAGCTTGTAGTCCAGAAACCGGGCGGGGTCATAGCGGTCAATGCCGTTTCGGGTGAGGAAGCGATAGATCACGCCGTTCAGCCGCTTTTCAAAGCGGTGCAGAAAGAAGGAAAAGTAGGCAAGGTTCTTGTGCCGGACGGCTTCTCGTATATAATTGTTCAGCGCCATCTCCGGCGGTTCCGGCGTGAGCTGAAAGGCGTTCCGCACCTCCCGCATGGTCAGGCTGTCCGAGTTGGAGAACGGCACTTTGGGCGCATAACCGGACAGCTCCCATGTGTAGCCCGAAAGCTGCTCAGGTATCAGCTCGTCGCGCTTGTCTTTCATGTCCGCACCCCCTTTCCCGCAGTGGCTATCCTCTTATCGTTTCATCTCCGCTTTTGCTTCCGCCAGCAGCGCTGCCTGCTCCATCTCGGCGGCATAGCTGCCCTGTGCATAGGCAACATCGCTGATTGCCTGCTGCATCTTGCGCTTCGCCAGCCGCTTCATGACGGCGGCAGCGTCCTGATCCAGCGTCCCTCTGTCCAGCTTTTTATCTATGGTATTCATGCGCCGGTTGTATATCTTCTTGATGGGATGATCCGGCGCAAGCTCCCGCTGCTCCCTGCCCCGCAGATTCCCGATCTGACGGCAGGTGCGCCCCAGCTTGTCGCCGGGAGCAAAGCCGCCGCAGTATTTTGTGTGCCTTGCGTTGGTGGTCAGGAACCATTTGCCGCAGATGCGGCACTTCTTCGGCGCATGACCCACGCACAGACCCTCGAAGAAATCGGCGCGGAGCATCCCCACAAAGGTAACGTAGTGGATGCGCTTCACCAGCTTTGCCTTGTCCTCGCCGGGATGCAGGACGGAGAGGTACTGGGAGGTTTCATTGGTAAGCGCCATCCACTGACTTGCTTCGTTCATGCTGAACTCCGCAGGAAAGGACCTGCTGAACAATTCTGCCAGACCGTCCGGGGTGCGGTCGCTGCCCTCCGCGTCCAGCATAAGGGCAAACCGTTCCATGCCCTTCTTGTATTCCGCCAGGGAGAATGCAAGGTGTCCCAGCACCGGCACGATGCGCCCCAGCAGGATGCCCAGACTGTATTCCTCCAACTGCTTTGCATTGAGCGTTCCCATGGTGACGGCTATGCTGAACTCCTGAAGATTTTGTAATCCCTCCGGTGTGAACGCTTTTGGGATGTTGGAAATATAGAAGTCCGTGTCCAGACAGTCAAAAGGCGGCACGTCCCGGAGCAGCGTCAGGATTTCCACTGCCGCTTCCCCTGCATCCGGCAGCAGGGCGGCGTTCGGCGTCTGCTGATTCATGGTTTTCAGAAGCAGGTTCACACGGGGGCATAATTCATTCAGCTTTTCGATCACCTCGTCCGGGATATTCAGCGTCTCGCAGCCCAAAGTGCCGGTCGGCACGGTCTTTCCCTCATAGGTCACGGTGTCCCGCCAGAAATCCAGCGTCAGCATATTGTGCTCGTTGATGGGAGTTATCATTTCTCGCCCTCCTGTCGTGTTTTTTTAATTATACCATATAGATGTGAATAGGGAAAGAGCCTGTCCTGTTTTTTGAAACGGGCTTGTCGTGTGATTCGCCTGTTTTTTCACGATTTGAACATAATACAGACAGAGGGGTATGAAACCCGTCCGTCTGATTGGGAAAATTGAAAGCGGGGTGATGAAAAAGCATGTGGAGCAACAACGCATGGGAGCAGGAGCATCAGGCGGAATTGTATCAGGCGTTTAAGGGTGCTCATTCGGTGAGCGTCCTTAGCAACGTTTTCGGTAGCGGCTACCGAAAATCCACATTACACGCTCTTAATTACGAGCAGGAACGGAGGAAACATGAATCTATACGAAACCGTCAAGGGGCAGGTCACGCCGCAGATGGCAGCAGAGCGATACGGCCTGCCTGTCAATCGCAGCGGCATGGCCTGCTGTCCGTTCCATGACGACCGCACACCCAGCATGAAGCTGTACCCCGACCACTTCCATTGCTTCGGCTGCGGACAGACCGGGGACGTGATCGACCTGACGGCGCAGCTCACAGGGCTGAATGCCCGCGACGCCGCCGGGCGGCTTGCGGCGGACTTCGGCATCCCCTTGCAGACCGGGGAATATGCGCCACCACTTCACGCAAAAGAAATACCGTGCCATCTGACACAGCAGTTCCGAGAAACGGAGCGGCTGTGTTTTTCTGTGCTGACGGACTATCTGCACCTGCTTCGGGACTGGAAGGTGCGGTATGCGCCAAAGACCCCTGACGAGCCGCTGGACGGCCGTTTTGTGGAAGCCTGTCAGATGGAGTGCCATATCGAGCATCTATGCGACGTGTTCATCTTCGGCAGCACGGAGCAGCGGACAGCCGCCGTCCGCGAGTTCTGGAACAGTGGCAGGACCAAGCAGTTGCAGGAATACACCGAGGGAAAACGGAGGGAGGAAATAGAATTTGGAAAACAAAGAAAACGCCGGAACGACCTTGCCGTTTGAGGACAGTCTGCCCGACTGGTTTGACGGCAAGCGCATCAATGAGGTGCTGTTCTGCCAGCAGTTTTTGGACAAGCACCCTATGAAATGTGTTCGTGGGAGGCTGTTTACCGTGGACGGGCTGATCGAGGACGAGGGACAGATCGGCAACCTGATTTTAGAGGAAATCTCAGGCTGTCTGACCTCCGGCTTGTCCAAGGTCGTGGCAAACTTACTTGCCAGCATCAAGCTGCAAGCCTATTCGCCGCCGCTGCCCATTGAGACGGACCGTATCCATGTTGCCAACGGGACGTATTTCATGGACGGACGTTTCTGTGAGGAAAAGAGCTACTGCAACAATCGCCTGACTGTCTCCTACAACCCCAACGCATCCGCGCCGAACCGCTGGCTGCAATTTCTATCCGAACTACTGCAAGAAGATGACATCCCAACCTTGCAGGAATTCCTCGGCTACTGCCTGCTGCCCACCACCAAGGGGCAGAAGATGCTCCTGATGATCGGCAAAGGCGGCGAGGGCAAAAGCCGTATCGGTCTTGTCATGCGTTCCTTGCTGGGCGACAGCATGAATACCACCAGCATTCAGAAGGTGGAGAGCAACCGGTTCAGCCGTGCGGATTTGGAGAACAAGCTCCTGATGGTGGACGACGATATGGATATGAGCGCCCTGCCCAAGACCAATTATATCAAGTCCATCGTAACCTCTGAGTGCAAGATGGATATGGAGCGTAAGGGAGTCCAGAGCTACCAGAGCCAGCTCTATGTTCGCTTTCTCTGCTTTGGCAATGGTGCGCTGACCGCCCTGCACGACAAGTCTGACGGCTTCTTTCGCCGCCAGATCGTGCTGACCACCAAAGACCGGCCCGCAGGCAGAGCGGATGATCCCTATCTGGTGGACAAGCTGAAACGGGAGCGCGAGGGGGTCTTTCTCTGGTGTCTGGATGGACTGCACCGGCTGATTGGAAACAACTATCAGTTCAGCATTTCCGGCAAGGCCAGAGAGAATATGGAGACGGTCAAGCGCAGCAGCAACAATGTGATCGAGTTTCTGCAATCCGAGGGCTACATCCGCTTCAAGGCAGACAGCGAGGCCAGCTCCAAGGCACTGTACGAGGCGTATCAGCGCTGGTGCGAGGACAACGCGCAGAAGCCAATGTCGGCAAATCGTCTCAGCTCCGAGCTGGCGCAGAATGAGCGTCTTTACAACGTGGAAGCCACCAACAATATTCGCGTTGGCTGCAAGCGGGTGCGTGGCTTTGTTGGCGTGGAGGTGCTGAAGCTGCTTCCCTAATAAAAATGGAGAGCGGACTTCAAAATTGCCGTACACGCCGTACACTCTGTACGGCAGTTTTCAACTTCATCCTCAAAATACGTTCAGCGCTTATCCTTTTCGTGAAATACTTCACGGCAAAGAATAAAAACAGCCTGCGCCAAGACCCGAAAAGCCCGCCCAGCACATGAAAAACGGCGTACAGGACGTACAGAAGCGTACACAAGCCAGCCTTGCCGTACAGAGCCGTACACGGGCGGCTCAATTTTTCAGTCTCAAAATCAATGCTTGTGAAAACCGCAAAGAAATATGCCGTAGAGAGAACGTAGTACATCAAAGGGTGATTTACAAGTCAATAAAGAGACTGCACCGAACTGCGGCATATCCTGCTGTTCCGCATGACCTTACGCAGAACGATGAAGCCGATAGGGTGCTGTTATGAACAGGGCATCATGGGCGAAAATCTGAGCGGATTTACGGCACGGCACATTTTTCATTCCGCAGCACACCAAAATCACCGATACGAAAACCCATTACACAAAAATATGGAGGTAAAAAATGATGAAATCCAATCTAAGAAACGAGATCAAGTCCTATATCGTCCGTTCCGGCTGCACCATGCAGGAGGTGGTCGATCTACTGCACGACGAACACGGCTGGTCTGACAGCGTATCCAACCTGTCCAACAAACTCCAGAGGGAATCCCTGCGCTACACGGAGACCGTTCAGCTTGCCGACGCGCTGGGGTACGAGATCGTCTGGCAGAAAAGAAAGTAAGAAAATCAACCATTTTGACAGCCGCACAGCGGCAGAAAGGAACGAGCATGAATTATCTGAACAACAATCCCATCATCATCGGCATTGACCACGGGTACGGCAACATCAAGACCGCCCACACCTGCTTCCGCACCGGCGTGACCTCCCACGACAGGGAGCCGACCTTCAAGAATGATCTTCTGATCTATGAGAACAAATACTACACCATCGGCGGGGGACACAAGGAGTTTGCCGCCGACAAAATGACGGACAGCGACTACTATATCCTCACCCTTGCCGCCATCGGACGGGAGCTGAACATCCGAAAAATCAACTCCGCCCGCATCCACCTTGCCGCAGGGCTGCCCCTCACATGGGTCAGCGAACAGAAGGACGCTTTCCGGGCGTATCTGCTCCATAACGACAGCGTTGACTTCACCTTCCGGGACGCGGACTATCATGTGGAGTTTGCCGGAGCGGACATCTTCCCGCAGGGCTTTGCCGCCGTTGCTGCCAATCTCCGGGACTTCACAGGGACGAATATGCTCTGCGACATCGGCAACGGCACCATGAACGTCATGTATATCAACGAGCGCCGCCCGGTTGCCGACAAGTGCTATACGGAGAAGTTCGGCACCCATCAGTATATGCTGGCCGTCAGGGAGAGCGTGCTGCGGCAGTTCGGCAAGGTGCTGGACGATGCTGTTATCGAGCGCGTCCTGCGCCACGGCAAGGCGGACATTGCCGAACGCTACCTGACCGCCATCCGGGAAACAGCGACAGAGTATGTGTCCGGCATCTTCCGCAGGCTTCGGGAACATGAATACGACCCGGAGCTGATGAAGCTCCATGTGGTAGGCGGCGGGAGCTGCCTTGTGAAGAATTTCGGGAACTACGAAAAGGGGCGCGTCACCTTCAACGATGACATCTGTGCCACCGCCAAGGGCTACGAGCTGCTGGCGGAGCGCCGCATGAGAAAGGCAGGCGGCATCGTATGAAAAACATCTATACAATCACCCTGCGACTGAATCTGGACAAGCCGGAGGACAGAGAAGCGTGGGAGCATCTGCAACGCCTGGACAGAATGCAGTACCGCTCCGTAAATCGCGCCGTAATAACCGCCGTCAATGCCTTCTTCGGCAGGCAGGAGCAGCTTGCCGCCGATCCGTATCTGGAAACGAGAGAAAAAGAGGATGCTTTTATTCAGGAAATCCGCAATATTATTCGAGAGAGCTTGCAGGAAGCAGCACCCGCCGACCTTTCTCCGCTTCTCCGTCTTTTGCAAAGCACAGCCACTTCAAGCGCACCGAAAGAACCGGAGGATTCAGCGGATATGGACGCTGCACTGGACTTCGCGGACAGCTTTTGATACCAATGCTGCCATTTTTGATAGCAGCTATGATAGCAAACCCGGCGCGTTTGATGCCACACACAAAGGAAAGAAATATTGTACCACCAAAAACCGGCTGTTTGATACCAACCACAGTATCATTCAGCCGGTTTTTACTACCACGAAAGGAGCGTTTTGTTATGACCACAATGACCGCAGAGGAAAAGAAGCTGCTTCAGGCACAGCATCGGCTGGAGGAAGCGCAGATGCGGGCGAAGGAGAAAGCACGGAAAGCCCGTACCTGCAGGCTCATTCAGGAGGGCGCGATCTTGGAGAAGGTGCTGCCGGAGGTTCAGGCTGTTGGGCTGTCCGAGCTGGAGGGATACCTGATCGGGAAGCTGTCAGGAAGCGAAGAAAACGCAGGCTGAGCCGGAAACTTAGTCCCGTAAGGGCGCAACTTACTCACCACCCGCCAAAGGCGGGCAGTGGTATGCCTTGCGGCATCGTTGCGCTCTCCGAGGGGGACTGCGGCTGCTGCGGCAGCCTCCAGACAATACCACAGCACCTGCGGGTGCTGCTGTCATCGTCTGCGCAGACGGCAGAACACAACCATGGATGTGCTTGTGAGGTAGGTTACTATAAGTAACCCACCTGCCGCCTGCCTGCGTAAATCTGCCACCGGCAGCTTTGCCGCAGATAGGGTGTCGCTTGAGGCGACCCCCTTTTCTTTTTGCGAAAAAGAAACAAAAAGCCGGGACGAGAGGACGCAAAGGGTGTGAGTTCAACGCACACCCTTGCTCATTGTTAAGCACCTGAAACAAGGGCGCAAAGGGTCTAAATAAAGCTTAGACCATTTGTTTGGAAAAGCCGCGCAGGGTCACTTTTTCAATGACCCTTTGCTGGCGGAAAGGAGAACGTTTGGCAATCTATCATCTGGAGGCGAAGGTGGTCAGCCGGGGCGCAGGACGCTCCGCCGTGGCCGCTTCCGCCTATATGAGCTGCTCCCGTCTGTATAACGACTACGACGGGATACAGCACGACTACACGAAAAAGCAGGGGCTTGTCTGGCAGCAGGTGTTCCTGCCCTCCATGGCTCCACCCGAATGGCAGGACAGGGAAAAGCTCTGGAACGCCGTAGAGGAAAACGAAAAGACAAAGGACAGCCGCCTTGCGCGGGAGTTCATCGTGGCCCTGCCGCGAGAGCTTGACCGACAGGCGCAAATCGAATTGATCCGGGCGTTCATTCAAGAGCAATTCGTATCGGACGGCATGTGCGCCGACGCTGCCATCCACGACACGGACGGGCAGAATCCCCACGCCCATATTCTGCTGACGGTGCGCCCGCTGGATGAGCAAGGGCGCTGGCAGTACAAGACGGAGAAGGAATACCTCTGTGTCAGAAACGGCGAGGAACGGGGTTTCACCGCCGCAGAGTTCAAGGCTGCGCAGACTGATGGCTGGGAGAAGCAGTATCCCTACTATGTAAGAAAAAAGAAGAAGGAATATCTGCCGCCCTCCGAAGGAGAAGCGCATGGCCTTGTCAGAGCGGACAAGCATCCGAAAAGCACCCGCTACGGCAGACAGAATCCCATCTCCGAACGCTGGAACAGCGAGGAACAGCTTGTTGCATGGCGTGCGGCATGGGCTGACGTATCCAACCGTTATCTGGAACGCGCCGGTTTTGCGGAACGCATCGACCACCGCAGCAACGCCGAGCGAGGACTGGACACCATCCCCACCGTTCACGAAGGTCCCGTTGCCCGTGCGCTGGAACGACAGGGCGTCGTATCTTTCCGCTGTGAGATCAACCGGCAGATACGGGAGCAGAACAGGATGATCCGCGCCCTTCGTGCGGAAATCCTGAAGCTGACGGACGCGATCAGGACCTCCGTTCCCGCACTTGCCAAAGCACTGGAAACCGCCCGCAAGGGTATTCTGCTGCTGCGCTACTCATGGCTCTACCATACCGGCGCGGCAAAAAAGCTGGACGAGAGTATTCAGGCGATCCAGCCGGACTATGCGCGGTATCTGGAGATACGGAAGCTGCTGCGGGAAAAATCCAGAAAGAAAAAGGAACTGACAGCGGAGTTGAAAACGTTGAATCCTTTGAATCTCATGCGCCGTGCTGAAATCAAAAAGGCACTGGCAACAATTACCGAGGACATGGAGGAACTGAGAAGCGAGATGGATATGCTGATCGCCGGTTTCGGCAAGAGCGATCCTGACGGGATGAAGGAGGTCAAACAGCAGCTTGACGCCTTGAACGCCAGCAAGGCCGGTCTGGAGGGCGTTGCAACAAAGGCAGCCGACGCTTTGGATGCAGAGGTGCAGAAGTACCATGCGCTGCAAGAGCAGTCCAAAGCCGTTGACGCAAACGAATTGCACACCGCCCGTATGGAGCTGCGCGGCAATATGACCGCAGAAGTCCGGGAGAAGATCAGGGACACCTTCGGTAAACATTACGACGCTGACCGCTTCCGTCAGGCTGACCGGGAGGTATCCGAGCTGCTGGGTGAGCCGCATCCGCAGAAGGATCATTCTATCGTCAGAAAACTGCAAAGGCCGCAGGAGCAGTCTGTCGTGCAGACCCGCAAACACAACAACGAAATGGAATTATGAGAAAGGAATTTCCTATGGGAAAAATTATCAACATCGAGGAAATCAACCGCGCCGCAATGGATGACAGAGAGGATGTGCTCATCGACCTGTGCAGGGTCTTTGACCACGAGAGCTACTTTGATCCGGTCTTTGACCCGCCGCAGAGCTTTCTTGATTACTGCAAGAAATACTGGGAGGACTATTACAACGCCATTATGAGCGCAAAGCCTGCTGTTCCCATCTTTTACGCAGAGGATGAAACCGGCGTGCTTTACTTCTACCACGGCAAGACCCGCATCCGGGTCAGGGAGCATTTTGCCGGTACGGGCAGAAGCTACGGCGCAATCGTGGAGGATGCGATCCGCTTCTCTGCAAAAAACGACGGAAAATCTCCGCTTATCGCCGCTATTTAACAAATAAGCATTGAATCTGGCCCGCGCTTACGGTATAATTTTTTCAACATAAGTATTGTAAGCGTGGGTTGTTTCGAGAACAGGAGGATTTTATTAAATGAAACAACCATACAATACCGCACTGTATATGAGACTGAGCCGCGACGATGAGAACTTTGGCGACAGCGTATCCATCGAAACCCAGCGCACCATTCTCCGGCAGTTTGCAAAGGAAAATAATCTACGGGTATATGACGAATATATCGATGACGGCTGGAGTGGGACGAACTTCGATAGGCCGAATTTCCGGCGCATGATGGCTGACGTGGAAGCAGGAAAAGTGAACTGCATCGCCAGCAAAGACCTTTCCAGATTTGGTCGTGAGCATATCATGATGGACTACTATCTGGAGTTCGTGTTCCCGGAAAAGGGCATCCGCTACATCGCTGTTTCTGACAACGAGGATACGGAAAAGGGGCTTTCGGACTTTGTGCCGTTCAAGAATTTATTCAATGAATGGTTCGCAAAGGACACAAGCCGCAAGGTCAAAAACTCCCTGCACGCCAAGTTTTTAGCCGGAGAACGCATCTTTTCCTACGCGCCATTGGGCTACAAGCGCGACCCGGAGATCAAGAACAGGCTCATCATCGACGAGGAAACCCGCTGGATAGTGGAGAAGATTTTCGACCTTGCTTTCCACGGCGCTGGTGCTGCTAAAATCACGGGCATCCTGCTGGACGAGCAGATTCCCACCCCCGGCTGGCTCAACTACACCCGCTACGGCACATTCACTAACATCTACGCAGGCGCACCGGAAGAAAAGCGATACGCATGGACGATAGCGCAGGTAAAGAGCATACTCAAGAATGAGACGTATATCGGCAATAGCATCCACGGCGCTCAGACCAACATCTCGTATAAAAACAAGAAGAAGGTTCGCAAGCCGCCGGAGGAATGGCTGAGAGTGGAGAACACCCATGAGCCGATCATCTCCAAAGAGGTGTTTGAGCAGGTGCAGGAGCAGATCGCCAACCGCCGCAGGAAGATCAAGTCCTCCGGTCAGACGCATATCTTCTCAGGACTTGTCAAATGCGCCGACTGCGGCTGGTCGATGAGCTTTGGGACAAACCGCAGCAACAGCAAGCCGTACAGTTACTTCAACTGCACATCCTATCGCCAGCACGGACCGAAACACGCAAACTGCACCGCGCACTACGTCCGCTACGACACGCTTTATGACTATGTTCTGAGCCGTATCCAGTATTGGTCAGAGCAGGCGGACATCAGCGAGGATGTACTGAAAAGCCAGTTGCTTCACGCCAACGACCGGGAGCAGCAGCGCACAACGAGGGCGCGGGAGACGGAACTGAACCGGGCGGAGAAACGGCAGAAAGAGCTTGACCGGCTGTTTGCAAAGCTCTATGAGGACTGGGCGGCGGAACGCATAACGGAGTACAACTTCAATGCGCTGTCCGGGAAGTACCAGACCGAGCAGGCAGAGCTGCTGCCGAAGATCGAGCGCATAAAGGCCGAGCTTGCAGCCGAACAGCAGACCACCGTGGATGTCAGCAAGTGGATTGACCTGATTCATCAGTACGCCCATCCCACCGAGCTGACCGCCGAAATGCTCAACGCACTGATTGAAAAGATCGTCGTGCATGAATCCGTCAAAGGCGATGACGGCGATAAGGAACAGGAAATCGAGATTTTCTACCGCTTTGTCGGAAGAATTGACTGAATCAAAAATAGTATCTTTAAGTTAGGGAAAGGGGCTTATCGGTGCCCGATAAAGCAAAGCTCCGCACAGCCCAAACCGTGCGGAGTTTTTATATTATAATATTTGCTCTATTATTCGCTGCGTGCTTGGGGGCAGCAGCGCAAACGCCCGCTCTTTATCGCCGGATGCAAGCAAGCTGCGCACATTTGACGCACTCACCGCGCAGCCGTTTATCGTGAGCCTCTCCGTTTCGCGGCATTCTATGCCGTGCTTTGGCAGCGTATCCATCAGCACGCGGTTGTATTCGTTCGTCACGGTGCTGAAAGGCTCGCTGCCTATAAAGCGGCGGCTTACGGAAAGCGCGGCAGCGATTTTTATGAACACATTCGCGTCAAGCGCCGCCTGCACCGCCGTTGCGTCCTCCGTCCGTTTAAGGAAGTAGGACGGAAATACCGCGCGCGACACCATGTAAAGCCCCGTTGAATGCACTATTGCCCCGCGTATGTCCTTCACGCCTTCGCGCACCATTCTAAGCCTGTCCTCAAACGAAAATTCTGACGCTTCCTCCCGCACCACGAATATATGCACGCTGTCGCAGCTCTCCGCCGCCCTTTGGGCAAGGTATCTGTGCCCCAGCGTAAACGGGTTGGCGTTCATAACTATCGCGCCCTGCACGCCGCTGCCGCGCTCAAGTGCGGCTATATAGCCGCCGAACCCGCCGCGCCTGTTTTCCATCAGCACCGCCGCATCGCCCGCGCGCGCGACCTCATAAAAGCCTATGCCCGCGAATATGGGCGCGTTTTTCGCCTTTGTGCATATAAAAACATGGCTTATGCCGCGCATGAACTGATATTCAAGCATGGCAGACACCAGCGTGGAAAGCATATCCTCCCCGCGGCAGCTTTCGTCCACCGCAATGCACCTTAGGCTGCATCCGCGGCAGTTGCCGCAGGCAACGAGCTTCCCTTCGCCGTTCACAATGCCGAACACCGCATCCGCCTGTTCCTCCCGCAGTATGCCGCTGCGCATCAGCAGCGCGTCCCGCTCCGCCATAAGGCGCGCGGAGGAATCTATCCGCACCGCGTCCATTTTATTCAAACCTGTATGGCTTTATCTGCCGCACAACGTCCAGTATGCTGCCGTCCCGCGCCTCAAGCACGGCAACCACCTTATCCTCCCATTCGAGCGGCTCCGGCGTGCCGACTATTGAATACGCAAGCTCCTTCAGCTTTTCTATCGTTGTGTGCTCTATGCCCGCCGCGTCAAGCCACGCGGCAATGTCCGGCCTACTTGGGTTCACGGCAATGCCATGGTCCGTCACAACAACGTCCACGCACTCGCCAGGCGTTGTTACGGTAACAACGTGCTCGCATATCGTGGCCATGCGCCCGCGCATTAGCGGCGTAACTATTATGCAGCATTTTGCGCCCGCCGCCGCATCCGGGTGCCCGCCCGGCGCGCCGCGCAATACACCGTCCGATCCCGTAAGCACGTTCACGTTAAAGTCCGTGTCCACCTCAAGCGCGGCCAGTATAACAAAGTCAAGCTGGTTCACAAACGCGCCCTTGTTGGCAGGGTTAGCATACTGCGATGCGGATATTTCAAAATGCCGCGCGTTTTCCCCGGCCGATTTCACGGCGACCTGGTCAAAATCCTGCGTATCTATTATTGCGTTAACAAGGCCGCTTTCAAGCAGCGTTACCGTGGGCGCGGATATTCCGCCCAGCGCCCAGCGCATGGTTATGTTCTTTGCTTTCATCTTAGGCTCAAGGTAGCGGTTTACCGCAAGCGACGGCCCGCCCGCACCCGTTTGGAACGTGAACCCGTCCGCAAAATACGGCGTTGCGGCCATAACGTCCGCGCAGCGCGCAGCCATTGTCAGCTCCCGCACGTCGTTCGTCATGCGTGCGGCCTTTGCGGCTATCTTCGCCGGGTCGCCTATCGCGTCCACGCAAACGACATAGTCCACGTCTATCCCCTGTATGCTTGCGGGCAGGTTGGGGCTCGGCACGAGCGTATCGGTTATTATAACAACATGGTCGGCGTATTTTGCATCCGCCATTGCATAGGACAGCACGCCGCAGTCGCTCTTCCCGCCAACGGCGCGGGCGTTGCCGAATTCGTCCGCAGTCGGCGCGCCAATGAAGGCAATGTCTATATGCACGTCGCCTTCCTCTATTGCCCTTACCCTGCCGCCGTGGGAACGTATTACGGCGGG
>OLSB01002037.1_pt1 | contig 17736 bp, 14 predicted proteins | sample 1672071 | NCBI WGS metagenome assembly OLSB01 (sample SAMEA3136642, study PRJEB25190) | human gut metagenome | biome: human gut; feature: human-associated habitat; material: faeces | place: Austria | collected 2013 | reverse complement strand
TCCTCACCGGTCTCACGGCAGCGGATGGCCTCGTCGATCGCCGCGCGGATGGCGTGGCTGCTCTCCGGCGCAGGGAGGATACCCTCAATGCGGGCGAACTGCTCCGCGGCCTCGAACACGCTCGTCTGCTCTACGGCGCGCGCCTCCATATATCCGTCGTGGTAGAGTTGGCTAAGCACGCTGCTCATGCCGTGGAAGCGCAGACCGCCGGCGTGGTTGGGGGAGGGGATGAAGCCGCTGCCGAGCGTGTACATCTTCGCGAGCGGGCAGATCTTGCCGGTGTCACAGAAGTCGTAGGCGTAAACGCCGCGGGTGAAGCTGGGGCAGGAGGCGGGCTCGACGGCGATGAAGCGGTAGTCGGCTTCGCCGCGCAGCTTCTCACCCATGAACGGCGCGATCAGTCCGCCGAGATTGCTGCCGCCGCCGGCGCAGCCGATGATAATGTCGGGCTTCACACCGTATTTATCGAGTGCGGCTTTGGTCTCAAGGCCGATGACGCTCTGGTGCAGCAGCACCTGGTTGAGAACGCTTCCGAGCACGTAGCGGTAACCGGGGTTCGTTGTTGCCACCTCGACGGCCTCGCTGATCGCGCAGCCGAGAGAGCCGGTCGTGCCGGGGTACTCGGCAAGGATGCGGCGGCCGACCTCCGTCTCCATCGAGGGGGACGGCGTTACGCTCGCGCCGTAGGTGCGCATGACCTCGCGGCGGAACGGCTTCTGTTCGTAGCTGATCTTCACCATGAACACCTTGCAGTCGAGCCCCAGATACGCGCACGCCATCGAAAGCGCGGTGCCCCACTGTCCGGCGCCGGTCTCGGTCGTCACACCCTTGAGCCCCTGCTTTTTCGCGTAATACGCCTGCGCGATGGCGCTGTTGAGCTTGTGACTGCCGGAGGTGTTGTTGCCCTCAAACTTGTAGTAGATCTTCGCGGGCGTGTTGAGCGCCTTTTCGAGACAGTAGGCGCGCACGAGCGGGGAGGGACGGTACATCTTGTAAAAGCCGCGGATCTCCTCCGGAATGGGGACGAACGGCGTGTCGTTGTCCAGCTCCTGCTGAACGAGCTCTTCGCAGAATACACCGCCGAGCTCTGCGGCGGTCATGGGCTTGCCCGTACCGGGATTGAGCAGCGGCGCGGGCTTGTTTTTCATGTCCGCGCGGAGATTGTACCATGCCTGCGGCATATCGGCTTCGTCGAGATAGATCTTGTAGGGAATGTTTTTGCTTTCCATGATGTTTTGCTCCTTTTCTGTTGATTTTTGTTTCTGGAGCAGAGACAGGAAATGAAAAAGCTCTTGTCTCTGCAAATGCAGGGACAAGAGCTTTGTTGTAAACTCCTGCGGTACCACCCGGCTTGACGCTGACGCGCCCACTTAAACGCACAAATCATGCGTCGGCCTTATGATAACGGACAGCCAACTCCGTCGCCCATACTCGGGATGCGCTCCCTTTCTGTTTGCCCTCGCAAGGCCATTCACCTGCGGAAACCTCTTACCGCATTCACACCGTCGGCGGCTCTCTGAAAGATGTCTCATTGGCAGGTTACTTATCTTGCTCTTCGGTTTGCTTGATGGGCACACTTTAGCACCGGAAGGCGATAAAGTCAATACCCTTTTTTGAATTTTTTTAATCCGGCGTGATGCCGTCGATCTCCTCGGTCAGCACGGCGATCTCGTCGATGATGCCGGAAATGTAGGCGATCGTGTGCTCGAGCGCGTCCGGGGTGGAGAGATCGATGCCGGCGATCTTAGCGAGACCGAGCGGGCCACGCGTGCTGCCCGCTTCGAGCATCGCACGCCAGCGCGCCACGGCGCTCTCACCCTCGGCGGCGATGTTGAGCGCCGCCTGCGTCGCGAGCGTGAGACCGGCGCTGTAGGTGTAGGAATAAAGCCCCATGTAGTAATGCGGCTGGCGCATCCATGTGAGCTCGCAGCCCTCGGTCAGCTCCACGGCGTCGCCCCAGAACGTTTCAAGATTCTTCCGGAAGATGCCGGAGAGCGTTTCGGCGTTCACCGCACCGCCCCGCTCAATGATGTTCATCGCCTCGCGCTGGTACCATGCCTCGCGCAGGTGTGTGACAAAGTTGTGGTAGTAGGTATGCCCGATGAGCGAGGAGAGCACCCAGCGGCGGAAGCGCTTGTCGGTGTTCCTGCGCAGCAGATCCTGCGCGAGAAGCAGCTCGTTCATCGTCGAGGGCGCCTCGATGAGATAGCCGGAAACGTTCGTATCGAAGAGCGACTGCGCACCGTTGCACAGCCGGAAGTGTCCGGCGTGACCGAGCTCATGCGCGATCGTGAACACGTCCGCCATGCGGTTGTTCCAGCTGAGCAGAATGTAGGAATTGCAGCCATAGGGCGAGGAGCAGAAGCCGCCGGTCTCTTTGCCGACGTTGCGGGCAAAATCGATCCAGCGCTTGTCATAGGCCTCGTCCACCATATCGGCGTAGTCCTGCCCGAGGACGGAGAGCGCGCTGCGGACGTACTCGCGCGATTCTTCGATCGTGACGCGCGGGTCATACTCCGCGTCGAGCGCGAGCTTGAGATCGGCGAAGGTCATGCGGTCAAGCCCGTGCATCTTCCCGACGAGACGGACGTATTTACGCATCGCGGGCGCGAGCTTTTCGGTAATGAGGTCGATCTGCCGGTCGTACATCTCGCGCGTGACATGATCGGCAAAGAGGTCGGCTTCAAACATGTCGGCAAAGCCGCGCTGTTTGGCCATTATACGCTGCTGCGTGAGATAGGTGTTGTACGTGGCGGCGGTCGTGTTCTCGTACTCCCGGAGCTTGTCGCAGAACGCGCGAAACGCCGCGCGGCGCACATCCGTGTCGGCTTCATACTCATACTCGTCCTCAAAGAGCGAGTAACCGAGCGGGTATTCCCTGCCGTTCACGGTGAAGGAGCCGAACTTCATGTCGGCGAGCTTGGTCATGTGGTAAATGTCATAGGGCGCGCCGAACACCGGACGGAGCGCGGCGAGAACTTTTTCCGTCTCGGCGCTCAGACGGTGCGGCTTCCCGCGGAGGATCTCTGCGAGATAGTGCTTCGCGCGCTCGGTTTTGTCCATGGCAGCGCGGATGAGGTCTTCCGGCGCATCGGCGATCTCGCTTTCGATGAACGAGAGACGGCTGTCGATCTCGGCGGCGAGCGCGGACATCTTCGCGTCCTTCTCCTGCGCCGCAGTGTCGGTGTAGTCCACCGAAACGGCGAGACTTGTGTAGCTCGTCGCCTGATAGAGCGTAATCTCCAGCTCCTCATACAGCGCGAGACATTCGGCGATGCTCTCCGGCGTGGCGAGCGCGTTTTTATACGTCTTTTCGAGCGTGTCGGCGAGCGTTTTCGCTTTTTCGACCGCCGCTTCAAAATCGGCCTCCGTCGCGTAAATCAGCGAGAGATCCCATGTCTCGCGGATCGGCACGTCTTTTCTGGCGTTGAGCTTCAAGTGTATGTCCTCCTTGCGGGTCAATTTTTGATCAGATCCACTCTATGCCCTGCGGCAAGTTTTGTCAACCTCGAATCAAGCCGCAGGAAAAGTCGAAATGACGCGTAACACGGGGTAATGTTGACCAATTGATTCTGCCGTATTTCGTGGAATCAGACAAAGTTTCCTGATCATTCGTTTTTCTTCTTGCGAAACAACGAGCGAAGGAGTACTATCATCATATAAACGATAATCGATAATTGATTATAGAAAATTGAAAAATCACAAATAGAGGAGCGCGATTGCATTGTCGGAGAAAATGAAAGCGATTGTTTTGAGAAAGCCGAATGACTTTATTTACACGGATGTAGATAAGCCGGTTCCGCTGGAAAACGAGGTTGTCTGTAGGATTGAAGCCGTTTCAATCTGCGGTACGGATCCCCACATTATTCAGGGCGATTTTCCTGGTGTGTGGCCGCAGGAATTTCCCCTGATCCCAGGACACGAGTGGGCGGGAACCATTGTAGAGCTTGGCGAAAACACAGTGGAATACGGATTCGAGGTTGGCGACCGTGTATGCGGTATTGCCAATCTTGGATGCGGACATTGCAAAAATTGCATGGAGGGAAGGTTTACTCTGTGCCTAAACTACGGTAACCCCAAGATCCATAGAATGTATGGACACATTTCACCGGGTGCGTATGCTGAATTTATGAGCGTTAATATCCGCGCCATTTCAAAAATTCCGGATGATATGGATTTTGAGATTGCCTGCCTTATGGATCCGCTTTCCATCGCTCTTCACATGGTGGAACACAGTCATTTGAAGGCGGGGGATGACGTTCTCGTAAACGGAGCTGGAGCGCAGGGCTGGATGTCCGTTATATGCTGTAAGAGTCTCGGCGCCCGAAACATCTACTGCGCTGGTAGCGGTGACCGTCTGGAAATGGCGAAAAAGCTCGGTGCAATTCCCATTGACTATAGGAAAGAAAATGTTCCCGAGACGGTTATGAAGTACACAGGCGGTCTCGGTGTCAAGAGAATTATGGAGACGACAGGAACGGTAGAGGGTGTAAAAAATGCGTGCTGGTCCGTTGCGCGTGGCGGATCGATTTCTGTTGTTGGGCTTCCTAAGGGAGAGGTTCCGGTGCCTGTCCGCCATCTGGTGATGGATGAGATTGAATTTGTCGGCAACAGGGCGAATCCTAATACGCTCGACGGTGCAATTGCCATTGCCGGATCTCATATGGATGAGCTGCGCTCGCTAATTACGCACGTATTTCCCCTGTCCGAATATGCAAAGGCCTATGAGATTTTCACTACTCGAGCGGCAGGCGCTCTGAAAGTTATACTCAAACCGTGACTATGGAAAGCGAGGAAAGACCAATGAGCCAGTTGAAAGATGTTGTCATTGTCAGCGCGGCACGTACGCCGGTCGGCTCCTTCGGCGGTAGCTTGAAGACGGTGTCCGCTATTGATCTGGGGGCGGTTGCCGTTAAGAAAGCCGTCCAAAGAGCGGGTATCAAGCCGGAAGTCGTGGACGAAGTAATTATCGGAAATGTCGGCGGCGCAGCGGAAAACGGCTTTATTGCCAGAGCGATCAGCTTAAAAGCAGGGCTGCCGAACGAAACGACGGCGTACTCCGTAAACCGTCAGTGCGGCTCCGGGCTGCAGTCCATTGCTGATGCGGTCATGGAAATACAGACGGGACATGCGGAGGTTGTCGTTGCCGGTGGCGCAGAGAGCATTTCCCAGCTTCCGTACTATGTAAAGGACGCCCGGTGGGGGGCCCGAATGGGACATAAGGTTTTTGAAGATGGTGTGATCGATATTCTGACGTGGCCTCTGTCTGCCAGTCACAATGGAATCACAGCGGAAAATGTTGCGAGAAAGTACGGCGTTTCCCGGCAGGAGCAGGACGAATTTGCCTATAACAGTCACAAAAAAGCGGTTGCTGCCATTGAAGCGGGAAAATTCAAGGATGAGATTGCGCCGGTCGAGGTCAAGGGACGCAAGGGAAAGGTCACGGTTGTTGATACTGACGAGGGACCCCGTGCCGACGAAACGATGGAGATTCTCGCCCAAATGCGACCGTGTTTTATGAACGATAGTGAAGCAAGCGTTACGGCAGGCAACTCTTCTAGTCTCAACGACGCTGCTGCTGCCGTCGTTGTTATGTCGCTGGATGCTGCAAAGCGGCTCGGGGTAAAGCCTGTGCTGAAGATTGAAGGGTTCAAGATCGCCGGCAACGAAGCGGAACTCATGGGTTACGCACCGAAATACTCCAGCGAGCAGTTGGCGCGGGATTTGCATATCGACCTTAAAAAGATTGATATGTTTGAGATTAACGAAGCATTTGCCAGTCAGTCTGTTGCTGTGACCCGGGATCTTGGACTGGACATGGATAAAGTCAATATTTATGGCGGCGGTATCTCGATTGGACATCCGCTGGGTGCCACAGGCGCTATCCTTACGACAAAAGTTTTCTATGAACTTATGCGTTCGGAGAAAAAGGACGCAATGATTTCTATGTGCATCGGCGGCGGGCAGGGCATTTCGATGTACTTTACGAAATGTGAATAATAGGAGAATGCAAAATGCGTGTACCAAAATTTGTAACGGCGAAGGAAGTCGTGGAAACGATTCACGACGGCGACGTATTTGAAATGGTCGGCATGACACTTGTCGGTTCTCCGGAAGAGATTCTGAAGGAGATGGAAAAATCCTTTCTGGAAAAGAATACGCCGCGAAATTTGACATTTATTCATTCGGCAGGCATTTCCGACAAGGTTGGCGGCATGAACCGGCTCGGACATGCCGGTATGCTTAAACGGATTATAGGCTCGCACTGGGGGCTTGCTCCGGATCTGATGAACGTGATTACAAACAATGAATGTGAAGCATTCTGCATGCCGCTCGGAATACTGGCACATCTGAACAGCGCAATCAACCGGAGAGAGCCGGCGCTGATTACTACGACAGGATTGGGAACATTTGTTGACCCGCGCCTCGAGGGAGGCAAGATGAACGAGCGAACGGTGGCGCTGAACGAAGATTTAATCGAGCTGATCCAGATTGACGGCAAGGATTATCTCAAATACAATTATACGAAAATGGATCATTTAATCATCCGCGGTACATATGCGGATGAGAAGGGAAATATTTCTACTATTGACGAGGCGTGTGTTCTGGAACTGCTGCCTGCGGTATTGGCAACGAAACGAATGGGAGGAAAGGTGATTGTTCAGGTTCGGCAGAAGGTCGGCTACGGCTCCATTCCGCCGAAGGAGGTCACAATCCCTGGCGTTTTTGTTGACTATGTTGTTGTTGCAGAAAATCCGACGGAGAACCACCGACAGTCGTCGGGGTGGTATCAAGATGACACGTATTCCGGGCAGATGAAAGCACCAGTCGCAGAACTTGAAGTCTATCCGATGAACGAGCGCAAAGTGATTGGAAGAAGAGCCATGATGCAGCTTCGGAGGAATTCTGTTATTAACGTCGGTACCGGAATTCCAAATGACACCGTGGGACCGATCCTTGCAGAAGAAAAACTTATGGACGATGTAATGATCACGGTGGAATCTGGAATTTACGGCGGTGTTCCTGCCGGCGGCGTAGACTTCGGTGTTTCCCAGAACACGGTTGCACTGATTTCGGTAGACGATCAATTTGACTTCTACGAGGGAACTGGTGTGGACTTTACCTTTATGGGTTGTGGTGAGTTGGACGAAGAGGGTAATGTGAACTCCACAAAAATGGGAAAGATTGCCCCCGGTTCCGGCGGCTTTGTGGACATAACGTCTGCTGCCAAGAACATTGTGTTTTGCTCGACCTTTATGGGGAAAGGATTGAAATGCAGATTCAGCGAGGAAAAGGGCGTAGAGATTGTCCATGAAGGCGCAATCTGCAAGGTTGTTAAAAAAGTGACGCAGGTTTCCATCAATGGCAAGATGGCAAGTGCTAACGGGCAGAATCTTTACTATGTTACCGAGCGTTGTGTATTCCGTATTGATAAAGACGGACCGGAACTGATTGAAATTGCGAAAGGGATCGATCTGCAGAGGGATATTCTGGACAAAATGGAATTTACTCCGCGCATCAGCAAAGACCTAAAAGAGATTCCGACATGCATTTATAAGGACGGTATGTTTGGGCTGAAGGATCGGATTGACTAACGAGTAGAGGAGAAGCAATGAAAAGGGACAACCCATTATACGGGTTTGAAGTAAACCCGGAAGATCTGCAGTTCATCGGAATAGAACTGCAAAGACCAGAGTGCATTCTTGCGGAGAAAGACGGCAGTTTGTGGGCAGCGGATGCCCGCGGGGGCGTATGCCATATTTTTCCGGACGGGACGCAGAAAATAATTACCCAAAAGACCGGCACGCAGTTGGATGCTGAAAACGATGTCGATCGCTTTTTCCACGGCACGCTGCCGAACGGTCTTGCTTTTGACAGAAACGGAAATATTCTTATCTCCAATTTTGGAACGGACTGTCTGGAGCTTATGGACCGTGAAACCGGCGAAACAAAGGTTTTATTTGATTCCGTAGACGGTCGAAGAATCGGCAAGGTAAACTTTGTCCTCCGAGACTCCAAGGATCGCATCTGGATTACGGTAACCACAATGAAAGAAAACTGGCTGGATGCGCTAGTGCCTGATTTGGACGACGGCTATATAATCCGATACGATCACCGCGGTCCGCACATCGTTGCGGACGGGCTCCATTTTACGAACGAGGTTCGTTTTGACGCAAAGGAGGAGTTCCTTTACTGTGTTGAGACAACCGGTCGAAAGGGCGGACGGATTGTGCGCTTCCGGTGCGATAAAAACGGCAATCTGCGCGATAAAGAGGTTTACGGTCCGACGGAGTGGGGACAGGGCGCGTATCCGGATGGAATCGCGTTCGACGCATACGGCAATCTCTGGGGGACCATGGTTTATTCAAACAAGGTGTGGTTTATTGATCCGGAAGGAGAGGGGCATATTCTTCTGGATTTCGGAGATCACGAGAAAATTCAGAAGCTGGACGATGCGTTCTATGCCAGCAGGGTCACAAACGAAATCCTTTTCCCGACGGCGGCAGGACCCTGCGCATGGACGGCGAGCGTATGCTTTGGCGGACCGGATTTGAAAACGGTTTATATCGGAGCGCTGAAAGAAACTAGCATTCCGTTCTTCCGGACGCCGGTTGCAGGACTCCCCATGGTACACTGGAACGAGGCCTATAGAAAATAGTTGGAGGAGGGGCGACCATGAGTGCTTATGCAATAGAGATGCAGCACATTCAAAAGAGCTTTTCCGGAGTGCCGGTATTAAAAGATGTTGATTTCCAACTGGAAGAAGGAGAAATCCATGCTCTGCTCGGCGAAAATGGGGCAGGAAAGTCTACGCTCATTAAAATACTTTCTGGTGCGCACGAAAAGGATGCAGGAACCGTTAAAATCTTTGGCAGGGAAGTAAAAATACATAACCCTCAGGATGCGCATGAGCTTGGAATTCAATGTATTTATCAGGAGCTGTCCCTTGTTCCGCATTTGTCCGTTGCCGATAATATTTTTCTTGGTCGGGAAATAGGAAGCAATCTGTGGATTAACGAACGGTCGACCTATACGAAAGCCAAAGAAATGATGGATATGCTGAATCTGGATATTGATGTAAAAAAACAGGTTCGGCAGTTGGGCATAGGGGCGCAGTTTTTCACGGAAATCTGCCGCTGTCTGCTGGGAAACGCAAGAATAGTTATCATGGATGAACCGACCTCTGCGATGACGCCAATCGAGTACGAGTATTTTCTGCGAACGATCAAGAAACTGCGCGAGCAGAAAATCTCTGTCATCTACATTTCCCATAGGTTGGATGAGATCAAGGACATCTGTGACCGGGTGACCATTCTGAGAAACGGAAAGAGCATTGTCACATCGAAAGTATCGGATATTTCCATCCCGGAGATTATCAAACAGATGGTCGGCAAGGACGCTTCCGGATATTTGACGCGGCAGGCGGGAAATGATCTTACAAATGCGCCGGTAATGCTTGAGTTGGACAACGTAACGTCGGCAAGTTTTCCCAAAGGCATTTCACTGAAGCTACGGGCGGGTGAAATTTTGGGTGTCACCGGTCTTCTGGGCGCCGGAAAAACAGAACTTTCGCGCATTATTTTCGGTGTTGACAAAGTGCTTTCAGGGGAAATGAAGGTCGATGGAAAGAAATGCTGTTTTAAAACACCGCTGGATGCGATGAACGCCAGAATCGGTCTCGTACCGGAGGACAGAAAACAAACCGGGCTTTTTCAGAGATTCGACATCAAGAGCAATGTGGCGATCGTCAATTTGGATCAGATACAGCTTCTGAGAAATCTAGTAAACCGGCGTGCGGAAAAAGCGCTTGCAGAAAAATGCATCAAGAATATGAACGTAAAATGCAGCGGTGCAACGCAGAAGTTGATACACCTGAGTGGCGGAAACCAACAGAAGGTTGTTCTTGCCAAATGGATCGAGAGAAAACCGAAGATTCTGCTGTTAGACGAGCCAACCCGCGGTATTGATGTCGGTTCCAAGGAGGAAATTTACAATCTCATTCATGAGCTGGCAAAGGAAGGAATGGCGATCATGGTCTTTTCCTCGGAAATGCCGGAGGTGTTGGCACTCTCTGACAGGATCATTATCCTGCATAACAGAGAATACAAAGGCGAAATCAACGGAGACGGGGCTACGCAGGAGCAAATTCTCCTGACAATTACCGGAGGGGAAACAAATGAAGATCAAAGGTAAAATTAAAATCTCGGATTTCAGAAAATACACGCTCCTGATTGTTTTTATTGCGCTGTGTGTTTTCTTCTCGCTTTCAACGGATGCTTTTCTGAAACCTAACAATATAAAGGACGTTATCCGTTCCAACTCCATATCCGGACTTTTAGCGATTGGCGTCACGTATGCAATTTTGTCTGGCGGTATTGATCTTTCCACAGAAGCGGTGGCGTGCCTTGCCGGCATTGTGTCTGGAGCTCTGAGCAAGAACATCTATGTTGCACTCGCTGCAGGTATCGGTGTTGGCGTCGTGTTTGGTCTGATTAACGGCTTTGTCCTTACTAGAACGAATGTGCAGCCCTTTATCTTCACTCTTGCAATGAGCCGGATTGGTCGCGGTATTGTTATGATTTATACGAAAGGCATCTCGCTTTACGATATTGACGAGGGCTTCCGGGGTATTGCCAAAGGCTCGATTGGAAGTATTCCGCTTCCGATCGTGTATTTCCTTGGGATCATCCTTGTGAGCTACGTTATCCTAAACCATTCTAAGCTGGGCCGATACATTTACGCCGTCGGCTCCAACACGGAGGCGGCGAGACTGTCCGGTATTAAGGTCGAAAGGGTTCGTATGATCGTGTATCTGGTTTCCGGCGTTCTTGCAGCGTTTGCCGGTATATTGCTGACGGCGCGAACCTCAGCGGCAGAGGTCGCAGCGGCGGATGGATGGTCTCTGGACGCCATTTCGGCGGTTATTATCGGGGGTACATCTATGCGCGGTGGCGAGGGCGGCGTTCTAAACACGATTCTCGGTATTTTTATCATTGGTGTGTTGAATAATGGTCTCGTTCTTATGAACGTTCCGTCTTATTATAATGTGTTCATTAAGGGTCTGATGATGGCGTTTGCTGTGCTGGTAGATATCAACAGCTCCAAGAAAAAGGCGTGAGATAGATATATGTCGTATATCCCCGCGGGGAAAAAATACATTTATTAGGAGGAAAAAAATGAAAACGAAATTCCTGGCGATCCTGCTGGCGACAGCGCTGTGCCTTGGCATGGCTGCATGCGGAAGCACCGCGACCCAATCCGAAACGGCTCAGGAAGCAACAACTCCGAACGAGGCAACTTCCACGGATGCGACGACGGAAAGCCCGACAACGGAGAGCAAAACCTATTTCCTTGGATACAGCGTTGGCGACTATAAGGTCATCCTGCAGGCGGAAACTGGCAACAGATTTGATAAAATCTGTGAGGAGCGCGGCTGGAAGTACGTCACGAAAGACGCGCAGGGCGATTCTTCCACACAACTTGACGACATCAACGCCATGATTGCCATGGGCGTTGACGGTCTTATCATCAGCCCCGTTGACGGAAAGGCGTGTGCTCCCGCCGTGGAAGCTGCGTATGAAGCGGGTATTCCGATTGCTATTGTGCTTCGCGATATGCCCACTGTGAAAGATTATTACGTTACTTTCTCCGGTACCGATGATATTGAGTTGGGAAAGCTCGGCGCACAGGGGCTGGTCAATGCTATCGGCGAAACTGGAAAGATTGTGTACATTACGGGTACGCCCGGTCTTTCTACGGCGGAAGACCGCACAATCGGCTTCCATAGCGTGATTGATCAGTATGAGGGGCTGGAGATTGTGGCGGAGCAGGCGTGCAACTACAATCGTGCCAAAGCGATGGAGACCATGGAGGCCATTCTTCAGGCAAATCCCGAAATTGATGCTGTCTGGTGTGCAAATGACGAGATGGCGGGAGGCGTGATTCAGGCAATCGATGCGGCTGGACGCACGGGCGAGATCAAGGTTGGCGGTGCGAATCTGCAAAAAGACGGTTATCAGCGCCTCCTCGATGGTACACAGGCATGGGATGTCACGACACCTCCTATGATGCTGGACAATGCGCTGGACGCTTTAATCATGGCGATTGAGGGCGGCTCGGTGGAGAAAAGAATCAACGCCGATCTCGACATCGTAACAATCGACAACGCAAAGGACTTTGAATATCAGGTGTACTGATTTTCCAGCTATTCCGTATTGGCAGGCTGTAAGCATTACAGCCTGCCAATGCAAAGTTTTTATGCATTTTTCCAAGCCAGAGTTGTTTGTTCTTGCGCAACACCTGTTCTGTGATATAATCAAACAGAATAATGGCGTTAACAAGACCTAACTACGCTGGAAAAGCAGAAAGAGAAGTCGGATGAAAATAAAAAAACAAACTATCAGCAATAAGGTGTTTGAATATCTGAGAGATCAGATCATTTCGCAGAAACTCAAAAGCGGGGATCGCATTGTTGAAAGCCAAGTGGCAAAAGAACTTGGCGTTTCACAGGCGCCAGTACGGGAAGCACTTCTTCAACTGGAGGCGATGGGGCTTGCGGAAAGCAAGCCGTATGTTGGCTGCACCGTTCTTCCTGTCAATATGAATATTATTGATGAAGCATATGAGCTGCGAACCATGCTCGAAATCTATGCAGTGGAGAAGACAATCGACACCTTCGCAACAGATGATATCCAGGAAATGGAATATCATTTTCATAAGATGCAAGAGGCGCTGAAAGTCGGCGATCGGGAAACAATTATTGAAGAAGACTTTCTGTGCCACGAAGTTATTATGAAAAAAACGAAAAACCCCATGCTCCTCAAAATGTGGCGGATGACAGCAGAGCAATGGTCCAGCCTGACCATCACGTATTACGACAACATGAATTATATTGTGGATTCTCACGTAGATATTATCAAATTGCTTCAAGAGAAGAATGTTAATCGTCTGAAAGAAGAACTGAAAAAGCACTTCAACACGGCAAGACTCATAACGCGCCATGCGTTTGAAGCAACCCAGTGCGTCACCGCAAATCAGAAATGAATACATTAGGAGACATATATGGCTAAGATTACAGGAAAAGTGCATTCCGGTATATCAGTAAAAAACCTCAATATCAGTATTCCGTTCTACTGTGATATTTTGGGACTGGAGTTGATCGGCGTGGAGGAACCAAAAAGGTCCCGGGGTGAAAAACTGGCGGTTCCAGGCGCTTTTATACAGACAGCGCATTTACAGATTCCCGGTACAATGGAACAGATTGAGCTTATTGAGTATAAATCACCTCATCCGATGTTTAACTATGGTGTTCCTGTGAATACACCCGGTTGCATTCATATTGCTTTTCAGGTGGACAACATGGAGGAAATGGTGAGCCGCCTGAAAGAACGGAACGTTTCCTTCTGTTCTGGTGACTACGATACTATTCAGGGGGGACCAATCGACGGATGGAAATGGATTTATTTTAAGGATCCTGATGGGACGAATTTGGAATTGATCGAAATAACAAAGGAGAATCAAGTGTCCCGAAAGGCATAATTTCTTTATAGGGAAGACCAAACAAGTGCTGGGGTCTTCCCTATCTTTGAAAGGAACGAAAACTTATGAATTCAATGCGCGAGGATGCAAAGTATATCTATACGCGCGCCATTGAAGCCGTGCTGCCGGACGAAGCCGTCCGGCGCGCGCTTACCGGGCAGAGCTTTCCGGGGCGCGTGATCCTTGTCGCCGCCGGAAAGGCGGCATGGCGCATGGCTTCGGCGGCGAAGGCGGCGCTCGGCGGGAGGATCGAGACAGGCATCGTCATCACAAAGTACGATCATGTGCTAAGTCCCATCCCCGGCCTCATCTGCCGGGAGGCGGGCCACCCCGTGCCGGACGGAAATTCGTTTTCCGCCACGCGCGAGGCGCTCGCGCTCACCGAAACTCTCACGGCGGACGATACGGTGCTCTTTCTTCTCTCCGGCGGCGGCAGCGCTCTGTTTGAAAGCCCGCTCGTGCCGGGCGAGGAATTGCAGGACATCACCGCGCAGCTTCTCGCCTGCGGTGCGGATATCGTGGAGATCAACACGATCCGCAAGCGCCTCTCGGCGGTGAAGGGCGGCCGGTTTGCGCAGCACTGCTCGCCGGCGCAGGTGTTCGCCGTCATATTGAGCGATATCGTCGGCGATCCGGTGGACATGATCGCGTCGGGGCCGGTATCGCCGGACTCATCCACCTGCGCGGACGCGCTTGCCGCGGCGGACAAATACGCTCTTCGGCTGAGCGACCGCGCGCGGGAGCTTCTCACGCGCGAGACGCCGAAAACGGCGGACAACGTCACGGTACGCATTACCGGCAGCGTCCGCGAACTGTGCGCCGCCGCGGCCAAAGCCTGCCGCGGGCTTGGCTATGCGCCGGAGATCCTCACCGACTGCGAGCAGGGCGTTGCCCGCGAGGTCGGTGCGCGCCTCGGCGCACTGGCACGGGAAAATGCCGCGGCGGGTGCGCCGCGGGCGTTTATCCTCGGCGGCGAAACGGTTGTCCGGCTCACCGGGAACGGCAAGGGCGGGCGCAATCAGGAGCTTGCGCTTGCCGCCGCCGCGGAGATTGCGGGGCTGCAAAACGCCGTTGTATTCTCTGTCGGCTCGGACGGTACGGACGGCCCGACGGACGCCGCGGGCGGCCTTGTGGACGGCGGCACGGTCGAGCGCCTTGCCGGGGCGGGACGTACCGTTGCTGACGCGCTCGAAAACAACGATGCCTACCACGCGCTGCGCGATGCCGGCGATCTTGTCATCACCGGCCCGACCGGGACGAACGTGAACGACTTTGCCGCCGCGCTCATCCGCTGAAACGAAAGATCGGTCTCCAAATCTGGTCATATAAAATTATCATTGATTGGTAATTGTATGTGACCAGATTTTCTATTACCCTATGTCACAGATCAGGCAAAAGGGAGGTCGATTCCTTTGAACGGAAAAACAAAACAGATCGTAACGGCGGCGCTTTTTGCCGCGCTCACCTGTGTGGCGACGATGGTGATCAAGATCCCCTCGCCGATGGACGGATATCTGAATCTCGGCGACTGTGTTGTGCTCGCCGCCGGGTGGATGCTCGCGCCCGGCTACGCTTTTGCGGCGGCTGCGCTCGGCTCGGCGCTGGCGGACGTGTTTTCGGGCTATGTGATGTACGCGCCCGCGACGTTCGTTATCAAGGGTCTCATGGCGCTCATCGCCTTTTACGGCGCGAAGGTTTTTATGGAAAAGCTCGGCGATCTTGCGGCAAAGATCCTCAGCGGCGCGGCGGCGGAGCTTTGGATGGTTCTCGGTTACTATCTCTTTGAAGGCTGTCTGTACGGCTTCGTACCGTCGGCGGTGAACGTTCCGGCCAACGGAGTGCAGGGCGCGGCGGGGCTTATTCTCGGCGTGCTGCTTGTGAAAGCGCTCGAAAAGAGCCGGATCATCAAAAAAGCGTAGAGGAGAAGAAATATGGCGGTGTATGAACAGACGGCGGCGGCCGCTGCCGAGATCTGCGAAAAGGCGCATCTGAAGCCGGGAAGCATTCTTGTGGTCGGCTGCTCCACAAGCGAGGTCGTCGGCGCGAGGATCGGCACGAACTCCAGCGTGGAAACGGCGGAGGAGATCGCCCGCGCGCTTCTTGACGTGACGAAGAGCCGCGGAATATTTCTTGCGGTGCAGTGCTGCGAGCATTTGAACCGCGCCATCATCACCGAGCGCGCGGCGGTGCCGGGCGCGGAGATCGTGAACGTTGTCCCGCAGCCGAAGGCGGGCGGCTCGCTTGCCACGCGGGTATACGCCGCGCTGGAAGATCCTGTCGCGCTTGAGGAGATCAAGGCGGACGCCGGGCTCGATATCGGTCTCACGCTCATCGGGATGCATCTCAAAAAGGTCGCCGTACCGGTGCGGCTCGAAAACCACACGATCGGCGCGGCGATGGTCGTCGCGGCGCGCACGCGCCCCAAATTCATCGGCGGCGCGAGAGCCGTGTACGACGAGACCATGCTGTAACCGCGCCCCGCGGACGTGCGGACAAAGACAAAAAAGAGAGAAGAGCCGCGGCTCTTCTCTCTTTTTGCCCGTATACGGGAATTATTCCTTGCCGTGCTCCTCTTCATGCACTTCCGGCGTTTCGGGCGATTCCTCTTCGGGAATGGTCCAGCTGGCCTCGGTCGCCCGGTCAACGACCTTTTCAAAATGCACGGCGTCTTTCACGGAAGAGACCGCGCTCTGCGCGGCGGTGCGGACGCGCCGGGCGTCCTCCTCGTCCATGACGTTGACGACGTTTCCGTCCTCCTTGATGACCTCAACGCGGCAGCCGAAGCCGACCGTAGCGAGAATGCTTGCGAGCAGCAGCCACTTGGCGGAGGTGACCGCGACGACGCCGCCGACGATGCCGACGTTCACAGGGATGTCGAGCAGCACGCGCTCGCCCTTTCGCACGACGATGCGGGAAACGTTTCCGCGCTGCACGAGCTCCTTGACCTTTTCCACGATGGTCTGCACTTTGTTTTCGTTCATTGTATATGCTCCTTTCCGAACAGTCCGGGTTTTGCTTTCTGCCTGTATTATAGCATCAGCCTTTGATAAAATGTAGAGAAACTGTAAATTTGTCGAATTGTCGGCGCTTATGCGATGCCGAAAAGCTCCATCTTGCGCTGCACCGGGAAATACGCTATAATATGACCGTCTATGCGTATCTGCCGAAGAAAGGGGGGCTGCGGCCGTGGCGTTCAATACGGCGGGATTCCTGTTTCTCTTTTTTCCCGCGGCGTTTCTTCTCTACCGGCTCATGCCGGGACGCCGGACAAAGAATATCTTCCTGGCGGCAGCGAGCGCGGTGTTCTACGGCTTCGGCGGCCTTGCATCGCTTCCCGTGCTTCTTGCGGCGTTCCTCTGGGACTATCTTTTCGGGCGGCTCATCGCCTGCGGCGAAAAGCGCCGGAATCTCTGGTGCGCCGTGGGCGCGGCGGGAAACCTTGCGCTGCTCGGATTTTATAAATATCTTGCGTTTGTGCTCGAAACGCTGGGACTGCCGGCGCTCTCGCAGCCGCTGGCGCTGCCGCTCGGCATATCGTTTTTCACGTTCCACGGCATTTCGTACCTTGTCGATACATACCGCGCGCCGGAGCGCGTCTGCCGGAGAGCGGATACGCTCTTCCTGTATCTCGCGTTTTTTCCCCGGCTGATCGCGGGGCCGATCGTCCGCTGGCAAGACGCCGCGGCACAGCTTGCCGACCATCCGGTATCCCCGGAAATGACGGCTGCCGGACTGCGCCGGTTCGTGCGCGGCCTTTTGAAGAAGCTCCTGCTCGCCGAAAGCGCGGCGGCGGTCGCGAACGCCGTATACGCCCTCGCGCCGGAATCGCTCGGCATGGGTCTTGCGTGGCTCGGCGCGGTGAGCTACTGTCTGCAGATCTTCTTTGATTTCTCCGGCTACAGCGACATGGCCATCGGCATCGGTATGCTATTCGGCTTCACGTTCCCGGAAAACTTCAACTATCCGTATGTCTCCGGCAGCGTGAGCGAGTTCTGGCGGCGCTGGCACATGACGCTCAACCGCTGGTTCGTGGACTATCTCTATATCCCGCTCGGCGGCAGCCGCCGCGGGAAATGGACAACGGTGCGAAACAAGCTCATCGTTTTTTTCTGCACCGGCCTCTGGCACGGCGCGGGCTGGACGTATATCCTCTGGGGTCTCTGGCATGGTGTGCTCGTTTCCGGCGAGGGCCTTTTC
>OLSB01002033.1_pt1 | contig 17775 bp, 20 predicted proteins | sample 1672071 | NCBI WGS metagenome assembly OLSB01 (sample SAMEA3136642, study PRJEB25190) | human gut metagenome | biome: human gut; feature: human-associated habitat; material: faeces | place: Austria | collected 2013 | reverse complement strand
TACTCTTATGTTTAGAAAGTTTGTAAGGGAATGATTTAGATACAAGAAGAAAAAAAATATTATAATCAAAAAGATATAGTAAATGAAATAAATCAAAGAATTGAATATTCTTCTGATGAAATATACAAAGTATTGAATACATTAGAAGATGTTGTGAAGGACAAAATTAGCGACGAATGTGATTATGTCGAATTAAAGATATTTCCTGGACTGATTGTAACTTCAAAATATATACCCTGTGAACAATCTAAGTCTAATCTTGTTTTAGACGGAAGTGATTTAGTATTAAGTTTGTCGGTCAAATTTACAGATTATTTCAAAAGGCAAATAAAGAAATTACATAAAGATAAGAAAATTTCATAACTGAAAATGTCGTTATGTGTCGACTTGGCTATTATGTCTTGTTGACACATAACGTAAAACAATTCAAGGGAGTTATCCAAACAATCATTGGACTCCACACATAATACTTATAGAGTTGTGATGTGACCCCCAAAAGTTAGACTTTTTATAGCGTAGTAGTTTTAACGACTGCTACGCTATTTTTATGCAGCCAAGGTGTTGAGCCGATACTCAACCGGACTCATCCACCCAAGTTTTTCTTTTATTCTTTTCTCGTTGTAATATTTTATATATCTTTCAATAGCATCTTTAAGCTCTTCAAAGCTGTAATATGTAGTTCCATAATACATTTCCTGCTTTAATATTCCAAAGAAATTTTCCATCACAGAGTTATCATAACAATTTCCTTTCCGAGACATACTTTGAAATATTTTGTTTTCTTTAAGAACAGAGGAATATGCACCCATTTGATATGCCCAACCTCTGTCTGAATGGAATGTTCTTCTGTATGGGCAATCAGATGTTATTTCTATTGCTTGTTTCTGTGCCGATAAAACACTTGCCGCTGATGGAGTTTTGCTTATACCATAGCTTAACACTTCACCATTAAACATATCAAGAAATGGGTCTAAATACAATTTCTTAATTACCATTCTGCCTTTGTTGTCAATCTCATAATACTTAAATTCGGTCGTGTCAGTAGTTATCTTTTGATGCGGTACAGATGTATTAAATCGCCTGTTAATTCTGTTTGGTGCTATTTTACCAACATTGCCTTTGTACGAATTATATCTGCGACTTTTTCGAGTAAATGATGTGACCTGGAAACATAATTTTTGCATGATTCTTTGAACTTTCTTTTTATTCACAAAAATCTTTCTGTTTCGTAATTCTCTATATACCCGTCTGTAACCGTAATCCTTGTTTTCTATATGGATTTTAGTGATTTCATCCTCCAACTGTTTATCAGGATTTTCTCTGTCAAATCGTTTTTGCCAATACATATATGTTGCCTTTGGAAAACCGACTACTGCGAGAATGTCTTTTAATTTGAACTGTCCTCGGAGACTGTGGACAATTCTCGCTGTTTTTTCAGAAGAGTTTCCTCCTCTAAACGCAGTCTCCTCAATTCTTTTAAATATGCATTCTCTATTCTAAGTTTAAGTAATTCATCTTCAAGTTCTTTGACATGCTCGGCACTTGTATCAATGGATTGCTCTTCATTAGGTTTAGAAGGTTTTTTAAATTCTCGTATATCCAATGTTTTCTTACGACCTTTCTTTTTAGGTCTCAAAGCATCAGGACCGGCAATTCTAAAATCATTAACCCATTTTACAATTAAAGATGGATTTTTTATACCTTGTGACAGAGCCAATTCCTGATATGAGACTTCACTTGATAGATACAATTCTACCACAGAAAGTTTAAATTGAAAAGAGTAATTTTTATTTTTCCTTGAACGCATTAATCCTTCCTCGCCAAATTCTTTGTATGAATGCACCCACTCTTCAATTCTTCGCTTTGCAGGTATACTATATTTATTTGCTAAATATCTATACCCTCCTTCTCCGTTTAGATATGCCTTTACAACTCCCATTTTAAATTCAAAACTATATTTTGCCACGAAAAAACCGACCTCCCAATCGCTAGATTTTTGGTCTAACTTTTGGGGGTCGGTTCATAAAATGAGCCCGCGCTCTCAACTTTATTTTGCAATTAATTTTCAAACAGAAAACGCAGCGTTTCAGAAAGTTCTGCTGTGTGCTGCCATTTAGGCGCTTCACCATGGAGAATATGCCGCGAAAGTTCTCCGGAACCAAACCATGTAGTCAAAAGAATACCTTCAATATGTCCTTTATCGTGCAGTTTTGCATATTCTATAAAGTTTACGGCGCGCTGTTTAACTCGCATTGGGCATATAAACATGCGAATGTTTTTTCGTGCGAATATATCAACAGACGGAAATTCGGTTTGATTTTCATAATGCCAGTCACATATAATAATATCTTTTGAAATCATGTTTATTGCTTCTGCTGTATTATTTCTTGATGCTTCGTACATTCCATAGCCCGTTTTCTCATCACTGAGAAGACGATCTCCCCACATCATAAGCTCGGCGTTTTTTTCGGCAAGATGTTCCTGCAGCGTATTTATCCAATTTGCGAGCAGCTCTGCGTTTGAATGTTTTCTGCATTCAGGACATATGCCGATGTGAAAAATTTCATCGCATCCGATATGCATGGCATTAGCCTCAAAAACATCAAGCAGTTCGTCCATAAGGTCAAATACAATTGATTTTACTAGCGGATTGGTAAGACACAGGCTTAGGCTGTAAAAGACGCCTTTTTCATTGGGCATTTCATCAAACTCCGGATATGCCCTGAGAAGTCCGTCTCGGAAATCCGGGATTTTTTCAGCATGACCGTGAAGGATACCGTCGGTCGGTGTATTATGGAGACCTGACTGATGACCTTGCAGATTCATTTTAGGTACAAGACGAATATTGTGTTTTTTACATACATTAACAAGCTTTTTTACATCATTGCAGCTTAATGGGTCATAACCCTGACATTCGGGGTGAAGTCTAAACCGATACCGGTAACGAATTTGCATCACAATGAGATTACAACCGTTTGGCGCTAAATATTTGTCGATAAATTCTACAACATCATCAACTTCCTTTGTAATCGGTGCGGTAAGCACAATGCCTTTTGTTTTCCATGGTATTTTCATAAAATCACCTTTCCTTTAAAATATTCCGATAATTATTATTGCAATACAGCCTATAGCAAAGCCGATAGCTTCTTTTTTTGTATTTTTTTCTTTATATATGAGTGTACATAAAAATCCTGTCAAAACGATACTTCCAATGTTGTATATAGGAAATAATATCATAGCCGGCAGTTTGCCGGCAAGAGTCAGATTAAGTAAATTGAGTACACCGATGAACAAACCGTTCAACGCTCCCGCAGATACGTCTTTTAAAGATAGGATTAAGCGCTTTCGTGGGTTTGGCACGATATATGTAATAATTGTCAAAATTACGGCGGCAAATATAAATTCTAAAACAGACAGGCTAATAAATTCATTGGCAAATTGCGAATGTTGATGAATTTTTTGCAAAACTGCGATACAGCCCGAACCTGCCATAGAAACGCCGGAGAATAACAACCATTTTAAAGAAAATGCGGTGTTATTTTCCGGTGTTATTATTAAAAACAGTGAAATCAACAACAATGCTACGGCAAATATATCACCAAAAGTTATTTTTTCGTTATAAACTAAAGTACCGAATATAATCGGGATCAAAAAGCCGCATGAATAAATAAGTACGGTAGCTGAAGTGTTGCCGTAAGATAAAGCTTTTATTTGAGATAAGTATGTAATTGTTACAAAGAACGCAAGTACGGCTGATATAACGGCAGAGTATGGTGAAATGCGAATAATACTATTGAAATTAAATCCCGATATCGCAAATACGGTAATTGATGCAACGGCAAAAGACAGACTGTTCAGTGCAAGCAATTGGTTTATATATTTTGATTCAACACCGATTTTTTTGAATATAACAGCTTTTCCGCTTGATATAAGTGTTGAAATTACAAGCAAAAAATATAACATTTCTTTTTCCTCCGAGCTCTTTTATTTTATAGTAGCATATTTAAAATATGTATGATATAATAAATCTATAAAATAATGTAACAAATCTATTATTAAGGTGATTTTATTATGCGGGCGGAATTTTTACTTAAAAGCCTTGACGGTATCGGGAATAGGAAATATATTACCGACTATCAAATCGGAAGATCAAACACAAATATGCACTGGCACGACTGTATTGAAATGGTATATGTTGAAAAGGGTAATATGAAGATTTTTTTTGACAATAAATGGCATGAAATTTCCGGCGGAGAATTGTTTTTTGTTCCTCCGCAAAGACTTCATTATATGATATGCGACAATGTTGAAACAACAAAAATGGTTATTGGTGTTTCAACTGATGCTATTTGTGACACAGACGCTCCCGAAGAAAAAATATTGCTTCCGTTTGAAACGGCTCAAATTAACGACCACTGCTTTATAAAAGACAACGGTGAAATTGCTTCGATTATAAACAGATTAAAATTAAACGAAGACTCTTATGTCGGAAAACTTCTTATTTATGCTGAAATTTTGCGGATATATGCATATGTTTACCGCGAGTGGACACAAAGGGGTCTTAGTTTCGTTGAACCGACAAAAGATAAAAATATATATGAAATAGTACATTTTTTAAAAAGAAACTTTGCCGTTGCACCCGGGGCGGAACAAATGGCTAAGCGGCTTGGAATCAGTTACAGTTATATGTGCCGTATTTTGTCCGATAACCTTGGCACAGGTTATTGCAGTCTGCTCAACTCGGTTCGAATAGAAAACGCAAAGAAGCTCCTGCTTTCTACCGACAAAAATATAACAGAAATAGGTTTTGATTGTGGTTTTGGAGACAGTAGCTACTTTATAAAAATGTTTAAGAAAACAGTCGGAGTAACACCTAAACAATACCGTGCGCTTATTTAATTATAACCGGTTACTTTTGCATAAAATATTTGAATAACAGTATATTTTGCGGCTTTATCAAAAATTAAAGCTTGACTCACGATATGCTTTAGGAGACATTCCGATATGCTTTTTAAATGCATATGAAAAATAATTGGAATCATTATAACCGACCGAAAAAGCTATTTCACTAATACTCATATTGGTTGTGCGAATAAGTTGTTTTGCTTTGTGCATTGTTTGCTGATATTTTTCATTTTGTACTGTGATTTTTCCAATCCTCCACGATAACCCGAAATATGAATACTGCATACAAGGAGACCGTTGTAATGCAGAGGGATTATAAATTCCTCAACGCCGGCATAGCAACAGCCGTAGTACGGTTTTGTGAGTGAGCTGTTTTTTAATCTTTTTTTATTGTCAATGAGGTTCGGAGCGCGGCTTTTATCTGACAGTGAAGTCGATTCGCCGTATCGTTTCACCCATATGTAGCCGGTTTTTCGCGTTATTCCAAATTCTCTGCACAGTGCGCTGAAGTTCGTGCTTTCATTTGCTGATAATACAAATTCTTTCCTTAAGTTTTCCACAGTTTTACTCCTCCACGGCATTTAAAACACTCCTTTTTCAGTATTTTATTTGCATTTATTTTATCATAAAACTGTATACTATCTTACTACACTATTGGGATATTCCGCCGATAGACAGCGCATTGCTCACGCAAGCAAGGAAATTACTTAAAAATGCAAGGTCAAGAGCCGAGCAGATAACCGCAATACAATGAAATAATATAAACAAACGCAAAGCCGTTTCCGAATGTTCGGAGGTGGCTTTTGACTTGAAAAAATTAAGCGAAAAAAGGAGATTACAATACAATGAAATGCAGACTTACAAAATACGAGAAAGAAACTATAATCTTATTCAACGAAGCCGAGCCTACGGCAAATATTTATACCTACAACAAAGCATTGCAAAACAGGCTTGCAAAATTCAGCAGACAAAACCCGAAATGTGCAAGGCTTATAACAGCCTGCCCTTGCGGCGCAGTATCTTATGAGGTTGACAAAAATCGGCTGTCAGTACGCTTTACTTCCCCATACAGCGAGGAACGCAGAGCAAAGGCAAGAAATTACGCAATAAAGAACAACATAATTTCCAACATAGACAGTAGACATAAAGAGAACATATAACGGTGGTTTTGAGTAAAAACATCAAGTCAAGACTTGGGTGCGAGCAGTTGAAAATCTTGTTTTGATATGGGTAATGTGTTTATATATTCCGAACAGTTTTATGTGTCAAGACTTAGTTAAAATTTATAAATTCATCAAAAGGTCTTGACAAACTATGTCTAATATGGTAGACTATATATGTCGACAACAGTAGAGTATATTGGAGGTATGCCTTATGAAACATATAAATATAGGTGAAGCAGAGCTTGAAATTATGAAGGTTGTATGGAAAGCAGAAGAGCCGATAGGTTCAACGGCAATCGGAAAAGCCGTTGAGGAAAAGGGCTGGAAGCGTACAACGATTGCCACATTTCTTGCAAGGCTTGTTGAAAAGGGTGCATTGTCTGCCGAAAGACGGGGCAAGGCGTGGTATTACACACCGATTTTAACGGCAAAGGAATACAAAAAATCGCAGGTAAAAAATCTTATTAAAAATCTGTTTGACGGCTCAGCCGAAAATTTGGTTGCCGCACTTTTTGAGGAGGAGCAGTTTTCAGATGAGGATATACGTGAACTGAAAGCGATTTTTGAGAAAAAGGAGGGGTAAAATTGATTGGTGAATTATTTAAAGCTCTTTTAATCACATCGCTTGCCGGCTCTGCCCTTGCGGTTGTTATCAGCCTGCTGCGCCCGGTAACGAAAAAGCTTTTCGGGTATTCGTGGCATTATTACATATGGCTGTGCGTACTTTTTGTAATGCTTATGCCGGTGCGGTTTAATGTAAATCCGATGCCTGCGCCGAACATTGCAACACAAACGATACAGACACAACAAGAGGCTGTCAGTGAACAACCCGAAACAACCGAAAATGTTGTGCAAACAGCCCCGGCTCAAAAGCCGCAGCTTTTGCAGAAAGCAACTGTTATATGGGATAGGATAATTTATAACCGAATGAATATTTTAGCGTATGTATGGCTTATCGGCGCAATAGCTTTTATGCTCTTAAATGTTTTACGGTATATAAGGCTGAATATTAAAATACGCAAAAACGGCGAGGTTATATCCTGCCCCGAAACAAGAGAGTACACCGACAGAAAAATCAATGTTCGGGTATGGGAAAATATTGCGTCGCCGTTTATGACGGGCGTATTCAGACCAATGCTTATTTTACCGAAAACGGAGTTATCAGGCGAACAGTTAGACAACATACTGCGCCACGAAATGACGCATTTTAAGCGGTACGATATTTTATATAAATGGTTTGCCGAATTTGTAAAATGCGTGCATTGGTTTAACCCTATCTCGTGGTATGTTTCAAAGCAAATTGCGGCAGAGTGCGAAATATCCTGCGATATGGCAGTCACAAAAAATATGTCGGGAAGCGAGGAAATGAGCTATGTGAGCACAATTCTTTCCCTGCTTCCGACCGGAAAATCCAAACAGCTTCCGCTTACCACACAAATGGCAAGCAGTAAAAAATTTTTGAAAAGGAGATTTATTATGATTAAGAATAAGAAAACGACAAGCAGATTTATGTCGGTATTGTCAGCGGTCATTGCGGTTATTATGCTTTCGACAACGGTATTTGCAAGCGGCGTATTATCCGATTTGACGACTGATGATTACACGATTGAAATACTGAATAACGGCGAAAAAATTGAACTCACGAATAAGCCTTTTATCGAAAACGGAGAGGTATATGTTCCGCTTAGGGAACTGTTTGAAAAAATGGGTATTATGAGTAATCCTGAAAATTATATTAATTGGGATAATGGGAAAATAACCGTTTCAATCAACGAGCCGTCAAGAAGCGTAAACGGATATTCGGAATATACTTATCAAATTGAAATCGGTCAGGAAATACGAAAAATATTATCAAATCCGGAACCCATAAATTTTGATGTGCTAATTGTTCCGCCTGTTTTGAAGGACAGCATCACATATGTTCAATTAGGTTCTGTATCGGGTGTTTTAAATGAAATTTACGGAACGCACTTATACAAATTAGAATATGACATTTTTGATAAAAACAGAAACGATATAACCTTTTCCGTAACTGATGCATTGGAAACAGAGAAAGATCTGAGAGAAATGTCGGATCCGATAAGAACAGTGGAGTTATTTTTTAAGGCCTTTTATAATCAGGATTTTGAGAAAATGAAAAGATACTGCACTCAAAGCTGTGTAGACAATTTCTTTGGCGATGATTATGTTTTCGGCATGAAAAAAGCAATGCCTTTAAACATAGCCACAGTTGATAATTTAGCAGAAAAAGGCTTTACTGACGGCGAATGGATTGCACAGCCGAAAGTAAAAATGATACCTGCCGAAAATTCTGTTTTTGACCCGAATCAAACCGAAACATCGTTTTATCTGATATTAAAGCAGCAGAACGGCAGATATTTAATTGATGAGTTTGCAACAGGACTTTAATTAAAAATTATATTTTATAGTTAACCCCACAAGGACAACCGAAAAAATCGGCTGTCCTTTTTTCATACCCAAAACACAGAAAGGAACGATATTTTATGAAAAACATTGACGAACAAATTGCAAAAACACAGGCGCACAACAGAATACTTGCTGAGATTAAGGCGAAAATCGCAAGCCTAAAAAAATTGGCTTGCAGATATTTTCAAACGCAAAGAGAAACAGCCGCCGGAGCAAAACCTCATTGAGATTTTGCAGGACCTGTCAAAGCCCCAAAAGGTAAATATGCAATATCAAATTTACAACCCGAAAAAGCTGGCGGAGCAAATACAATATTTGCAGGACAATAAGATTTTCACAGTTCCGCAGCTTGATGAAACGGTTAATTCTGTCCGTGACGAATATGACAATATCCGTATCACGCTTAAAGAAGTTGAGGGCAGATTAAAGAGCCTTACCGAGCTTGTAAAGCAAGCGGAAATTTACCGCAGACACAGAGAGTTATACAAACAATATCATTCCCTGTCGGGCAATAAAGCCGATATGTTCCGCATAAGGAATTATACCGAAATCGCCTTGTATGAAGCCACCGAAAAATATCTCAAAGAGAATGTAAACGGCAGCACTCTTGAAGTCGGCAAGTGGAAATCGGATATTGCAACGCTGACGGAGCAGAAAAACAAGTTGTATTCCGAAATGTATAAAAAGCGTGATGAACTGAAAATTGCCGAGAGTATTCAAAAGAGCGTTGATACTGCATTAAACCCATAAAATAATTCTTTTTCTTGCGCCCTCTTATTTTCGCATCTAAAGATACAAAAAATGCACAAATCCGCCAAAGACAAACAATTGAAAAAATCAAAACTGACACCACTCGAAAAGCGATGTCAGTTCGTTACCTAATTTTAATATTTTCTGCCTTGAGACTCTTTTTTGTGCTGTCCGCACAATTCGAGGCAATTCACAGTTCTGAATTCTCTTAAACCTATTTAACGGTTTTGACACCGAATACCGGCAACAAATTATTAAAATTTTCCCAAATCATAGCCTTTGCGTATGTATAGACGTTATTTGTTTCGAACGTGATTTCTTTGCCGTCATACTTCTCAAATTGCACGCTGATAAATTTATCACCGCCATAAAGAGCAAGAATAACGGTTTTGCCGTTTTCTATGTTTATCGGTTTGACAACAATACTTTTGCCGTCCGCTGAGCGCTTTGCACTTATGCCGCTGAGATAATTAATCACCGCATAATAAGTCAAAACGTATTTTCCGTCTCCTATTACTTCGTCCCAATCATCTTGACTTCCGATATAATTAACCTTTATTGATTTCCTGCATCCTTCAAATGCCTCCTTGCCGATGATCATCACACTGTTTGGAATTGTGATACTTGTTAATTTTGAGCAATAGTAAAAGGTCCTTTCGCCGATTTCCGTCACACCGTCCGGAATTATTATGCTTGTTAATTTTGAACAATTTAAAAATGCACCACTGCCAATGCTCACCACACTGTCCGGAATCAGCACACCTGTCAAACTGCCGCAATTTTCAAATGCGTTATTTCCTATGCTTGTCACGCCATACGGAATCTCTATGCTCTTTAAGTATTGACAATATTCAAACGCTCCGCCGGCAATGCTTGTTACACCGTTCGGAATTACAAAAGAGATCTCCGCTTTTTCTTTAGGAAAACGTATAATTTCAGTTTTTTCTTTGGTGTATAAAACGCCGTTTTCAGAGCAATAAGCGGTATTTTCATCATCAACATTTATGGTTTCCAAATCATAGCAAGTATAAAACGCTTCATCGCCGATGCTTGTCACGCTTTTCGGTATGGTTATGTTCATTAGACTGTTGCAGTTGTCAAATGCATGATTACCGATACTTACTACGCTGTCGGGAATTGTTATGCGTGTCAGCTTATCACAATAGCAAAACGCATAATCGGCAATGGTTTTTGTCCCTTGTTTTATGGCATAGTCACCCGATATATTGTTAGATGCTTTTATGAGATGATTTCCGATATATAACATATCATCGTTGCTATTCCCCCATTCATTATAGCAAGCGGTTGACTCAAATGCATTATCACCGATACTTACTATGCTGTCCGGAAGGGTTATGTTTGTTAGTTTTTTACATCCGGAAAATGCGAAAGTACCGATACTTTTTACCCCCTCATTAATCACAACACTTTCCAAACCGCTTTTCGGAATGCTTTCCGACTCACTTTCCGAATCATAGCAGCCGGAAAACGCATAATCACCGATGCTTATTACACTACCGGAAATTGTTGCTTCTTTTAAACCGAAACAATTATTAAAAGCTTTGCTGCCAATGCTTTTAACACCGTTTGGAATTACAACGCCCACAAGACTTTTGCAGTCGGAAAATGCATCGGCGCCGATACTCTCCACACTGCTCGGTATTGTAACATTTGTTAATGTATCACACCAAAAAAATGCATTCTCACCAATACTGGTTACGCCTTCGGAGATCACAACGGTTTTAAGATTTTGGGTTTTAGAACTTTTACGCCACGGTGCAATCATGCCTCTTGATGACTCATCAAAATCCGACATAGCGCCGGTGCCGCTTATTGTGAGCGTTTCTGTTTCTGTATCATATGTCCATTTAAGATTTTTGCCGCATGACGCACCCATTGTTTCATCGCTTATAATATCGGCAAATGCCGGAAATGCCGTGCACAAAACCACTGCTGAAACTATAAATGCTAAAAGCCTTTTTTTCAATTTACACCATCCTTTTTGCATTAATTGTTTTTAAGTTCATACGAAAACTTCCAAAACATGGTTGCCGTATCAGCTCTTGACGGAGCAACCTTCGGGTATATTGCATATTCATATCCGTTAACCGAGTATATAAACATAACGTTTTCTTTAAAGCACCATTCAACAGGGATTTTCGCATAATCGGATATATCCGCAAAGTCGTTGTAGCTATCAAGGGCATATGAATCATCAATTGACATATCAAGCCCTTTTGACTGCGCATAGCGATAGAATATAGCCGCAATTTGCTCTCTCGTTATAACATCATCGGGCGAAAATGTTGTATCGCCCGTACCGTTCAGCACGCCGTTTGCCGCTGCCCATGCAATCGGTCTTTTGTACCAGTCCTGAGTTAAATCCGTAAACTTTGAGCTTTCACCTGTTTCGGGAGAGCCGGCAAATCTGTAAAATATTGTTGCAAACTGTGCTCTTGTGATGCTGCTGTCGGGTGAAAATGTATCGGAGCCCGTTCCTGCCATAATACCGTTATCCAAGCAAAATTCAATTCCGCTGTGAGCCGGGTCGCCATCCGCACTCTTTAAATCCTTAAACCTTTTCACCGCACATTTATCGCCTTTTTCCTCACATACATATCTGTCGTCGGCGGCAGCGGTAGGTTCACCTTTTTCAATTATTTCGCCCGTATCAAGCAAAATACACTTAAAGCCATTGTCACGTGCATACTGCTCGGCAGCCGTGCCGCTGTAACATTTGATAACAAGGTTTTCGTTTCGCACATCATAATCGTTTACATAGTCCCAGCCGAAAGCGTGCATATCAATTTGTTTTACACTTTTCGGAATAGTTACTTCATTCAAGTTGTTGCATCTGAAAAATGCCGCCTCGCCGATATGCTCAACGCCCTCTTCAATGGTAAGATTTGAAAGGCTTTCGCACCACGAAAAGGCATTATCGCCGATTTCTTTTACCGTGCCGGGAATGACAACATTGTTAAGCTTTTCGCACCAGTAAAACCCGAGCTTTGAGATGGATTTCAAGGTTGACGGAAATTTAACCGATGTAATATCCGACATTTCAAATGCGTCAACACCCATAAGAGTTGTACCCTCGCGTATTTCAATATCGCCGACAGCTTCCCATTCGTGAATCTGTTTGTTTTCGGTCGGTGCGGAGGGGTCGGGATTGTCAATTTCGGCATAGCCGATTCTAATTCCCGCTATTAAATACTGCCCGTGATACTGAATACCGTCAACGCGGTTATTTGCATCCTTATCATATGCCGAGCCGAAAAAGATTCTTTTTCCCATGTATTCAACATTGCTCGGCATAGTTATGTTTTTAAGCGCCTCTCCGCTGATTGCCTCGTTGCCTATGTATTTCACGCTTTCGGGGATAACCAGTGTTTCAAGTAGGTCACCGCAGTTAATGGCGTAATCTTTTATAACCTCAAGTCCGTCGTTTAATTTAAGATATTTTAAGTATCTGCAGTCAATGGCTCTGTTTCCGATTTCTTTTATCGTAGGCGGCAGTGTGATGCCGGAAATTTTTGTTGCGCTTTCACGAAGTGCTCCGTCGCCTATCGCCGTAACCGTGTGACCGTCTATCTCCGACGGAATATTAAGTTCAACCGAAAAATTCGGATCGGGATCGTACCAGAATTTCGCCGAATAACTTGTAATCATTGCCGATCCGTCCTCACGAACAGTATAAACCACCGAATCAATAGAATCCTTTTCGCGCAGTTCAACCATATCCTCTGTCACGGCCGTTTTACTTCCCTCATACCACTCCATTCCATAGGCTGTGTCGTAAATGCTCCATGCATATGCACTTGTTCCGATGCCGGCAAGCATAACAGAGGTCAGCGCACAGCATATGATTTTTTTTAAATTCATTTTGTAAGTATCCTTTCACTTTATTTTTGTTTTATTATATCATTAAACGGTAAATCAGTAAAGATAATTTCCAAAAATGTCAATGACTTTTTTGGAAATTCCTTTTCTTTTTTACAATAATGTGATAAACTGTTTTTAAGAGGTGACATAATATGTTTTACGAGAAACTTAACAAATATATAGATTTGATAGGGTGCACAGGAAAAGAAATCGCGGAATTTTCCGGACTTTCCGCCGCTACCGTAAGCCGATATCGCAGCGGAGAACGCACACCCAAAAATAACAGTGACGATTTTTCCGCACTCTGCCGCGCTATTTCCGAACTGGCAGTTAAAAACGGGATTCCGAAATGTAATCTGTCCGAAATTACGTCAAAACTTCAACAAGCGCTTTCCGAAGAAAACTTTAATCACGAATCCATGCGCAAAAAACTTAATATATTGTTTGATGCTCTTTCTGTAAATGTTTCAGAGCTTGCCAAGTCTTTAAAATTTGACGCTTCTTATATATCCAGAATCCGCAGCGGACAGAGACGTGCCGCGGACCCTGAAAAATTTGCATACGAAGTGTCACTTTATATTTTGGCGCGGTTTCCGAAAAGCCGTGAAACCGTATGTACCGTCACAAAGTGCAAAGAGTTTTCGGCAAGCTCCGTTGCGTCATGGCTTACGGATGGCAGCGAAATACCCGATGACGAATATAATGCCTCTGCATTTCTTCACAAACTCGATGAGTTTGACTTAAACGAATATATCAGTTCCATAAAATTCGATAAAATCAAAGTGCCCACCACACCCTTTTCTTTTCCGAAGCTGCGTATTTACCGCGGACTCGAAAAAATGAAATGCGGAGAGCTTGATTTTTTACGGGCAACAGCGCTTTCCAAATCGCGCAAACGCGTTTTTATGTACAGTGACATGCCTATGGACGACATGGCAAAAGACCGGGATTTTGTAAAAAAATATATGATGGGTCTTGCCTTTATGCTTAAAAAAGGCTTACATCTTGATGTTGTCCATTGCCTGAACCGACCGTTTTCCGAGCTTCTTTTAGGTCTTGAAGGCTGGATTCCTCTTTACATGACAGGACAAATTTCACCGTTCTATCTGAAAAACGCCGAAAGCCGCGTTTTCGGTCATTTTCTGAACATTTCAGGCGCCGCGGTGCTTTCGGGTGAATGTATTTATCCGTATCATGAAAAAGGGCGTTACATATTAAGCAACCGTGATGAAGATATGAGCTATTACGCAGAGAGAAGCGAACTTATAAAAAAATCCGCTCTGCCTCTTATGGAAATATACCGCGAGGAATCCGCAGTAAATTTTGAAACGCTTTTGATGTCTGCGGTTTCAAAAGCCGCACAATACAAAAGCCTTGTTTCCTCTCCCCCTCTTTTCACGGCGGACGAAAAATTTCTTGAAAAAATCTTTAAAAAACGCGGCATAAAAAAAGAGAACACAGAACAAATTCTGCGCTGTGCCGCTTTTCAGCGCGGGCTTGCCGAAAAAGCTTTGAAAAACTCTTTATGGGAAATGCGCATTATAAAGCCCTCCGAGGAGGAATTTTCTCAACACCCCGTTTCCCTATCCGTTTCCGGAGCTTTTTGCGGTGAAGCAATTTTGTACACTTACGATGAATACACAGAGCATCTTGCACAAACCGAAAAATATTCAAAAAACCACGGCAGGTTTACAGTACAGCTTTGCCGCGGCGGCAGCTTCAGAAATATAAACATCCACATTGCAGAAGGAGACCGTGTATTGATTTCAAAATCCAATTCTCCTTCAATACATTTTGTCATACGCCACCCGACTTTGCGATATGCCGTTGAACGCGCCGCCGAACTTGTGGAATAAAAATTTTAAATTATATTTTTTTCAGCCATTGAAAGCCATTTTCCTCATATGATTTAATAGAATACAAGAAATCATAAGGGAGGAATAGCATGAACATAGTATTTAAAGCCTGCAACGCGGCAAATTACAAAAAGGGGCGCACTTCACCCATTAAGTACATAGTGATTCACTACACCGCAGGAAACGGCGACACGGCAAAAAACAATGCCGATTATTACGCAAGTGCAAAAATTGAAGCTTCTGCACATTACTTTGTGGACGAAGGGAATATAATTTACCAGAGCGTGAAAGATTCCGACACGGCGTGGAGCGTGGGCGGCACAAAAGTTTACAAACACAAAGAATGCCGCAACGCAAATTCAATAAGCATTGAGCTTTGTTCCCGAAACAGAAACGGCAGCAGAAAGCCTGCAAGTGACGGCGGCTGGTATTTTAAGCCCGAGACCGTAAATAACGCTCTGGAGCTTACAAGGTTTTTAATGGCAAAGTATAACATACCGCCCGAGAATGTCATAAGGCACTTTGACGTGTGGAACAAAATATGCCCCTCGCCGTTTGTGAATAATCCCGCGGAGTGGGAAAATTTTAAAAGAAAGCTGGTGAAACCGGTGAAGGAGCTTACAAGCGTTAATGACATCGTGTGGGAGCTTCGCGAGAGAGGTATTATTTCGGAAACCGACAAGTGGCTTGAGAAGCTGCAAACCGATACGGACGCGTATTGGCTTGCGAGAAAAACGGTTAATTATATAAGAAACAAATAATCTATGCATAAGAAAAACAACGAGGAGCTGCAGCAAAACGATTTCGTTTTGCTGTAGCTCCTCAAGCACTTTTATATCAGTTTTTTGCTTTATACGATTTGTATATTTTTCTGCGCTGTTCTTATATCAGTCAGCCTTATTGTGTAAACTTTTGTTTGACCTGATCAATTTCATTTTGAGGCGCAGGCTGCATATTGTACCAGCCCTTCTGCTCCATCTGTGAAAAAATCCTGTGTTGCATATCCAGAGAATCATTCAGTATATTTTTAAAGTTTGTGTGTACATCGTTTGTAGATGATTCCTGCACTGCATAATGATACATTGCCGAAAGTGTTTTACTTGTCAGAAGAATATCATCCATATACTCCCTGTCGCTCATATTCTGCTTTATTTCGTTCATAATTTACCCCTTTCTACCATTTTCCAAGCTGCGAAAGCAGCAAATTATAATGCTGTGCATGCTGTGCCGCCAATTCCGTAAGCGTTGTTTTTAATACCGTATCACTGACCTTGCTTGCATAGTCATTACATTTTGTTGCAAGCTGGCTTTCCATATTAAGAGAATCTTCCACGTACAAAAGCTCTTTTGGTGTCATTCTCTTCACCTTCCTTTCTGTCAATAAGTATAGCCAAACATAAATTTTTTATTCAATTTATTTTAAACATGTTGCCAAAATCACTTTAATGTGCTAAAATATAAAAAGATTTATATTTGGGAGAAAAAAATGGAACAAACAAAGCTTACCGTTCTCGATGATGTGCTTTATATTGCCATGAGCGTCGGATTTAATCTCCTTCGCTGCGGTGCCGAAATTCAGCGCGTTGAGGACACCATTTCAAGAATATGCGCTTCGTATGACGGCGTTCACGGCTCACATGTTTTTGCCATAGGTTCAAATATAACCGTGACCGTATACAATACAGCGGGGCAAAGCCGTACCGAAACATGGCGTGTGAAAGGCTACAGCTATGATTTCGACAAAATATGCATGCTTAATTCACTTTCACGCCGAATATGCGTATGCACCCCATCCCGTGCGGAAGTGGAAGAGGAAATCAAAAAAATAAAAACAAGCCCCGTTTATCCACAGTATATGCGCATATTCGGATACGGAATAATTTCCGCCTCGTTTGCAATGTTTTTCGGCGGAAATGCACCTGCCGGTGTGGTTGCATTCTTTGTCGGAATTCTGACTTGCATTATAGATATACTTCTGCGGCGAATCGGCGGCGGAGTCTTTACAGGAATTATTGTGTGCAGCGCCGTAACGGCTCTTATATCGTTTTCCGTTGAAATGCGTGTTCCTTATATAGACGGGACAAAAATTATAATCGGTGTTTTGATGACGCTGGTGCCCGGCATCGCCATAACAAACAGTATGCGCGATTTTCTTGCCAAGGACTATCTCTCGGGTTTTCTGCGGCTTACGGAAGCACTCGTCACCGCAACCGCAATCGCTGTGGGCGTTGCGGCGGCAATCGTTATTATGTAGAGGTGATTTTTTATGCAGGAATTTGTTTTGCCGTGTCTTTATGCTTTTTTCGGCTCATGCGGCTTTTGCTTCCTTTTTAACGTGAGAGGAGCTGATGTTTTTCTTTCCGGGCTTTGCGGAATGCTCTCGTGGCTTGTATATCTGCTTTTCGGCGGAATGTTCGAAACCGATATAATGCAATATCTTTTTGCTGCGGCGGCCCTCGGTCTTCAGGCAGAAATACTTGCGCGCCTGCGCAAGGTTCCCGTAACGCTGTATCTTATAATCGGTATGGTGCCGCTCGTACCGGGAGCAAGAATATTTTATACCATGGAGGATTTTCTCCGCGGTGAAAACGAAAGTTTTTTAAGCAATTTGCTTTATACAGTAAAAATAGGCGGCGCGATTGCCGTAGGTCTTGTCGTTTCAAAACTTGTATTTAATCTTATAATATCCAAGTTTATAAAAAAGCGGGCTGTTTAAAAAGTCGGTTGACTTTAGCCACAGCCCGGTAAGGAAGTATTGCCCTGCTAAACATCTTTTTTGCGAATTTCAGCGT
>OLSB01002022.1_pt1 | contig 17839 bp, 17 predicted proteins | sample 1672071 | NCBI WGS metagenome assembly OLSB01 (sample SAMEA3136642, study PRJEB25190) | human gut metagenome | biome: human gut; feature: human-associated habitat; material: faeces | place: Austria | collected 2013 | reverse complement strand
CAAGTTCTACATCGGTGATGTCCGCAACCCCCAGTCTATCCGTGACGCTATGCCCGGTGTTGATTACATCTTCCATGCTGCTGCTCTGAAGCAGGTTCCTTCCTGCGAGTTCTTCCCCATGCAGGCGGTGCAGACGAACATCATCGGCACGGACAACGTGCTGCATGCGGCGATCGACGCGGGGGTCAAGCGCGTGGTCTGCCTGTCTACGGACAAGGCGGCGTATCCCATCAACGCCATGGGCATTTCCAAGGCCATGATGGAGCATGTCATCTACGCCAACGCCCGCGTGGCGGCGGAGCGCGGCGGCACGACCATCTGCTGCACGCGCTATGGCAACGTCATGTGCTCGCGCGGCAGCGTGATCCCGCTGTTCATTGATCAGATCCGGTCCGGCGCGCCCATCACCATTACCGACCCGAATATGACGCGCTTCCTGATGAATCTGGACGAGGCGGTGAGCCTGGTGATGTTCGCGTTCGAGCACGCCCATCCCGGCGATCTGTTCATCCAGAAGGCGGACGCATCGACGATCGGCGATCTGGCGAAGGCAGTGCAGCAGCTGTTCGGCGATACGGGCACGAACATCATCGGCACGCGCCACGGCGAAAAGCTGTTTGAGACCCTGATGACCCGCGAGGAGCGGCTGCGCAGCGAGGACATGGGGCATTACTTCCGCGTGGCGGCGGATAACCGCGACCTGAACTACGACAAGTTTGTGGTCAAGGGCGAGGTACATACCATGGCGGATGAAAGCTATACCAGCCACAACACCAACCGTCTGGATGTGGAAGGCACGGTGAAGAAGATCCTGACCACGGAGTATGTGCAGAATGCGCTGAAGGGGATTCTAAATGTCTAAGGAGAAGCTACTGCTGGTTGGAGCAGGTGGTTTCGGGCGCATGGTAGCGGAGCAAGCGATGCTCCAGTACGACTGTGCTTTCGTGGATGATGGACAAGCCGTGGGTACCGAGATTTGCGGTATTCCGGTGGTTGGCGGTCTTGCTGATTTGCCGGAGTTGCGGAAAGAGTATGGTTTGCTGGTAGTTGGCATCGGCAACAACCAGTTCCGGGCGCAGGTGTATGAGAAGGCGAAAGCCCTTGGCTATGCGTTTCCTAACATCATTGCTCCTAGTGCCTACATCAGCCCATTTTCTAAAGTCGGCTGTGGCTGTGTGGTGCTGCAAAACGCTTGTGTTCAGAACGGTGCATCTGTCGGGAACGGTGTTCTGCTGAATGCCGGAACGGAAGCCCACTGTGATGCTGCGGTAGGGGATTACGCCTTGATCTATACCAACAGTGTGATTCGCACCGGTGCCACTGTGGGCAACTTCACCCGCATCGGCAGCAACTGCACCATCTGCAATAATGCAACTGTGCCGGATGGCGCAGATATTCCGGACTGCACCGCAGTACATTAAGAGGTGAGAGAATGAACATTCTAGTCACAGGTGCCAAGGGCATGGTGGGAACCGCCCTGTGCAACAATCTGAAAAATATCCGGGATGGGAAGAACAAGACTCGCCCGGCACTGGATATTAAAGAAATCTACGAGTATGATCTGGATTCCACCCCGGCGGAGCTGGACAAGTACTGCCAGAAAGCGGACTTCGTGTTCAATCTGGCAGGTGTGAATCGTCCGGAGAATCCTGAGGATTTTATGAAGGGCAACTTCGGCTTTGCATCCGACTTGCTGAACTGCCTGAAAAAGCACAACAACAAGGCAACCATCATGCTGTCCTCCTCCATTCAGGCCACCCTGGCAGGCCGCTTCGGCAACAGCGAGTATGGCCGCAGCAAGAAGGCTGGCGAGGAACTGTTCTTCCAGTATGCTCAGGAGACCGGAGCAAAGGTTGCTGTCTACCGTTTTGTCAACCTGATGGGGCACAGCCGCCCCAAGTACAACAGCGCCGTCAGCACCTTCTGCTGGGCGGTTGCTAATGATGAGCCCTTTACCGTCAACGACCGTAGCACCGAGCTGGAGCTGCTTTATATCGATGACCTCGTGGAAGGCATGTTCGACTTGCTGGAGGGCAAGGAACAGCACTGTGAATTTGACGGTGTAGAGACTATTCTGAAAGAAGATGGCCGTTACTGCTGCGTCCCCGTGACACACAAGGTAACACTGGGCGAAATCGTGGATCTGCTGCAGGCGTTCAAGGCACAGCCGAAGACGCTTATGATGCCTAAAATGCCAGACGGCTCCTTTGCCAAGAAGCTGTACTCCCTGTACCTGACCTATCTGCCCACGGACAAGTTTAAGTATGCCCTGAAGATGAACGTTGACAACCGTGGTTCCTTCACCGAGCTGGTACACACTGCCGATTGCGGGCAGGTGAGTATCAACATCTCGAAGCCCGGCATCACGAAAGGACAGCACTGGCACAACTCCAAGTGGGAACTGTTCATTGTGGTGGCTGGGCACGGCTTGATTCAGGAACGGAACATCAATACCGGAGAAACGGTGGAGTTTGAGGTTTCTGGGGACAAGATCGAGGCCGTCCATATGATTCCGGGCTGGACCCACAACATCATCAACCTGTCGGAAACGGAAAATCTGGTAACCGTGATGACTTGCAACGAGATCTTCAACCCGAACCACCCGGACACTTTCTTCGAGCCGGTGTAAGAGAAGATACTGGTTGACGTTAGGAGAAATTTTATGGAACACAACTTTACATGGAAAAATGATGGGCGCACCAAGGTCATGATTGGCTGCGGTACCCGTCCGGAAATCATCCGGCTGGCTGCGGTTATCAAACGATGCCGGGAATATTTTGACTGCTGCGTGGTCTATTACAATCAGAACTGGGACAGAAATCTTTCCACCGTTTTCTGGCAGGATTTCGAGCTAAAAAATACCTTTGGCGAATATGGTCCTGACATTCTGGTGCCCGTGGTTGGTGAGAATCTGGGTGTGACCTGTGGCAACATTCTGGGTCGTAGCTATGAGCTTCTGTCCGAGCTGCAGCCGGAGGGCTATCTGGTGCTGGGCGATACCAACTCCTGCCTGTCTGCCATCAGCGCTAAGCGACTGCACATTCCTCTGTTTCACATGGAGGCGGGTAACCGGTGCAAGGATGAGTGTCTGCCCGAGGAAACCAACCGCCGCATCGTGGACGTAATCTCTGACGTGAACCTGTGCTATTCCGAGTTTGCCCGGAAGTATCTGGCGGATACCGGCCTGCCCAAGGAGCGCACCTACCAGACCGGCTCTCCCATGGCAGAGGTGCTTCACATGAATCTGGAGAAGATCCAGAAAAGCGATGTGCTGGAGCGTCTGGGACTGGAAAAGGACAAGTATATCCTGCTGTCCGCCCACCGGGAGGAGAACATCGACTCTGAAAAGAACTTCCTGAGCCTGTTCACCGCTATCAACGCTCTGGCAGAAAAGTACGATATGCCCATTCTGTACTCCTGCCATCCCCGCAGCAAGCACCGTCTGGAAAAGAGCGGATTCCAGCTGGACCCTCGTGTCCGTGTCAATGAGCCGCTGGGCTTCAACGACTATAACAAGCTCCAGATGAATGCGCTGGCTATCGTCTCAGACTCTGGCACCCTGCCCGAGGAAAGCAGCTTCTATCTGTCCATTGGCCATCCAATCGCCGCTGTGTGCATTCGCACCTCCACCGAGCGTCCCGAGGCATTGGAAGCCGGCGACTTTATTCTGGCTGGCATTACCACCCGAGAACTTCTCAACGCCACCGATATGGCGATTGAAATGAAGCAGAAGGGTGTCCTGGGCAAACCCTGCCCCGACTATGTGGACGAGACTGTGTCCATGAAGGTGGTTCGCATCATTCAGGGTTATGTAAACGTGGTCAATAAGATGGTGTGGAGGAAGTACTGATTTTTCACAGCAGCCATTGCTGTCTGCTTGTCGGGTTGTAGATAATCAGTTGATTAAATTATCATTTCATGCTAAGCAGATGGTTGTTCGATCAATGATCGAGGCGGCAATAAATGTTATAGTATCTATTGCGGCAGTTCAATTCATTGGTATATATGGCGTGCTTCTGGGCACGATTGCTGCGTTGCTCTACCGGACAAATGACTTTATAATTTACGCAAATACAAAGATACTTATGCGCTCGCCGAAAAAAGAATATGCATTGGTATTATCCAATTTTTTGTGTTTATTATTAGCGCCATTCTACGAGGATGTATTCAGAAGGAAGCATATTCATATATTCAATTGGTTGGAATAGCAATTCCAATTAGCGCAATTATTGCTTTAGCCTATGCAGCGCCAAACTGGATGATGAACAGGTTTATTATATCAAAAATACAATAATTCGAAAGGCCGATAAGCTATTTAAGTTTCTATATAACCAGAAAAGGTGGTACTATGGAAATGCCTGATAAAAGCCCAAATGTACTGTTGATGCTTATCAGAAATGCTCTTTGGCGTAGCACAGAAGCTCTGCCCGATGCTGACTGGGATGTAGTTGAAAAATACGCACAAGATCAGGGCGTTCTTTGGATTGCATACTTAGGGGCGAAAGCACTCAAGCAATCAAGTTGTTCATTGCAGATGATTCCAAAGGAGCGGCTGAAGAAATGGCGTTCGGCATTGTACACTGGTACTTTTTATAATGACCAGATCAACGGAGTACAGATGCACCTTATTCAGTGGATGGCTGAAAACAAAGTACGGGCGGCGATATTGAAGGGAACCAGTTGCTCAAGGTATTATCCCTTCCCTGAAGCGCGCCCGCTTGGTGACATCGATGTGCTGGTAGACAGAGAGTGTGTAAACGCTGTTGGTGAGTATCTCGAAAGCCGAGGCTACACAAAATCACAGCATGAACATGGATTTCACGTAGGCTATTATGGAACGGAAGCGACCGTGGAGGTTCATTATGCGGGAACGAGTATTCCGAACAGTGCCGGTGGAAGGGCTGTCGCTGAAGAAATGGCACACTTCCTGGACGATACGCAAATGGCGTGCATTGGGAAAATGACTTTCCCGGTGCTTTCAGATACGCATCAGGCGTTGATGCTGCTTTTGCATATGGAACGCCATATGATCGACTCCGGGATCGGCTTGCGCCAGCTTTGTGATTGGGCAGTGTTTGTGAATGGCACTGCAGGTGTTACTTGGAAGAAAGACATATTAGAATTACTAAACCGCTGCGGCTTGCTGGTTTATGCCAAAGTGCTCACTAAAGTCTGCGTGCTTTTTCTCGGATTGGATGCGACTAAAGTTGAATGGTGCCTCGATACTGACGACGAACTGGCGCGGGCGATGATGGAGGATGTATTTCGTGGCGGAAGCATGGGCGTTGCGGATACAGAAGGCATGGGCAGCTTGTTTACAGATCGAGCACACATGGGAGATGGCCGACAGACTAAGCTGAAGGGCTTGTTAGGGAGACTGACAAGACTGGCGTATCAACATTTTCCATATACGCAAAGGTATAAAATACTCTTGCCTGTATTCTGGATTTATATTCCGATGAGATACTTAGTGCGGTCGTTGGTAGGTATACGCCCGAAAAAAAGAATCTTAGCGGTATACAGAGAAGCAGATCAGCGGCAAAAACTATTTAAGGCGCTTCGGTTGTATGAAGTGAACGATGATAGAACATTTTTGAAGTAAGTGGAGAGTGGCAGTCAGACGCTACAAGAAGCATAAAGAATCGAAGCGTTGTTCCAACCCGTAGCCACAAATTTAAGTTAGTATGAATTGAAACTTCGGTTCTCTGCGTGTTATCGCTGCTTCCTGTCTTGCTACAAGCATTTATTGACGGATTCGAGAAAACCTTCACAGAAAAATGGAGAGAGGGAAATGTCCTCGACGGAAAAGAAAGAAACAAAAGCCTTGCTCGAGCTGCTGGCGTATGAAATATTTGATCAGGCGATGGACATCGACGCATCCACGGTGGACTGGTCAGCCGTCCTTGCAGAGGCTCAGCGCCACAAGGTGACGGCGCTGCTGTATCCGGCGATCCGGTCGATGAGCGGTGTGCCCGAGGCGATCTTCAACAAGGTGTGCGGTACGGCAATCGCTGTTGCAACGGCTTCGGAAGCGATGCTGAAGGAGCAGCGCAGAATTCTCGATTTGCTGGAGGCGCGGCAGATTCCCTGCGCTGTTCTCAAGGGCACCAGCGTTGCGTATCTCTATCCGCATCCCGAGCTTCGGACGATCGGGGACATCGATATCCTTGTAGATGAGGAAAATCTGGATGAAGCCTGCAAAGTTTTGAAAGCGGATGGCTTTGCTCCCTCATATACGGCAGAGAAGCATCTGTGCCTTCAGAAAGGCGCCGTGTGGGTGGAAATGCACCGGATGGTCTCCGTGTTTCCGGAAAGCGAGAAGGGACGCTTCACAAAGCAAACCATGGCGGATGCGCTGCACCATATCCAGATGGCAGAAATCGACAGCGTTCGTTTCCCGATGCTGAGCGGTGCATATCAGATCATTGGGCTGCTGGCGCACATGGAGCAGCATTTGGCCACTTCCGGCATTGGGCTGCGGCAGGTCTGCGATTGGGCGGTCACGGCGCATGCGCTGCGCAATTGCTTTGACGGCGAGACACTTGCCCTGCTGGAGCGCTGCGGGCTTTTGCGGTTTGCCAGGATCATGACGCGGCTGTGCGAAAGGTATCTGGGCTTGCCGCCCTGCCAATGGACGGCTGACACGTATGATTTGCTGGTGGATGCGATGCTTTCCGATGTGCTGGAGGGTGGTAATTTCCAAGCGCAGCATACGAAGCGCCCCCTTGCCGATGTACTGACAGACGCCTATGACGTTGCTGGAAAGGGAAGAACCAGCCTGTTTCGCAATTATGTACGGTATCTCAAAAAGTACCTTCAGCAAAACGAGCCATGGGCAAAGAGCAGACTGTGGCTCCCTGTTTTCGGCGTTTTCCTGCCTGTGCGGTGGGGCGTGCGGGTGCTATTGGGCAAGCGGAAGCAGATCAACTTGGTGCATGCTGTCAGTATGGCACGGGAGCGGGAAAAGCTGCTTCGGGAATTGGAACTATACAGGTGATTCAGATCATGGCATAAGTGAACCTTATGATCAATAATGAGAAAAAACATATGATCTTATTACTCGTAGGCATCGTCCTCACCATCCTTATGGTATTCATCACGCGGCAGCTGACGAACAGCCTGTCGCCGGAGCGGTTCCGGAGCGTTATACGGCTTTTACTGCCCGCGTATCTGCTGCTCAACCTGTACTTTACGCTCCTGATGCGCGAACCGAGCGAAGATCGGCTCGTCACGCTCGTGCCGCTGCGATCTTACTTTGCCGTTCTCGGCTGGGATATTCAATCGTTCTCCGCTGTAGGACAACTGCTGCAGGGCGCGTGGGAGGAGCCGATTGCTTTCGCATTTGAGACGCTGATTGGCATTGTGCAGAACCTCATTCTGTTCATGCCTTTCGGCTTTCTGCTGTACGCCGTAACCGATAAGCCGCGAACATCACGTATTTTACTGCTTGGCTTTGCCTTGTCGCTGGCCATCGAGCTGTGCCAGATGTTGTTCCATCTCGGCTGGTTTGAGGTGGATGATATTCTGCACAATGTCCTGGGGACGTATCTCGGCATATGCCTGTACCGGCGCGCTGTAAGGCGCTCCTATTCGCAATAATGCTTCACCAACAACCAGTACTCTTCCATGAAAGACGCACGTCAGCGCACGTCTCAACAATAACATGCCGTACCAATAACACGCCTCAGAAATAACACTTATTCGCAGAAATAATCCTTCCACTGCCTTTCAAGAGATGCACCGCAATCCCTCTGAAATAACACTACTACTGAAAGATTGAGGAATACTTTATGAACGCCCAGCATTCCATGGATCCCACCATCGCCCGCAAGCTCCTGCAGGTGGGCGAAGCCTTCCGCATCCCCGGCCCGTTTTTCTCCTATGAGGAGATCAAGGTGGGCAACGTCAACCACACCTATAAGGTCAACTACATTCGCGACGACGGCACGGGCATGGCGAGGATCAAGTCCTATCTAGTCCAGCGCGTGAACACCTACGCGTTCCAGCATCCCGTGGAGCTGATGCAGAACATCGACCGCGTGACGGAGCACATCCGCACCAAGCACCCTGAAACCAAGAGCCTGCACTTCCATCATACCGCAGACGGCAACAACTATCTGATGGACGAGGACGGCTTCTGGCGGCTGAGCAACTATGTGCCCTCCGTCACTTTCGATACCTGCGATGACCTGAGCGTCGTGCGCAGCGCGGGTCAGGCGTTCGGTGATTTCCAGATGCTGCTGTCCGATTTTGACGCGGAGCAGCTTTTCTATACCATCCCCGATTTCCACAACACCCGTAAGCGCTATGAAAAGCTGAAGGCGGACATGGCATCCGATCCCTGCGGTCGCGTAAGTGAGGTGCGTAATGAACTGGACTGGCTGCTGTCCGTGGAGGATGAAGCGTGCAGACTCACCGACCTGTTCAATGCAGGGAAACTGCCTCTGCGCGTGACGCATAACGACACCAAGATCAACAATGTCCTGTTCGACGAAAAGACCCATGACGCACTGGTGGTGATCGATCTGGACACGGTGATGCCCGGTCTGGTGGGGCACGACTTCGGCGACGCGATCCGGTTTGCCGCCAATTTCGTGGAAGAAGATTGCCCGCAGGCGGACAAGGCAGGCGTAAATCTAAACATTTTCTGGGCGTTTGCCGAGGGTTTCATAAAGGAAACCGCCGCCACGCTGACGGAGGCGGAGGTAAATACGTTGGGAATCAGCTGCTTCGCGCTGGCGTGCGAGCTGGCCACGCGCTTTCTGGATGATTACATCCTGGGCGATAAATACTTCAAGATCAAGTATCCCGAGCACAACCTCGTCCGCACCCGCTGCCAGATCGCGCTGGCGAAGGATATGCGGAAGAAGATGGATGCCATGAACGCTATTGCACGGGATTGCTGGATGCGGTATCGGTAATTTGAACGCGGAAAAACAGGAATGACGATTTCCTCCGTTGCGCATGGTACAGTCCAGCACAGCGGAGGTTTTTTATTTATCCCTGAAACAGGCTGCAGCCCTTGATAAGACTTGAAATTTGGGGACAGTGAAAAAGAAGTGCCGCCTCTGTACTCTGCTATCATATGTCATCCATATAATCCACCAGATCGTCATGGATTTCAAGGACATCTTCTATGCTTATCTCTTTGCCTGCCGAGCGGTTATTGTCTGCGAGAAAAACGAGCTTTCGCTCAGCTGAATCAACCTGCCGCACCTTCCCTGTGTATTCCTGATACGAGCCGCCATCCTTTTTTGCGTCCGGCACGAAGTAAACCACTGTTACCATGGGGTGATATCCATCCTGTACCGCGTCGTCGATCAGATTCAATTTCTGGTTCAGCAGAGTCATCTGGCTTTCAGACAGTTCGATTTTCTGATCCGTCCTTCTGCCGGTTTCCGCGATCACGCCGTCGAAACCTGTGAGCGCCGCGAAGGGCGAAAACTGTGCCGCGCGGTCATGCATGCTCATGTGCGGACGGTTTGCCGCCTTGTGGTGCGGGAGCGTCAGGATATCGGTGTAGGGATTTTGTTCATGCATCATTCGTCACCTGCCTTATGGCCGCCGATCTGGCCGTTTCGTGCGATGGTCGTGCCGCCCTCCATCAGGTTCATGCCCTTGAGCATGGCATTTTTTCCAAATTTATCCTGAATGGCGAGGGTGACGTTCTGCAGCCTGCGCTCTTTTTCCTCGGCGAGCTGTCGGGCTTTCTTTTCTTGTTCGAGCGCTTCGTAATCCGTGAACATGTCCAGCTGCTCAGGCTTCTCCTCCGGGATTTTCTTTTCTGAAACCAGATTGCAGGCTGTGACGTTCACGCGGCGAATCAGCAGATCCTTATGCACCACGCGATCATATACGTCCAGAACGGCGCTCATGATGACATGGGTGGAGCTGGTGTATACATCCATGTTCCCGGTGCCGTGGGCGGCCTTGGGGATTTTGCGCCCATAGGGATCCGTCACCACCGGGCCGGCGTATTTTCTGCCGCGCTCGCCTTCAAGGCTTTCGCGGTCGTACCCGATATCCAGCACGATCTGCTTCGTGACGACATGTTTCCTGACCAGATCGAGCACCAGCAGCTCCGTCATTTCCCGGACGATCAGCCGTCCCTTCTCAAAGTCGTAGGGACATTGCAGGACCTGCCCAGACGAGATGCTGCTGGTGGACGGACGGTATTGCCTGATATCCTCCACCGTCACCGGCTCCCAGCCCCACGCATGGTCGATGATCAGCTCGGCGTTGACGCCGAAGGTTTTGTAGAGCCTGCCCTCGCAATAGGGGTCGAGCGAGGCACGCGCAACGTCGCCCAAAGTGAAAAGCTGCATCGCCTCGAGCTTTTGAGAGATGCCTTTACCGATGCGCCAGAAATCCGTCAGCGGGCGGTGTGTCCAGAGCTTTTCCCGGAAGGTCATCTCGTCGAGCGCCGCGATGCGCACGCCGTCCTTATCCGGCTTGGACTTCTTGGCTTCGATATCCATGGCGATCTTGGCGAGGAAGAGATTGGTGCCGATGCCCGCCGTCGCCGTGACGCCGGTATTGTACAGCACGTCGCGCACCATCGTCATGGTCAGCTCGTGGGCCGTCATGCCATAGGTGCGGAGATAATCCGTCACATCAATAAAAACCTCGTCGATGGAATAGACAATGATGTCCTCCGACGAGACATATTTTAGATAAGTGGCGTAGATCCGGCTGCTGTATTCCTCGTACAGGCGCATCCGCGGCGGCGCGACGATGTAGGAAATCTCCAGCGCCGGGTCCTTTTCTATGGCTTCCGCGTCGAAGGAGGATGCGGAGAACTGGTATTTTCGGGTTTCCGGATCGCGCCAGATTGCCCCGGAACGAATTCCGGCGTTCAGCCTTTCCCGGTTGACCTGCTTCATGCGCTGAATCACTTCAAACAGACGCGCACGTCCGGGAATGCCGTGGGCTTTCAGTGAGGGCGATACCGCCAGGCAGATGGTCTTTTCCGTCCGGCTTTCGTCGGCAACGACCAGATTGGTGGTCAGCGGGTTGAGATGGCGCTCTACGCATTCCACGCTGGCGTAAAAGCTCTTTGCGTCGATGGCCACATACTGCCGAATCTTTTCCGCCATGCGCGCCGATCTCCCTTCCGCTTAATCAGTTTGCCTCCGTTGCTGCCTCCACATACCAGCGGGCGACCCGGCTGGCGAAGGACGAGCTTGTCCATTCGAAGAACAGATGACGTTCCTGTCCCTTGATCGTTACCGTATAGCAGGAGCCCTCCGCGCCCTGCCTGTAGCACGCCGCAGGACGATAGTCCTTCACGGCTTCAATCTGGAAGGTTCTGCCGTCCGCCCAGGTAATGGAGCGCGGCTGCATATAGCCCGTGGCGGCAAAGTCGGAGTTGACTTTTACATAAATACGCTCCATGTGCGGTGGTCGCTGTCCCCTCAATGATCTGGTTTCTTTCATACGCACACCTCCATGGCGGAATCAGCAGCTTTCACGCGCTTCCAGATACAGCGCCTGATCGTCCGCATCGGGAATCATGTCCGCCGTGATCTTTCCCAATACCCGCCCGATGATCTTCGCGCCGTCCTCATAAGGGAAAATATCGTCGAAGTCCGGGTTCAGCGAGTGCAGGCGGTCATGGGCCACCTGCTTGATCACGCCGCCCATGCCGGGAACATAGAAAATGCCGATATCGCCATAGCTGAGTTCCGAGCAGTACTGCACCAGTACACGATCACCGTTGCGAAACTGCGGCTCCATGCTCTGACCGCAGACCGTAATGATCTCATCGGCGGCAGAAACCGCGCTGCTGTCATACAGAATGCACGACTCGCTTTCCGGATGGTCTTCCCAGTCCACACCGTCGCCGGCCGCCGCGGCGCGGCCGAGATCCGCCACGCTGTTCATTCGCTCCAGCGCCACGCGGAGCCTGCGTTTATGCACATTGCCGCTCATGGCCTCGGCGAAAGTTTCCAGATCTTCCTGTCCGTTCGCGTCCAGAGAACGGTAAAAATCCAGAAGACGCTGCTCACGCTCGGACAGTTTGCTGTGTTTATCCTCTATACCGAAAAATTCATACAGCGGGATGTTCAGAAGCAGGCAAAGTCTGCGCAGCGTCTGAGCGTCCGGCTGTCGTTTATCCGTTTCCCAGTTGCAGATGGTGTTCTGGTTGACGCCCATGCGCTCCGCGAGATCGCGCTGGTTGTATTTTGCGCGGGCGCGATATTTTCGGATTACATCGCCAAAGGCATATGTGAATTTCTGCTCTATCGGGTCAGGCTGTGAACCCGGAAATCTGGTGATGGTCATGTTTCTACCTCCTGATGACGGGATTTCTGCGGCGTGAAATAGAGTGTTCTTGTCCGGAGTATCCACCTGTCACAGATATTGTATCACATCAAATTGTGAAAATCAATAACAAAATATCACAATAACAGTGATTTATGCTTGACACAGACCGTAAACCCCTGTAGAATAATTGACAGCAGAGAACGCGACAGCAGAAAAAATCGCGTCGCAGGAGGTGAAACGAGCGTGCGCCTGAAGGAAACCAAAGACGCCGAGCTTGTCAGAAGTTCGGTGCCCATCGCCGGAGAAAATGATGGTTATGTGGATGCGCAGCCGGAAATCGAGGATTGTTCAAACGGCTTCGCGCCGCAGCCGAATACGACGGCGGACGGCAGTCAGAAGATGATCGTGCCGGTCGTCCTGTCGATGACCAGCTATCTTTTTTCACATTACCGGCTGCAGATGTACACCTATCTCAATCGCAGCCTGCGCAATGGGATGCTGCAGCGGATCGTCGGCTTTTCTTTTACAAATCGGATAATCAACCGGGAAGTATGCGATTTTCCAAGCGCGAACTTCTGGCGCATGGACCGGCTCAACTTCTGGGCGGACGTCAGTGTAACCCTGCTGCTCAGCACGGCGGATGGAAAACGGGAATGGCGCGGATACCTGTGCCTCTGGTTCTCTGCCGAACAGCCCGGGCCGCTGACCGGCACAATCGAAGAACTGACCTCGGAGCAGGAAGGACCGGATCGAGGCGGCATGATCATGCTGAGTCCGTTCCTCGTGCCGTATTTCAATTTCTCGAAACTGGATAAAGAAGCCGAGAATATCTGGGCGACCTGTATCCCCGGCGCATTGGATAACCCGGAACTGCGCAAAGCCAAAGCGCTGGCTGAAGCGATGGGACTGTCCATTCTGCATCTTCCGCTTCACAGGCATAAGGGCGTGGACAGCATTCTCTTCCTGATCGATGATGAGGTGGAATTATCAGAAAAGGGCAAACAGCCCGAAAAGCGGAAAATCCCTGCCAACACCATCGTGATCAATACGAACAGCATCCAAAAAGAGTATTCGGATTTCAACATTCTTCACGAGTGCATCCATTACTACGAACACTATCTGTTCTTCCGCCTGCAGGAAATGCACCACAATGACGTTCTGCGCATGGAGACGCAGGAAATAGAGCTTCCGGAGGATGACGAAAAAATCAGCAATCCTGTGTACTGGATGGAAAAACAGGCGGATCGCGGCGCCTACGGACTGATGATGCCCGTCACTTTCATGCGGGGGCTTATGGCGGAAAAGCGCCGGACGCTCAGGCCGTATGCGCATGAAGGAGAAAAATACGAGCAGATCGGTCTGAGAATTTCGGCGGAACTCTGCCTTCCGCATTTCCGGGTGAAGGCCCGCATGATTCAGCTGGGGCATCTTCACGCCAAAGGGGCGCTTAACTATGTAGACCGGCGCAGAATTCAGCCGTACAGTTTTGAGGATGAGTCTCTGTGCGAGGAGGAATACACCTTCGATATCAGCCATATCACGGCCGGACATCTGTATGAAAAGAACGCGGATTTCAGGAAACTGATGGACAGCGGAAAGTTTATCTATGCCGATGGGCATATCGTGCGCAACGAGCCGCGCTTTGTTGAAATGACACCGTTTGGGCACAGGCTGACTCCGCTGGCGGTTCGGTTGCTGGATCACTGCTGCCTGCGCTTTACCCGGATCTATGAACAGAAAAATGTCGGCAGATATGTCTTCGGGCGGATGAACTACGACCCGGATTACGTGAAGCAGACAATGTTCTATCTGGATGACCTCATCAACGAAAAGGAGCTGGATGAAATCGATGCAGAGCTGGCGTATAAGAGGAATTTCCCGCTTTCCTTTGCAGACGCATTCGATATGCTGATGAAGAAAAACGGGGATACGCGGGAAACGATTGCTGAGAAGCTGAATGTAAACAGCAAGTCATTGCAGCGCTGGCTGAAAGAGCCGGATCGGAAGATCAACGCTGACTTTATTGTGCTGCTTGCGTTGACCTGGCGCCTTCCGGACTGGATCAGCGGGCTGCTGCTGGACAGGGCGTATATCCAGCTCAGCGAATCCAACCGCCGCCATCTTGCCTTACAGTACATTCTGAAAGTGCTTTGGAGCGAAGGCATAGAAAATGCGAATGCCTATCTTACAGCCAGAAAGCTCGATTGCCTGAGCATATAACCGCTTCAAGTACAGGCCGACATGTCGCGCACTTTTGCGATGTGTCGGCTTTTTTTATTTTTGGACGCGCAAACCGTGTCATCTTCTTCATGGAAAACAGTCCGGCATGACCGGCGACTGCACTTAACAAAAAGTTTTAAATGCGGGGTGGACAAAAAATGTCCACTTATCATGAAAAATACCTGCCCAAATCGGCTCACAAAGCCCCTGAAATCGCCTGTTTTGCATGATCGAAAATCAGAATTTCAAAATCAATAAAACGTCCTGATTATCTAACAAAAATTTGCATTTTTCAGCTGGACATTATTCGTCCTGTTCATTTTACTTCTAATCCGCTATCATAATACCCGTGAGGTGGCCACCCACAAAATCAGAAACACGGTAACGCAGGGAGAAGGTTACGACCGAAAGGCGCGGCAGTGGAGTGGAGAAAAGCATTCCGGCTGTATACGCTGAAGGTCTGCCCGTTTGAGCTCATGCAGTTCGTTGCCGTTTCAGGATTGAGAGGGAGGTCATCTTTATGTTTACGAGCAATGAACGCAGCATCCGAAAGCAGGCGCAGGTGGACTTCACCCGCTCCGGCTGGCGGCAGTTTATGCGGCTCAATCGCAGTCTGGGCGCGCGGTTCCTCCGGGGATTCGTTCTCCGCTACGAGCTGGCGGCTTACCTGACGGCGCACGAAGCCGCAGGCGCGGAACTGGACGAAGGCTGTCAGGAGGTCTGCTACGAGAATGGCGTGTACCTGCTGCTGCGAAAGATGCAGGGCGTGTGGTACATCACGGATGTTTTCGCCGCGGAAGAAACCGTTGGCTATGAACCGGTTTTCTTCTGGCAGAAAATCCGGCGCGGCGCCGACTTTATTCTGGCGCACGTTCTGAGCGGCTGGCGGCAGCTGACGGAAAGGATGGTGCTGAACGGATGAAGACTTTTTGTGGGTGCTGCGCCAAAAGTGCCGGCTGTCCCCGGCAGTACGACGAAGAACGGCGTGCCCAGTGCCCCATCCTGAACGCAGACAATGAGCCGCTGCGTTACCGGAACCCTGAAGGTTACTCCGACCCTACGGCCTTTTTCGCCCTTCGCAATGTCATGAAACCCACTGTGCTGAGACAAAAGCCGAAGGCCGAGATAAAGCATCATCCCCGGACGCAGGTGATCCATTACGACTGAAAAGGAGAGAAATCATCATGAACGAGAAAAACATCCGACTGGTCACGGCAGAATCCGTCCGCGCCGGTCATCCCGACAAGTTCTGCGATCAGGTGGCGGACGCCATTCTGGACGCGCATCTCAGGCAGGATCCCAACGCCCGCGTCGCCGTGGAGGTTTTCGCTACGGCGGGCAAAATCGTCGTTGGCGGCGAGATCACCTCCAAGGCAACGGTTACCTGCGATAAGATCGTGGCGGGCGTGATCAACCGCATCGGCTACACCATGAGCGATCTCTGCGGAGATCCTCACGGTTTGCTGGAACTGGAGGTCTGTCTCCACGAACAGTCCCCGGACATCTCCGCCGCCGTAGGGAAAAACGAACTCGGCGCAGGCGATCAGGGCATCGTGGTGGGCTACGCCACCAGCGAAACGGAAGAATCCCTGCCCCTGCCCGTGGTGCTGGCACATCGCATCTGCAAAAGGCTGGACGAGCTGAAGCCAGAGAATCCGTGGATGGGCGCGGACGGCAAGGCGCAGGTCACTGTCGCCTATGAGAATGACGTGCCCGTCGCCGTGACTGCTGTGGTCGTTTCTCTGCAACATAACGCGGAGATCGACCATAAAGGCATCCGCTGCTTCATTGGCAAAGAAGTGCTGGGTAAGGTGTTGCCAAGGGAACTGCTGAAGGAAGATACCCGTATTCTCATCAATCCTTCCGGGAAATTCGCGCTGGGCGGCCCCGCTGCGGACACCGGCCTGACCGGTCGAAAGCTGGCTGTGGATCAGTACGGCCCCGTGTCGCACATCGGCGGCGGCGCGCTTTCGGGCAAAGACCCGACGAAGGTCGACCGCTCCGGCGCGTATGCCGCCCGCTGGGTTGCCAAGAACATCGTGGCGGCGGGCATGGCCAAGCGCTGCGAGGTGCAGATTGCCTATGCCATCGGAAAGAGCGAACCCGTCAGCGTGACGGTGGATAGCTTTGGCACCGGCGTGATCTCCGACAGCTGCATCGAGGCGGCAGTAAAAGCGGTCTTTGATCTCACGCCCGCAGGCATTATTCGTGACCTGAAGCTGAACCGGCCCATCTATTCCAAACTGGCCTGTTATGGGCATTTCGGACGCACGGAGCTTGAACTTCCCTGGGAAAAGATCAATCGCAAGTACGAACTGCTGTCCGCGGCGCTGAAACAGAGCGTCCGGCAGTGAGAAAGGAGTCAAAATGACCATTCACATTCAGATGCTTCAGGACATCGCTACTCATGCCCGTGCCATGGCGGATAGCATGCAGGCCATCGTGGACGACTGCGCCGAGCAGCTGGCCAGACGCAAAGCTACCGGCGAAAGCGAAGAATCCATCATGAACGAGCCTTTCAACAAGGCGGCCCAGAATGGCTTCACTCCCTATGAAGGTCCTACGCCCTTCGATGAGAAGCCGAAGAACACGGCGGTTCCCGTTTCGGAACCTAAGCTGACCATCGTGGAGCTGCGTGCCTTTGTGGCGGCGCGCTCTACTCCGGAGAACCGTCCGAAGATCAAGGCGATCCTCACGAAGTACGGCGTGAAGAAGCTCACCGAGCTTTCGGAAAATCAGTATGAAGCCGTCAAGAACGAGGTGGCTGCACTGTGAATGAAATTCAGCACACCAGCCGCGCCCATGCCCGGCTCAACGCTTCCTCTTCCCACCGCTGGATGATGTGCCCGCCTTCGGTCAGGCTCTCCGAGCAGTTCGAGGATAAGCCTTCAACCTATGCGGAAGAGGGCACGTATCTGCATGAGTTGTGCGAGTTGAAGCTGCATCGCTATCTGGGTGATATGACTATGGAAGCCGTGGAGGCGCAGTACGCGGAGCATCGGGACAGCGAGTTCTACTCGGACGAGGCCGAAAGCGTCACGGATGAATATGTCGCCTTCTGCATTGAAACCATCGAGGCGGTCCGTTCCTCCTGCCCTGATCCGCTGATTATGGTGGAGCACCGGCTGGATTACAGCGAGTACGTTCCGGAGGGATTTGGCACCGGCGATCTGGTCATCGTGGCGGACGGCGTGATCGAGGTAGTTGACTTTAAATCCGGCCGAGGCGTAAGAGTGGACGCCCATAGCAACAGTCAGCTCATGCTCTATGCGCTGGGCGCGCTGCTGGAATTTGATTCGCTCTACGACATCCACCATGTGCGCATGACCATCGTACAGCCCCGGCTGAACAA
>OLSB01002017.1_pt1 | contig 17867 bp, 13 predicted proteins | sample 1672071 | NCBI WGS metagenome assembly OLSB01 (sample SAMEA3136642, study PRJEB25190) | human gut metagenome | biome: human gut; feature: human-associated habitat; material: faeces | place: Austria | collected 2013 | reverse complement strand
TTGCCGATGCAGATATTAATTATGATTCCGACACACTTTATTTAAGTGTGTCGGGAAAGTTTGAAAATTCAGCCGGGAAGGCTGTAACCCTTCAAGTTATAAAACCTCATAAAACAGAGGTTGATGTATTTGCTGCATCCATGGATGATTTGAAAAATGTTTTTGCAAACATAAAGGAAACCAAATGCGATGCAAGCGGAATTTACAGTTTTACTCCGTTCAAAATCAGCGGTGATTCAGGATATTACAGCCTGAGAATATGCGTGACCGGCAGTAATCCTCAATATTTTGAAAAAGCATTTTTATACATTTCTCCGACATTTGAATCAGACACTCTGGAAAAGTTTTGCAATCCCGACATTTCCGAAGATGAACTTGCAGACTATTTGTGTGACGGGAGTGAAATCCTTCAAATTGAAGAATTTGCAGCATACAACGAAGAAGAACGTGCGGAAATAATCAGGCTTTGCACCAGAAAAGCAAACAATATTAATGAAATAAAAAATAAGATTGACTGTGCAATTGTGACATATACAATAAAAAACAGCGAAAACTCTTCGGATATCACGGATGTTTTATCAAAATATTCGGATTCTCTTAAAGCACACTGTTTAGCATATCCTGTTTTTGAAACTATGGACAAGGATGGAAAAAAAGAGGTTTCGGAAAGATTATATTCGGATAAAGCTTTTGAATCGGCAGACGAAATGCTTGCAAAATTGGGTGATACTCTAATATTTTCTGCAATATACACAATGGATAATTATATGCAACTGGAAGCTGTTCTTGAAACTGCCGAACAGTGGTTTGGCAGTGACTATTCTTGCTATTTTGATTTAAAATCAAAGAAAACGGCAGCTCTCAAAATTATCGGCAAGAACTATGACGACAAGAAAGAACTTGAAGAAGCCGTAAAAAAAGCGGTGGACAGCTTAAAAAAAGATAGTGATAAAAGTGGTGGAGGTTCGTCATCGTCGACGTCATCTTCTACAATTTCAGTACCGGTTAGTGTGCCGTCAACTCCTGATGTTTCAGCTCCAAAACCCCCTTTGGCAGAAGCAGATAATTCTTTTTCTGATATGAACGATGCATTATGGGCAAATGAAGCGGTAAATTATCTGTGTGATAAAGGCATTATAAACGGGATGGATGATTCGCACTTTGCTCCAAATCAATTGGTAACCCGAGAACAGTTTGCAAAAATGCTTGTTGAGGCTTTTGCCAAGGTTGATTTGGAAAGCATATCGAATTTTTCGGATTGTCCGGTTAAACATTGGAGTTCACCTTACATTTCGAGTGCGTTTAAATTTGGATTTGTAAAAGGAATATCCGATTCTGAGTTTGGCTTGGGAAGGAATATAACCCGTCAGGATATGGCGGTTATGCTCTGTCGAGCTGCAGAGGATGCCGGATACAAATTCGAAAGATTCAGTAATATTTCTTTTGCCGATGAAAGTATTATTTCGGATTATGCCCTGGATTCCATAAAGACTTTATCTGAAGCCGGCATAATTAACGGCATGAATGACAATAATTTTGCACCTTTTGAGAGTGCGACACGTGCTCAGGCTGCGAAGATGATTTATGAAGTTATTGTTAAGGGGGGTTGAGTTAAATGAAACATGTGAACAAATATGTTGCTCTTATAGTTACATGCATTTTTATAATTGGATGTGTACCTGCGTTTGCAAGGGAAACGTCAAATTCAAATGATTTGTCTGCTCAAACTTCTTTGTTGAACGACCTCGGACTTATGCCTGCAGATTATGAGAAATATGACATGGACAAGGAACTCAAAAGAGGTGAATTTGCATCTTTTGTAGTAAAACTTGCAGGAATAGAACAAATATCCTTTGGCGAAGGACGTAGTCCGTTTAAAGATGTTGATGAGAATCATAATTATTGCAATCAGATTTTACTCGCAGACAGCTATGGCTATATGACCGGTACAGGGGATGGGCTGTTTAATCCTGATGCTAAAGTTACATATCATCAGGTAGTAAAAATTGTCATGTCAATTATGGGATATGATGACCTGGCAAGCGTTTCGGGTGGATATCCCTATGGTTATCTTTTGCTGGCAAGTCAAATAGGCTTGCTTAAGGATGTCAACACCTCTGGTGACGGTACTAAAATAACATACGGTGAGATTTTAAAGCTTATTTACAATATGCTTGATGCTCAGGCACTTAAACTTGTGGGCATTAATAGCGGATCTGCCATACTGTCTCAAAGCGATACCGATACCTTCCTCAGGGTTGTGCACAATATCACTAAGTGTTACGGTGTTTTAAATGGAACTCGCTCAATGCTATCCGCAGATATTCCAATGCTTTCGGAAAATGAGGTTTTAATCGATACCAAAGTATATAAAATGGCAAATGAAAATGATTATTCTCATTATTTTGGATATAACATTGAATACTATCTCGATTCAGAAGGTAAAGTTGTCGCCATAAGTGATATTGAAAGTGAATCGTACAAAATGGATGTATCCTTTGATGATGTAACAGATTTTTCCTATGAACAAATCATATATTACTATGGTGATAAAGAAAAAAAGATAAACTTTTCCACCGATACAGATTTTATTCAAAACGGATTCCCTAAGGCAGTATCATCTTTTGATGATATATTAAAAAAAGATGGTAACTTAACTCTTATCTATACCGATTCCGATTCTAGTCCTGATCTTGTTTGTATCAATACTGTTGATAATTATGCGGTAAAAGGCATAGATACAAGCAAGGAAAAGATATATGATATGTATTCTTCAAAATGTTTTGACTTGTCAAAGCTTGAAAGCTACAGTTTTTCAAATGAATTAGGAGTTCAAATGTATTTGGAAGAAGTTGGAGAATATGATGTTATTTCAATAATAACAAATGGTGACGGAAACAGTGCCCGGCTTGTTTATTCAAACACCGAAATTGATGGGACTATTGAATCTGTAAAGGTTGGAACGCCTTCGTATATCACTATTGACGGTACGAATTATCGAGCTTCTTCCGGCTTTTCGTCAGAAGCAGCTAAGCTTAAGTCGGGTGATTCGGGTATATTTGTTTTTGATATTTATGGCAATATTGCTTCTTATATACCAAATTCCGGTAAGTATGAGTATGGCTATATTATGGCAGGACACAAAAGCAGAGGATTAGAGCAGAATGTGACTGTTAAGCTACTTTCTCAATCGGGAGAAATTATTGAGACTATGTTGTCTGATAAAGTGATATTAGACGGAAAATCTTGCAAAGCTCAAGATGCCGCAGATGCTGTATGCTCTGCTCAACTTGTCAGATATTACAAAGTAGCCGGTAAAATCAAAGGGATTGATACCCTCAGCTATGGTGACGGCGGATCCGTTGATTCTCTGTTTGCCATGTATAGCGGATATAATGACGATAAAACAAAAAAGTCAAGTCTTATTTGGAATAGCCGACAGAAAATATTAGGCATGAAATTGCCTGTTAGTTCAGGAACAACCATATTTTGTGTACCATCGCAATACTCCGGAAATGAAAAGGATTATGTTGTAAAATCATACTCATCTTTTGTTCAGGATAGAAGCTATTATGTTAATGCATATGCCTCCAAGCAAGATGCACATGTTGCTGATGTTCTTATTATGTACGATGTCGGAGGTAAGGGCAATATTAATAAAAACACGCCGTTTACCGTTGTGGATAGTATCTCACTCGCGTTAAATGAAGATGGAGACAGTTGTTACAAGTTGTATGGTTATCGTAACGGTGCTTACGTAGAAAACCTGATTGAAGATGCTTCAATAATAGATAACCTTATGTCTATTAATCCTGATTTACCCGATACAGTTCATAAGCTGGGTTGCGGAGATGTAATAAAAGCTTTTGTTGATGATTATGGTGTAATAACAGAGATTAATTTACTCTATGATTATAAAGCAAACATTTTGTCTGACAACACCACCGTAGGAGCGAGTGCAGGTAAGGAATTGAGAATGCTCAAAACAAATGCATATTCGATGAAAAGTGGAATTATAAAGCTTACCCAAAACAGTCTCACTACTTCGGGCATTGAGCTTGATGTAAGTGAAGTTGAACTGATTAACGGAAGTCTTTATACGATATATCGTTACAATGCAGAAAAAGGTTCGGGAAAAATGGAATTGGCATCACTCGGGGATATAGTAGATTACAAAACCTCAGATACCGGATTCAGTGAAATTATTTTGTGTGCACAGTATAATAATCCGGGTATATTGATTGTAAGGTGAAGATAGACAACTTATGAATAAAACTAAAAATAAATCAGTTACACAGGAGGTATAAATATGTTTGATGCAACAAAGGTTCTAATACCATTCCCTAAGAAAATTGAAGATAAAAAGAAAGATGTGGTAATAGGTGTTACCAATAATCCTTATTATGTTCTTGAAGCAAACGGGGAAGGATTTGTTTTTGAAGAAGCCATAAAGCTTTTCAGGACAAAAATGACAGAATGTGCTCTTATAGATGGAGACAGTGGGCTTCCTTCGTATAAGATTGTACTTAACCTTACGGAAGCAGGTGGCGATATCGCAGGAAAATCAGAGGCCTACACCCTGCACATTGATTCGCAGGCGGCAATTGTAACAGCCGGTGATGAAGCGGGCATATTCTACGGTGTAACAACTCTTGTTTCTCTCATACATATGGATGGGGACAATGTATGTCTGCCGATTCTTGATATTGTGGATTACCCGGATTTCAAAGAAAGAGGTCAATACATGGAGTGCAGATACGGAAGTGATTTTCTGACACTCGATGATTATAAAAAAGCCGTAGATTATTTTGCATCTATTAAGCAAAATACTCTTACAATTGGGCTCTACGGATGTTGGGCTGTTCAATATGACAAAAAGAGGGCAGAGTATCTTTATATTCCGTTTAAAAAATATCCTCAACTTAAAACCCCAAGAGATATTAAGTATTATTCTGTCAATGAAAGAAAATGGATCTATCGCAAAGATGTTCTTCCCGAAATGTTTGAAAAGGACTATTTTGCCGAGCTTGTAGAATACGGACTAAAGAAAAATGTTACAATCAGACCTTTTTTTAATTCTCTCGGTCATAACACACTTCTTCCGCGTATGTTTCCTGAAATATCAGCTAAGGATGAAGACGGCACCCCACGTTCATATGGCTTTTGTACAAACAACGAAGATACATATAAGCTGATGTTTGATCTTTACGATGAAATAATTGACAGATATATGAAGCCCTATGGTATTGATTCAATTCATATAGGTCTCGACGAAGTATGGGAAACAAAAGGCTTATATGAGCATGATATGGCAAAGTCTGTTTCTCCGTATTGTCAGTGTGAAAAATGTCGCGGCATAGAGCATACCGAGCTTATCATTAATTATATGATAAAGCTTTGTAAGTATTTGAAATCACGTGGAATGAAAAGCGTGTATGTATTTCATGATATGCTCTTTAACAATGGTGATTTCATTAATGAAGACCTTAAACAAAGGTTTATTAAAGAGGATATATATGATGTAGTTGTTTTTGACTGGTGGGGATATCGCCAGGCTGAAGATCAAGTTTTTCATGGTAATTTTTCAAAGATTAACTCAATATTTCGTTCGGTGATAAAGCCTATCACGGGTTATTATCATTGGCTCTTTCCCAGTCAGGTTAACGATAACATCAAAATACTGACAAAGAGAGCCAAAGAGCTTGGATATGAGGGTGTCGGTGCATACAGTTCATTGGATGAGTGCTATGATAAAAACTATAAATATTGTGCTGATTTGTCATGGAATGCAGACACCGCTGATGACGAAGACGGATTTGAATCAAGATATACAAATTCTGTCTTTGGCTCCGATGCCGATGAAGTAGCCAAAATTATGCCCGCAATGAATGACTTAATGTTTAGTGATTGCGGAAGTTACGGAGTAATGAGGACACTGAGCTACTATTTTTACGGCTACTTTGATCCGAATAAAGAATATCCGAGTAATTATCCGGGCGAAGCCTTTGCTACAATCAAAGCCAACTATGATGAATTTACTCAGGAATATAAAAAGCGTTATGATTATGCCGTAAAAGCTCTCGATGTGCTTGATTCAATTAGTCCGAGCCACATGTGCGATGTATGGCGGCTTATTGCTACTCAATACAAGGTAGTGATAGATGTATTTCTTAGTCTTATTGATCTTGAAGCAAAATGCAACGATGCTTCAGTTGAGGAAAAAGAAATCGTGACAGAAATCAAAAGGCTCATCAAAGACATGGAAAAGTTAATGAAAATGGCTGAAGATGTGCGCATTAAAGCAAATCAATATATATTTATACGAAATCTGGAAATTTTAAGACTTTCTCTGGTTGATCTTTTGCGTTATGTTCAAACCGAGATCGCAGAGGGAAGGTATCCAAAGTTTGATGTGTGTGATATGTCATCGATGAGATGCGGAGCAAGTAAATTTCTGGCATGATGGTAGCCGAAGCAACCATTTTCATAGTTGATTGCTTCGGCTATATTATTAAACTTATTTTTGCAAAAAGTGGTGTTTAAAATATGGAAACTCAATATATAAAAAGAACAATTTTCACAGAATCCGACTGTAATGCTAAGTATGATGGATTTATTCATAATGCTTATCGTTTTGTCTGTGAAAAGCAAATTATGAGAACTGACCTTTGGAAAAGATTTGTACATCAGTTTAAAACAGCCGCAGATAGCTCAGATGAAGGCTGGAGAGGCGAATTTTGGGGAAAGATGATGAGGGGAGCTTCTCTTGTATATTCGTATATTAGGGACGATGAGCTCTATTGTATATTAAAAAATACAGTAATTGACTTATTGAAATGTGAAGATGAAAACGGAAGAATTTCTACATATTCAGTAAAAAAAGAATTCAGCGGCTGGGATATATGGTGCAGAAAATATGTGATGCTTGGCATGGAATATTTTCTCGAAATATGCAAAGAAGAAGAACTGAAAGAAAAAATAATAAAGTCTTTGTGCAGACAGGTTGACTATCTTATAAGTAAAATCGGTGACGAATCAGGTAAAATAAGCATAACCGCAACATCTGATTTATGGCGCGGTCTTAATTCGTCATCCATACTCGAACCTATAGTAAAATTATATTCGCTGACAAGTGAAAAAAAATATCTGGATTTTGCAGAATATATAATAAGTGCAGGCGGCAACCAGGTGGTAAATATATTTGACCTTGCCTACGAAAATGAGTTGTATCCATATCAGTACCCAACTACAAAAGCCTATGAGATGACATCGTGCTTTGAGGGACTTTTGGAATATTACAAAATAACCGGCAATGAAAGATATAAAACAGCAGTAATAAATTATGCCGATAAGATTTTGGAAAGTGATTTTACTGTTATCGGCGGGTGTGGCTGTACCGGTGAGCTATTTGACCATTCAACGGTAAGACAGGCAAATACCAACAATGATTATATTGCTCAGGAAACCTGTGTAACTGTTACAATGATGAAATTTTTCAGCCGTGTATACATGCTCACCGGAGACCCCAAATATATTGATGCTTTTGAAACATCGCTATATAATGCATATCTGGGAGCCTTTAACACCAACGATTCAATAGATGCCGAAATGGCAAAAAATTTCCCGGAATGCATTTGTGAGCCATTGCCTTTTGACAGCTACAGTCCGTTGACTTCAGGCACAAGAGGCAACAGAATTGGCGGAAAAATGATAATGTCTGACAATCATTATTATGGTTGTTGTGCATCCATAGGTTCGGCGGGCATTGGTCTTGTTTATAAAACCCATATTATGAATTTTGAGGGTGGTATAGCCGTAAATCTTTTTTTGGAAGGTGTGTCAGAATTAGTTTCACCCGGTGGTAACAAACTTACTCTAAAAACCTACACCGACTATCCTGTTTGTGGTGATATTAAATTCACAATCAACCTGGAAAATAGCGAAGAATTTGAAATCCTCATAAGAAACCCTTACTGGAGTCAGACGACAAAACTTCTTGTAAACGGAGAAAGCATTCCCACATCAGACGGATACATCAGAGTAAAAAGAGAATGGGTGTCGGGCGATGTAATTGAACTCAAACTTGATATGAGAACACAGGCGATATATCCCATCTCATACGGAAGTCAGATTCTTATGAATAAAGTTATCTGGGATCATAATTATGTCATTCCAACATTTGACAGAGAAGACCCGCTGGCGCATAAACACATTTCTCTTAGACGAGGTCCCCTTATGCTGGCGCAAGATAGCCGGCTTGGCTATAGCGTTGATGAGCCTATTGAAATAGTAGTTAATGAAAATGGGTATGTAGATGTTTTTGACAGCGACAAGGATATTCCATTTGATTGTATTGCCAATGTGGAAGTGCCGCTTACAGATGGAACATCTATTATGTTGGCGGATTATTCATCTGTAGGTAAGCTTTACACTGACGAAAGTAAAATGGCAGTATGGATTCTTACAAAGTAATACATAAGGTGAGAATTTTGTGAAATGATGTTAAAGAGGGTGAACTTTCGGTTTCATACTACTGGTTTGAACTTTACAGACGTATTTACGCCAAAGAAAAAGGTATTGAATATGACCCAAATAACACAGACTTGATTAGGAACGCAGATGAAAAATATCCATTGCCTAAAGCGTTGGATTTTAGAATGCATGGTTAATGTAAAAACACTATTTTATTCAATCACTTACAATTTAAAACATTGGAATATGGGTGATAATATAAATACTAACCATCGAACTTTGGATATAATGGAAATATGCAGACAACAGGGTTTTTGCGAAAAGGTATAGGTTTTCGGAAAAATCTCAAATATTAAAGATTTTGTTCAATATGCCAAAAATTCAATGGCATATATTGACGAAAAGTAAAAAGTGTGCTATAATAATATTAAGTTTTATGGCGGTTTTTAAGCCGCCGAAAACCTATATACTTTTGCGAAAAGGTTTGTTCTGCGTAATTGCATCATTTTCTGAGTGTATAGACAAAAATTGACAAGTGCGACAGGACTTGTCGATTTTTTATTATTACATATCCGCTCTTTGCTGAAAGATTTTATTTTTAATAAGGGAGGACAAAAGTGAATACTTCATATATTAAATATTGCGAAAGACTCGGAATTAATCCGCCCGAATCTTTTTTCGGATTTTATAAGAAGGGTGAAAAGCTTTACAAAAAATGCGGAAAATCCGCGGTTGACTCAGGAAAGATTGCTTCTCTTCAAAAAAGATTCGGAATGTTCGGCAAATGGTTTGACGATGTGCAGAATGCGGCAAAGATTATATCGGAAGATGACGATCTGCTGCTGTTTGTTTATATATTCGGCTGCATCTTGGAGGAAAGACATGAGCTTTGCTCCATGACTTTGCCCGACAGAGAGTGTGCCGAAACGGATCATCTCCCGCTTTTTTCTTTTTTGCTGTTTGCGGACGAAATGGCGGAAAATCTTGAAAAACGCAAGCTTCCCGAGGACGTGATCCGAAGCACGATGAGCTGCTTCGGAGATGAAATGAACGACTATTTTGACATGTTCGGCAGAAGCGGCGTGAGGATTTACTCTTCGTGGTTTATGCATTATTTAAACGGCGATATCATAAGAATCGGCAGGCTTAATTTTGAAATGTCAAAATTTTCTCAGCATATGCGCGTGTATGACTGCGGCGGAGAACTCAAAGTTCTGGCAGACGGCGAGTATATGCATAAAAGCGGGATGGTTTGGGGCTCTGCCGGGCAGACGGATGAGGAAGGCAAGTATTTTGCCGAAATAGCCGAAGAAAACGGCGCTGTTTCTGGCTATGCCGCAAATGAATACGGGGAAATCGAGCCTCACAGAATAACCCTTGAGGGCGCCCGCGAGGTGCTTCGCCGCGGCGATAAAATACTCAGCGTACATATTCCCGCCGAAGACCCTTTGACGGTTGAGCTTTGTGAAGAAGCATATAAAAGAGCGCGGGAGATTTTTGCAAGCTGTTATCCCGAATTCGGCTTTAAAGCCTTTTGCTGCTTTTCGTGGATGCTTGAAAAAAGGCTGAAACTTATTATGGGCGGAGACACAAATATTACAAGGTTTGCCGATAAATTCACCGCGTTCCCGACGCTGTCGGAGGAGGACGGCGTTTTGCAGTTTCTTTTTCACACAAAGAAAAAGCCGCCGTTTTCCGCACTTCCCGAGAATACATCAATGCAGCGCGCCGTTAAAAAATATCTTTGCGAAGGCGGGCATTTTTATGCCAAGGGCGGAGTCTTTCTGCCGTAGGCGCTGCCCCGATTTGCAATAATAAGAGGGTGCATAAAAGCCGCAACCCGATAAGTGTTGCGGCTTTAGCCACAGCCCGGTAAGTGTTGCGGCTTTTATGCACCCTATGTCTTTTCTTGCGTTCCGGAGATTTAATATCCCTTTTATTTATCCCGCTTATATTTCCGTTTCTTCACAGTCGTACGAGGTGCCTATAAAGCCGACCTTTCTGAAATCTTCCATATTGTGCCTTATAATATAATCTATGTACGAGCACATTATTCTTGCGGTGAGCAGATATCCCATGGGATTCATATGCCCTCCGAGGTAATATTTTTTTTCAAAGTCCTCATCATGCACGGGACCGAATTTGCAAAGATCGATAACATACACATTGTCAAAAAGCCCCGCGATTTTGTAGAGCAGAGCGCAGATTTTATCTCCGTCGAGGTTGCGCTCGGGATCATCGCATCTGGGAGGGGCGACAATAAAGAATTTTGCTCTCGGCTGGATTTTTTTATATTTTGAAATGATTTTTCCGTAATATCCGGCAAATGTTTTTGCGTTGTTTTCATAATTTTCCGTGTCTATGTCGGAGACGGAGCCGAGCTCAGAATGTCGGCCGAATATATCGTTTACGCCGAGCGCTATTATATAAGCCTGCGCGAGTTTATCGGTTGACCACAAGTTATTATTGTCGGCAAAGTTTTCAACATATTCCTCCGCCGTCATTCCGCCTCTGGAAAAATTATAGACCTTGCAGCCTGCCATGCGCGCCATGTACTGCCCCCATGAATAATCGAAGCAGTCGTGATATCCCTTTGTGCCGTCTGCCTTCCGGGATTCAAATTCGCCCGAGGAAAGGCTGTCTCCTATACAGGCTATTGTTCTGAAAATTCCGCAGAAGCCGCCGTCCGATACCATATTGTCGAGCGGTTTTTCATCTGCCGGAGCATAAAATACATCTATATCTTTCATTCTTTTCAGTTCCTTTCACTGCGTTTTACGCAAAAAATGATATTTCGCCGCTTGTGAGATGTCTCCACCTTCCGAGCGGAATATTTCCGAGCATCACGTTGCCGACTTCCGTGCGGCAAAGCGACAAAACTTCAAACCCGAGTGCGGAAAACATTCTTCTTATCTGCCTGTTTCTGCCTTCGTGTATGGAAATTTTCACATCGCACCCTCCGGGGTATGCCTTTATAACCTCGGCTTTTGCCGGGAGCGTTTTCCCGTCGTCAAGAAGTACGCCGCGGCGCAGAATGCTAAGCGCCTTATAGTCCGGAAAGCCTTTTATGTGAGCTATGTACGTTTTGTATACGTTTCTGCGCGGATGCGTTACGCGGTTTGCAAAATCGCCGTCGTTTGTCATAAGAAGCAGTCCGCTTGTGTTAAAGTCAAGTCTGCCTACGGGGAAAATGCGCGCGTTTAAATCCGAAACAAGATCCGTCACGGCAGGTCTGCCCCTGTCGTCTCCGACAGAGGTTATATACCCCTCGGGTTTGTTTAAGGCAATGTAATATTTTGTTTTCTGAAGTCCGATTATTTCGCCGTTTACGGTCACGGTGTCGTTTTCCGCAATATCGGCAAAATCCGTAACAATAACTCCGTTTACCGTTACGGCGCCGCTTTTTACAAGCTCATCGGCACGGCGGCGCGAACATATGCCGCACGATGCAATATATTTGTTTATTCTCATTGCAGTCTCCCTGACTTTATTCCAGTACATTTTAACATATAATATGTAAAAAGTCAAGTAAAAGATAAAGCGCGGCAAAATACTCGAATTTTAAAACATTTTGTAAAATAAACTATGTATAGATTGACTAAAAAATGTATTTATGATAAAATAAATAAAAGAGGTGATAAGGTTGACTTTGGAAAAATCCTGCGGAGCGGTTATTCTGCGCCGCGGCAAAGACGGCAAAACAGAGGTTTTGCTTGTAAAAATGAATAACGGAATGCACTACTCTTTCCCGAAAGGGCATGTGGAAAAAGACGAAACGGAGCATATGACCGCGCACCGCGAAATACTTGAAGAAACGGGTCTTTCGGTGGAATTTATAGGCGATTTCCGCGGCTCTACGCGCTACAGCCCGAAAAAAGGCGTGATGAAAGATGTTATATTTTTTCTCGCAACACCTTCGGGCGGAGAACTGCACAGACAGGTTGAGGAAATCTCCGAAGCTTTGTGGGTGCCGGCGGCTGACGCTCTGAATCTTGTGACATTTGACAATGACAAAAAAATACTTTCGGGCGCACTCTCGGCGTACGAAAAAGCGGAAGGGAATATGTGATGCTGAAAAAACTTTTCGGGATATTAATTCCTACCTTATTAATAATACTTGCGTTTAAATATAATTTTCTGCTCGGTCTCGGCGTGCTTGTTATTGCCGCCGTATACATGATTTACGAATTTCTGCCGGACTTTTATGTTTATGCCGCAAGGTACAATTACGGAAAAAACAACGCAAAAATGTTTGAACTTCTGGAAAAGGCTTATAAAACCGGCAGACTTAAAGCGGACTACAAAAATTATTACGCATATATGTGCCTGCGCGAGAATAAGCTTGACAAGGCGGAGCAGCTTTTTAACGCCGTGCTTTCCTATAAGCAGCCCGATGACGTTAAAGCAAGGTGCAAATTAAACTATGCGCTGCTGCTCTGGAAAAAGGGAGAAAACCGTGAGGCGCTGCAAATGACGGAGGAGGTTTTCGAAAAATACAAATCCGTTGTGTCATACTGCAACTACGGCTTTCTGCTTATTGAAAACGGCGAGTTTCAGAAGGCGCTCGAAGTAAATCTCGAGGCTTACAAATATGACAGCTCAAACGACATAATAGCCGATAACCTGGCTCAGACATACTACATGCTCGGCAAATACGAAGAAAGCGAGAAGTATTACAAAGAGATTGAGGCGCGCGCGCCAAAATCGCCGACGCCTTATTATAACTACGCAAAAACGCTTTACGCGCTCGGAAAAAAGGAAGAAGCCGCCGAAAAACTTCGCCGCGCTTTGGAATTTCCGTTCACGGGCATTGCAACGGTGAGCGTAACCGATGTTGAAAAAATGCTTGCGCATGTTGAAAGCGAAATCTGACCGAGGCGCTTAAAAAATATAAAAAACCAAAGGGCATCGGCTCTTCAAAATAAAAAGGAGAATTGATATGGGACTTTTAAAAGCAGGTATAGGTGCCGCTTCGGGCGTTCTTGCCGACCAGTGGCGCGAATACTTTTACTGTGATTCGCTCAGCTCCGATATTCTTATGAAAAAAGGGGAAAAACGTGTCGGAGGGCGCAGTTCAAACACCCGTGGCAGTGACAACATTATTTCAAACGGCTCTATAATTGCCGTTAACGAGGGACAGTGCATGATAATCACAGACCAGGGCAAAATTACGGAAATATGCGCGGAGGCAGGCGAATTTGTCTACGATTCCTCCACGGAGTCGAGCGTGTTTTACGGCGGCTTCGGCGAAGGCGTTAAGAAAAGCTTTGAGGCTTTGGGCAAGCGTTTCACTTTCGGCGGCGACACGGCAAAGGACCAGCGTGTGTACTTTTTCAATACAAAGGAGATAACAGACAATAAATTCGGCACGCAGAACCCGATTCCGTTCCGCGTTACGGTGGACGAAAATCTGGGATATAAACTTTCGGTTGATTTAAGATGCAACGGCGTTTATTCTTATAAAATTGTGGACCCCGTGCTCTTTTACACAAACGTTGCAGGAAACGTTGCGGATGTATACGAACGTTCCGAACTTACGGATATGCTCCGCGGCGAACTGTGCAACGCACTGCAGCCCGCTCTGGCAGCAATTGCGGCAAAGAAAATTATGTATTCGGAAATCCCGGCGCACACAAAAGAGATATCCGATGAGCTTAAAAACGTTTTGGCGGCTGAATGGAGCGAGAGCCGCGGCTTGCAGATTGTGTCGCTCAGCTTTAATTCCGTAACCATTCCGGAGGATCAGCGCAAAAAGATAACCGAGTGGGAAGAAAATGCCATGACAACAAACCCGGCAACGGCAGCCGCGCGTCTTGTGGGAAGCCAGGCGGACGCTATGCGCACCGCGGCGGCAAACGAAGGCGGCATGGGCGCTCTCGGCGGTTTTGTGGGCATGAACATGGCACAGGCGGCAGGCGGAGCGTCGGCTCAGACCCTTTTCTCAATGCAGCAGAACGCGTCGGCTCCGGCGCAAAGCGGCTGGAACTGTCCCTGCGGAAAAACGGGCAACATGGGCAAATTCTGCTCCGAGTGCGGCGCTCCGCAGCCTTCGGACGGATGGATTTGCAAGTGCGGTGCAAAAAATCTCGGAAAATTCTGCACGGAATGCGGTGCACCGAAGCCTTCCGGCGCGCTTATATATAAATGCGACAAGTGCGGCTGGAAGCCCGAGAATCTTCAGAATCCGCCGAAATTCTGCCCCGAATGCGGCGATCCGTTTAACGAAAACGATATTGTGAAATAAATTCGCGTTTACAGGGAATAATCTTTTATGAAGGGGGAATTTTCATGAAAGCAACAACTAAAAAAATACTTACCGCGGCAGGTATCCTGGGCGGAATTGCGGCAGCCGCGGCGGCGTCGGCATATGTTACGGCAAAGCTTTTTGCCGAAACAGCGCTTGACCGCGAGCAGCCCAAAGTCATGAAAAAAGCCGGGAAGCTTATTTCGGGCGGAGGAGACGGCGGCGAGTTTGACGAAGAATGCGCCGAAGCTTCTCTCCGTCTGCAGAACAAGCCGCATGAAACGGTTGAAATAACAGCGTCCGACGGATGCAGGCTTTTGGGGCATTTCTACCCTGTGGAAAACCCCGAAAGAGTTATAATTGCGTTTCACGGCTGGCGCTCTTCCTGGCACAAGGATTTCGGCGCCGTGTCGGATTTCTGGGCGGAAAACGGATGCAGCGTTCTGTATGTTGAACAGCGCGGTCAAAACGGCAGCGGCGGCAGCCATATAGGCATGGGCCTTACGGAAAGATTTGACTGTGCCGACTGGGTTAACTGGGCAACGCTCCGCTGCGGAAGACAGGTTCCGATATATCTTGCGGGTCTTTCGATGGGGGCAACAACGGTGCTTATGGCAGCCGGACTTCAGCTTCCGCCGAATGTTCACGGAATCATGGCGGACTGCGGATTTACTTCGCCGCACGCAATATGGAAACACGTTGCGGAAAAAAATCTGCACGTGCCTTACGGGCTCCGCGGTGTTATTGCCGAAGCGCTTTACCGCAGAAAAATAAATATGGGAGCTGCCGACTATTCAACCGTTGCGGCTCTTAAAAACACGCGTATTCCCGTGCTGCTTATACACGGCGCAGCGGACAAATTTGTTCCGGTTGAAATGACTTACGAAAATTACGAAGCGTGCGCTTCGCCGAAAAAATTGTTTATCGTGCCGGGCGCGGACCATGCCATGAGCTATCTCAAAGACCGCGAAGGCTATGAAAAAACAGTAAAAGATTTCTGGAAGGAGTTTGACTGATTATGAAAACATATTCTAAAATATCAATTGTGATTTCCGCACTTTTGATGATTGTTCTCGGCATAATTATGCTTTTAAACCCTGCCGAAACACTTGTCTCTCTTTCGCTGCTTATAGGGATTTTCATGGCAGCCTCGGGCATATCGGCTCTTGTTTTCTATTTCTCTGCGGCGAGAGGCTTTGTCGGATCGGGCGCGGTGCTTTTTACGGGTATTTCTAATATCGTGATAGGCATTTTGTTTATGAATCAGGGCGTTTTTGTGGCGCAGATTTTCACATTTATACTCGGACTGCTGCTTACAGTTTTTGGGGTAGAGCGCTTTGTACGCTCGTTTGACCTCAAAAACGCAGGCTTTTCAAACTGGTGGCTGACGCTCCTGCTGGGCATTGTCTGCGCGGCGCTCGGAATACTTTCCATGGCGGCACCCATAACGGGAGCTATTTTGGTGTCGGCGATTCTGGGCACGGGATTTATATTGTACGGCGCGGCACTTCTGGCGCTGCTGCACTCGATTTCAAACATGTAGCAAAAAATTTAAACGGGACTTTGGAAAAACGGCTGCCCGGCAGCTGCTTTTCCGAAGTCTTTTAAAAACTTATGAAAAGGCAGGCTTAATATTTTGAACAGTATTTTTGAAGAACTCGGAATATCGCAGAGCACGCTTGCGCTCGGAAAAGAAGCGGAAAAAAGCGTGCGCCCGATATTCGATAAAATAGACGAAACGGCATTTAAAAACCATTTGCGTGTGCAGAAGGCTTTTTATGACGCGCGCATAAGTACAGTGCATTTTGCGGCAAGCTCGGGTTACGGCTTAAACGATGGGGCGAGAGAAGCTGCCGATAAGGTTTATGCCTTAGCATTCGGTGCGGAAGCGGCAATTGTGCGGCCGAATTTCGTTTCGGGCACACACACGCTCTCGTGCATGCTTTTTGCGGCGCTGCGCCCCGGCGATACAATGCTTGCGGCAACGGGTGAGCCGTATGACACGCTGCACGGCGTTATACGCGGCGAAAAAGGTTCTCTTTCGTCTTTCGGGATAAACTATAAAGAAGTGCCCTTAAAAGACGGCGCGCCCGACAGAGAGGGAATACGGGCGGCTTTGTCGGACAAAACAATAAAAGTTGTGTGGATTCAGCGCTCAAAGGGGTATGTATTCCGCCCGACACTTTCGGTGCATGAAATAGGGGAACTTGCGGAGTTTATCAAGAGCGTGCGAAGCGATGTATATGTGTTCTGTGACAATTGCTACGGCGAGTTTGCCGAGGAACGCGAGCCCGTCTCTCTCGGAGTTGACCTTATGGGCGGATCGCTTATTAAAAATCCCGGGGGCGGTCTTGCGCAGTCGGGCGGATACATAGCCGGCAGGGAAGAACTTGTTGAAATGGCGGCAGACGCGCTCACGGCGCCCGGTCTCGGCATGGAAAGCGGCTGTAATTTCGGAATGTCAAAAAGTATCCTTCAGGGCTTTTATATGGCGCCGCACACGGTTGCGCAGGCAATGAAAACGGCGGTTTTCTGCTCATCCCTTATGCAGAAGCTCGGGTTTGATGTTTCTCCGCTGCCGGATGAACCGCGTGCGGATATAATAGAAGCTGTGCGTCTCGGTTCTCCCGAAATGGTGGAGGCTTTCTGCCAAGGCATTCAGCTGGGTTCGCCCGTAGATTCTTTTGTAACGCCGGTGCCGTCCGGTATGCCCGGATACGGCGATGAGGTTATCATGGCTGCCGGAACGTTTACGCAGGGCGCTTCAATAGAAATCACCGCGGATGCACCCATGAGAGAGCCGTATGTGGTTTACATGCAGGGCGCGCTTTCGTATGAATCGGGAAAAACGGCGGTGCTTGCTGCCGCGGAAAAAGTTAAAAGGCTTTTAAATAAATAAACTTTTAAATTATTTTTTTGGGTTTTGCGGCTGTATTTTCCGAAAAAAAGCCGTAAAATCCGCTTTTTTCAAAAAAAGATTTTTGCTCTAAAACTGCATAACCGTGGGGTTTTTCGGACTTTCGCAAAAAAAAATAAAAAAAGTTTGAAAAAAGTGTTGACATTTAGGGTAAGTTCTGCTATAATAATATCTGTTGCTGATGATGGTGGCGGTCACGTGGGCGCATAGCTCAGCTGGGAGAGCATCTGCCTT
>OLSB01002016.1_pt1 | contig 17868 bp, 19 predicted proteins | sample 1672071 | NCBI WGS metagenome assembly OLSB01 (sample SAMEA3136642, study PRJEB25190) | human gut metagenome | biome: human gut; feature: human-associated habitat; material: faeces | place: Austria | collected 2013 | reverse complement strand
TCTCCCAGAGGGAGAGGCAAGGGACGCTCACACGGCACATCAGAACGTGTGTAGGAGCGGACGGCTCTGTCCGCCCGCACGGATAACGCATGGACATTTTGCGTTTTCGTAGGGGGCGATGCCCACATCGCCCCGCACGTATGACGCATGGGCTTTCGGTAGACGTGCGTAGAACCCTGCCCCTACGAACATATTCATCAGCGGTGCTCCCCCTCTTATGCGGAGGGGGATTTTCTTGTCAGGAAAGCAAAATGAGGGCTACCAAAACCGGGGCGGATGTGGTATGATACCGTTGTATGAGTATCGAACGCGCCGGAGCGCGGGGAAGGGAGTGAGCGCCGTGAGGTGGAGGAAGCGCATGGGAGTGATGTTGCTGCTGCTGGCGGCGCTGTGTCTCGGCGGCTGCGGCTATGACGCATCGGTGGAGGAGCTGTTCGCCCTGCCCCGCATGGCGGAGGGCTACACCGACCTGGCCCAGCAGCTGGACGGGCTGCTGAACCAGGGCTATGAATACGCCTCGCCCACCGGCGGGCGGAACATCCAGTCGGTCCAGATGGCCGACCTGGACAACGACGGCAGGCAGGAGGCGCTGGCCTTCATGCGCCGCAGCAGCGACGAAAAGCCGCTGAAAATATTCGTCTTTCACATGGGGGAGGAGAACTACGAGCCCTACTGCACCATCGAGAGCAGCGGTACGGCGGTGGACAGCGTATACTATCAGGATCTCAACGACGACGGACGGCGGGAGCTGATCGTGGGCTGGCGCATCAGCAACGATGTGCAGACCGTGGCGGTCTATTCCCTGGAGCGTGAGCCGGTGACGCTGATGTCCAGCGGCTACACCCGCTTTATCATGCAGGATCTCAACGGCGACGGGATGCCCAGCCTGCTGGTGCTGCGTACCAGCGAGGAGGGCCAGCCGGTGGCTGAGTTTTACGGCTGGCAGGAGGAGCAGATGGGCATCGCCTACCGCTGCACCCTGTCCAGCACCATGGCCGCCCTCAGCCGCGGCAGTCTGGTGTCCGGCAGGATGGACGCCGACACGCCGGCCATGTTCATCACCGGCGTGGATGAGCGGGGCGTGGCCGTTACCGACATTTTGATCTTCCGAGCGGAGGTGGGCCTTGTAAACGTGGCCCTGTCCGGCAGCAGCGGCGTGTCCGCCGCCGCGTTTCCCTATCGCCAGCTGTCGCCCCAGGACATCGACGGCGACGGCTGCATCGAGATACCTTGCCCGGCGGAGACCTGGAGCGCCGAGCAGACGGACGGGCTGGTGAGCTGGCTGCGCTGCGTGGGAGACGGTGAGCTGGAGACCGCCGGCGAGACGTACTACGCCGTGTCCTGCGGCTGGTATCTCACCATTCCCGCCAGCTGGTGGGAGTGGAACGTGGAGACGGCCACCACCAGTATTCAGAACGAGAACCAGTTCACCCTGCGTATCAACGGCGACGCGGTGCTGTCTGTCTATACCATCACCGGCGAGAACCGGGAGAACCGTGGGCGCATGGGCACGCGCTTTGTGCTGCGCCGTCAGACGGCCACCGTCTACGCCGCCGAGCTGTACGACGCTGCGTCCTACTACGGCATGAACGAGGAGCTGCTGCGTAATGGCTTCAGCCTGATCGCCGGCAGCTGGAGCAACTGACAAGGAGGATCGCCCATGAAAAAGGTACTGGTACTGGAGGATGAATCCAGCATCCGCAGCTTTATCGTCATCAATCTTCGCCGCGCCGGGTATCAGGTGGTGGAGGCCGAGACCGGCGAGCAGGCCCTGGAGCTGCTGGCCCAGCACAGCGACGTCCGCGTGGCGCTGTTGGACATCATGCTCCCCGGTATCGACGGCTTTGAGGTCTGCCGCCGTATCCGCGCCACCAACCCCACCATCGGTATCATCATGCTCACCGCCCGCTCTCAGGAGATGGATAAAGTCACCGGCCTGATGACCGGCGCGGACGACTACGTCACCAAGCCCTTTTCCCCCGCCGAGCTTACCGCCCGCGTGGACGCCCTCATGCGCCGCAGCGGCGGCGGTACGGCGGAGGCCGGGGAGCTCAGCCAGCCGCCCTTCCTCCTCAATACCCGCAACCGCACCCTGGAGAAGAACGGCCAGCGCGTCAAGCTCACCCAGGTGGAGTACGCCATCGTCAAAATGTTCATGGAGAACCCCGGCAAGGCGCTCTCCCGCGAGGAGATCCTGGATACCGTCTGGGGACACGACTATTTCGGTGAGCTTAAGATCGTGGACGTGAACATCCGCCGCCTCCGGCTCAAGATCGAGGACAACGCCACGAACCCGATGTATATTACCACGATTTGGGGCTACGGCTACAAGTGGGGGCTGTAATAACGGCGTCTTTTCCGCCGATACTTCGTTGCACCGGCTCGACGTACAATATATGTACGCCTTCGCCGCTGCGCCTCGTCTTGACGCAAAATCTGTGTATTACAGCGGACTGGCGTATGGCGGCGGTTTTGCGCCTCGTCTCGACGAAAAATACTTGTTATTATGCCTTCGCCGCTGCGCCTCGTCTTGACGCAACATCTGCGTATTACAGCGGGCCAAAAGCCGCAAGCTGCGGCGGCTGACGGATTTCTTAACATGATGTATCCCATCTGAAAGGAGATGACCACCTATGGCAGCAAAACGGAAAAAGGTGCAGGGCCTGCGCCGGCGCTGGATCACCGGGAGCATCGGCCCGGTGGTGGTCATTTTGCTGCTGGTGGGCGTGCTGATCTCCGTGGGCTTTGCCAGCAACTACTACAACAGCGCCAAGTCCACCCTGCGGGCCAAGGCGGCTGCCGGAGCGGACTACTTCAACACCTACGTCATGACCAGCTATCGGGAATACTACCGCAGCGCCACGCTGTACGCGGCGGCCTTTGAGGAGGGCGACCGCATCGAGCTGCAATTCCTCAACAGCGCCGGGCGGGTGGAGGTCACCACCCGGGGGCTGACGGCGGGCACGTACCCCAACACGCCGGAGATACTCCGGGCGGTGGAGTCCGGCACGGTGCAGGACTTCGTAGGCCGGGACAGCGAGACGGGCGAGCGCATTTTGGCGGTGTCCAGTCTGCTGAAGTTCAACGGGCAGGTGGTGGGCGTGATGCGCTACGTCACCGCCGTCCGGGACATCGACCAGCAGGTGATGCTGACGGTGCTGGTGGTGTGCGGCGTGATGCTGGCGGTGGTGGGACTGATCGTGCTGTCCAGCATGATCTTCATCAACAACGTGGTAGCGCCGGTGTCCGCCGTGTCGGAGGCCGCCAAGCGCATCTCCGGCGGCAGCTACGGCGAGCAGATACCCAACAAATACTCCGACGAGATGGGCGAGCTGGTGGACAACATCAACGATATGTCCCGCAAGATCAGCGAGAGCGAGAAGATGAAGTCCGAGTTCATCTCCTCCGTGTCCCACGAGCTGCGGACGCCTCTGACGGCCATCAACGGCTGGGGCGAGACGCTGCTGGCCGACGAGAGCGGCGATGTGCAGCAGCTGCGGCGGGGACTGAACATCATCGTCAAGGAGTCCCGCCGCCTGACGGACATGGTGGAGGAGCTGCTGCAATTCTCCCGCATGGAGGATGGGCGCTTCACATTACAGGTGGAGGACGTGGACTTGCAGGCGGAGCTGGAGGATGCGGTGTATACGTACCGGGAGCTGTTCCAGCAGGACGGCATCGCGCTGGAGTACAGCAGCGACAAGGCACTGTACGAAGAACCCATCACCGGCGACCCGGATCGGCTGAAGCAGGTGTTCTGCAACCTGCTGGACAACGCCGCCAAGCACGGCGGCTCAGGCAAGCGCATCGCCGTGCATCTGGCCCGGTCGGGGGACGGCTACGCCATCTCCATCCGGGATTTCGGCCCGGGCATCCCGGAGGCGGAGCTGCCCTACGTGAAGCAGAAGTTCTACAAGGGCTCGTCCAAAGCACGGGGCAGCGGCATCGGGCTGGCGGTCTGCGACGAGATCGTCCGCCGCCACGGCGGCACGCTGACCATCGAGAACGCCCAGGGCGGCGGCACGGTGGTGACGATATGGCTGCCGCTGAAGGGTTAGGCGAAGGCGTAAGCTATATCTGAGCGCACACTGGCTCGGAATGACAGAGCTGGGGAAGTAGCGCGGGAACAAAACCACCTCAGAAAATAATCGAACAGGTGTTGCATTTTGCCGATGCCTGTGGTATACTCACGGCAGAAAGGAATCTTTAGCGCGTATGGACAAGAATAAGGGCGCTTTCCGCACCAGTATCGGCGGACAGGCGCTGATCGAGGGTATTTTGATGCGCGGCCCGAAGAAGGATGCTATCGTGGTCCGCTCCCCGGAGGGGCTGGTGACGAAGGTCACGGACCGCAAGCTGACAAAGGCCAACTATCCCATTTTGGGCGTGCCCATTATCCGGGGCGCGGTGACGTTTATCGGCTCGATGATCACCGGCGTGAAGGCGCTGATGTTCTCCGCCGACTATTTCCCGGAGGACGAGAACGCCAAGCCGGACAGGGTGGAGGAGTGGCTGGAAAAGCACGTGCCGGCGGAGAAGCTGCAAAACCTGCTGGTGGCGTTTTCCGTGATATTGAGCATCGGCATGATGCTGGTGCTGTTCATGCTGCTGCCCACGTTTTTGGCCGGGCTGTTCCACGCCAAAAGCGCCGCCGTACACAACGTCATCGAGGGCGTGGTCAAGGTGCTGGTGCTGCTGGGCTACATGATCCTGTGCTCCAAACAGAAGGACGTACACCGGGTGTTCTGCTACCACGGCGCGGAGCACAAGACCATCTTCTGCTACGAGGCGGGATTGCCCCTCACCGTGGAGAACGTCCGTATCCAGCCCCGCCACCATCCCCGCTGCGGCACCAGCTTTCTGTTCGTGGTGGTCATCGTGTCCATCATCGTGTCCAGCCTGGTGTTCCCCTACATCAACTGGCAGAGCGTGTGGGTGCGTGTGGGCGTCAAGCTGCTGCTGCTCATCCCCGTGGTGGGCATCACCTACGAGTTCAACCGCTTCGTGGGAGCTCACGACAACGCCGTGACCCGTGTGCTGTCCGCGCCGGGTATGTGGATGCAGAACTTTACCACCTTCGAGCCGGATGACAGCATGATCGAGGTGGCCATCGAGGCCATGAAGCTGGTCATCCCGGAGGAAGAGGGCACGGACCGCTGGTGAGAGGATGCAGGACAGGATATGGCCATAACATATAACAATTTGTATTTGGATCTGCGCCAGCGTTTTCACCGGGCCGGCATGGCCGACCCTACGCTGGAGGCGCGGGAGCTGGTGTGCTGCGCCGCCGGGAAGAGCCGGGAGGAGCTGACGCGGGACGGGCGGCTGTACGTTCCCGCCGCCGTGGAGCAGCAGGTGCAGCGGCTGGCCCAGCGCCATCTGGACGGCGAGCCGGTGGCGTATCTCATCGGCGAGTGGGAGTTCTACGGGCTGCCGCTGGACATCTCCGAGAGCGTGCTGATCCCCCGGCCCGACACCGAGGTGCTGGTGGAGCGGGCGCTGGCCCGGCTGCAAAGCGCGGCAGAGCCGCGGGTGCTGGATCTGTGCGCCGGGTCGGGCTGCGTGGGGCTGGCGCTGGCCAAGCACCTGCCGGGAAGCCGGGTGACGCTGGGCGAGCTGGACGAGGGCGCGCTGCGTATCTGCCGCCAAAACATCCGCCGCAACGACCTGACGGGCCGGGTGGCGGCGATGCAGATGGACGCGCTGGAAAAGCCGCCCGTCCATTTGGGCGAGTTTGACGCCATCGTGTCCAACCCGCCCTACATCCCCGACGGGGACATCGCCGGGCTGGACGTGTCCGTCCGGGACTACGAGCCCCATCTGGCGCTGAAGGGCGGCGAGGATGGGCTGGATTTCTACCGGGCCATCTGCGCCCAGTGGACGGCGGCCCTCCGCGCCGGAGGGTGTCTGCTGTTCGAGGTGGGCATCGGCCAGGTGGACGATGTGCTGCGGATCATGCGCTCCGCCGGCTTCGGTGACGTGGAGATCACCCCCGACCTAAACGGCATTCCCCGTGTGGTGTCGGGCGTTTTATGTACGGAGGTATGAGCTGTCCGTTTTTCGGGACAGACTTTTTGCAAAAATAGAACCAGCACAGGCGGCGCGGGCCGCCTGCACAGAATTTGAGGAGGACGGAACTATGGCAGTGAAGAAAGAACCCGTTGGTGCCGCGCCGGTGGTGTCCGACAAGAAAAAGGCACTGGAGACGGCCATGCAGCAGATCGAGAAGATGTACGGCAAGGGCTCGATCATGCGCTACGGCGCGGAGAGCACGCTGAACGTGGAGGCGATCCCCACCGGCTCGCTGTCCCTCGACCTGGCGCTGGGCATCGGCGGCCTGCCCCGTGGCCGCATCGTGGAGATCTACGGGCCTGAGTCCTCCGGCAAGACCACGCTGGCGCTGCACGTGCTGGCGGAGGCGCAGAAGATGGGCGGCGAGGTGGCCTTCGTGGACGCGGAGCACGCCCTTGACCCCACCTACGCCAAGGCGCTGGGGGTCAACGTGGAGGATCTGCTCATCTCTCAGCCGGACACCGGCGAGCAGGCGCTGGAGATCACCGAGGCTTTGGTGCGCTCCGGCGCGATCGATGTGGTGGTGGTGGACTCCGTGGCCGCCCTCGTGCCCCGGGCGGAGATCGAGGGCGAGATGGGTGACAGCTTCGTGGGCCTTCACGCACGGCTCATGTCTCAGGCTCTGCGTAAGCTGACGGGCATCATCAACAAGACCAATTCCATCGTCATCTTCATCAACCAACTTCGCGAGAAGGTGGGCGTTATGTACGGCAACCCGGAGGTCACTACCGGCGGGCGGGCGCTGAAGTTCTACGCCTCCGTCCGCATCGACGTGCGCCGCATCGAGACGCTGAAGTCCGGCGGCGAGGTCATCGGCAACCGCACGCGGGCCAAGGTGGTGAAGAACAAGGTCGCGCCCCCCTTCCGGGAGGCGGAGTTCGACATCATGTACGGCGAGGGCATCAGCAAGCTGGGCGACCTGCTGGATCTGGCGGTGAAGCTGGATCTGGTGCAGAAGAGCGGCTCGTGGTTCAACATGGGTGAGCTGCGGCTGGGCCAGGGCCGCGACGCGGCCAAGCAGTATTTCCGTGACCACCCGGACGAGGCCGACAAGCTGGAGACGGCGGTGCGGGAGAATTTCCACAAGCTGATGGGCAGTCAGTCCCGGGTGGCCGCTAAGGCGGCGGGCCGGGCCGTGGACGTGTCCGCCGACGACTTTGACGACGCCGACTGATGCGTATCGCACGGATCGAAAAATCAAAGCATAAGCAGGAGCGCGTGTTGGTGTTCCTGGAGGACGAAACGCTCCTCCGGGTCACCGGCGCGGAGCTTCTGCGCTTTGGCTTATATAAGGGGATGGACGTACCCCCGGAGCTTGTGGTAGAATTACAGGCGGCGGGGGAGAGGTCGGAGCGGAAGCAGGCGGCGGCCCGCATGGCCGCCGGACGGATGCTCTCCAAGCAGGAGGTGCAGCGCCGCCTGACGAAAAAGGGCGCGGCGGAGGGCGAGGCGGCGGAGACGGCGGACTGGCTGGAGAGCCTGGGCGCAGTCAACGATGAGGCTTACGCCGGGGTCATCGCCCGCCATTACGGCGCGATGGGCTACGGCCCGGCGCGGGTGAAGCAGGAGCTGCACCGCCGGGGCATCCCCAAGGAACTGTGGGACGGGGCGCTGGCCCAGCTGCCCTCCGCCGGGGACGCCATACGGGCGCTGGTTCGCACCAAGCTGCGGGGCAGAGCACCAGACGATGACACGTCCCGCAGACTGGCGGCCTATCTCCAGCGCCGGGGCTTTTCCTGGAACGACATCCGCCCCGTCCTCAACGAGCTGGGGCAGGACATAGACGAAGAGTGAGGTATACACCGTGAAAGTATCGTTCATATCCCTTGGCTGTGCCAAGAACCTGGTCAACACCGAGCAGATGATGGCCCTGTGCCGGGACGCCGGGCATACGCTGCAAACCGAAAACGCCGGCGCGGACGTGGTGGTCATCAACACCTGCGGCTTCATCGACAGCGCCAAGGAGGAGGCCATCGACACCATCCTCTCCGTGGCGGCGCTGAAGGAGCAGGGGCTGGTGGGCAAGATCCTCGTCACCGGCTGCCTCACCCAGCGCTATCAGCAGGAGATCCTGGACGAGCTGCCGGAGGTGGACGGCATCATGGGCACGGGCAGCTACGGAGAGATCGTCCCGGCGCTGGAGGAGGTCGTCTCCGGCGGCACGCCCCGCCGCTTCGGCGACATCCACGGCATGATCGACGAGTTTGACCGGGTGCTGACCACGCCCAAACACTTCGCCTACCTCCGCATCGCCGAGGGCTGCGACAACCGCTGCTCCTTCTGCGTCATCCCCACCCTGCGGGGCAAGTACAGAAGCCGCCGCATGGAGGACGTGCTGGCCGAGGCGGAGAAGCTGGCCGAGGCCGGTGTGAAGGAGTGCATCGTCATCGCCCAGGACATCACCCGCTACGGCATCGACCTGTACGGCCAGCGTAAGCTGGCGGCCCTGCTGCGGGAGCTGTGTAAGCTGGACTTCCATTGGATACGGCTGCACTACCTCTATCCCGACGAGTTCACCGACGAGCTCATCGACACCATCGCCGGTGAGGAGAAGGTGCTGCCCTATCTGGACATCCCCATCCAGCACTGCAACGACGAGGTGCTCAAGACCATGAACCGCCGGGGCGACAAGGCGGAGCTGCTGGCGCTGTTCCGCAAGCTCCGCGCCCGCATTCCCGGACTGGTGCTGCGTACCAGCCTCATCACCGGCCTGCCCTACGAGGACGAGGCCGCCTTCGAGGAGCTGTGCGAGTTTTTGCAGGAGGTCCGCATCGAGCGGGCCGGTGTGTTTCCCTACTCCCCGGAGGAGGGCACGCCCGCGGCCAAAATGCTGAACCGGGTGGACACCGCCGAGGCCGAGCGCCGCGCTGAGCTGGTGGTGGACGTGCAGTCCCGCATCATGGACGACTTCAACGACAGCCGCATGGGCACGGTGCTGGAGGTGCTGTGCGACGGCTTCGACGAGCAGGCCATGCAGTTCGTGGGCCGCAGCTACGCCGAGAGCCCCGACATCGACGGGTGCATCTACTTTACCGCCGACCACGAGGTGGAGGCCGGGGCGTTCGTCCCCGTCCGCATCACAGGCACGATGGACGGCGACCTGACCGGCGAGCTGGCGGAGTAAAAAGGACTTTTCATTTCGCGCTCACCGTGCTATACTGTACCGAGACATGAGAGAAAGGCGGATACATATCTATGACGACCGCGAACAAACTGACGATCCTGCGGGTGCTGATGATCCCCGCGTTTTTGGCGGTGCTGTACTGGGGCTTCCCCGGCAGCCGCTACGTGGCGCTGGCCATCTACGTTGTGGCCTGCCTCACCGACCTGCTGGATGGCTACATCGCCCGCCACTATAACCAGATCTCCGACTTCGGCAAGTTCATGGACCCCCTGGCGGACAAGTGCCTGGTTATGGCGGCGCTGTGCTGGTTCGTGGAGGAGGGCACGTTCGCCGCGTGGGTGCTGGCCGTCGTGCTGCTGCGGGAGTTCGCTGTGTCCGGGATGCGCCTTGTGGCCGTGGAGAAGGGCCGGGTCATCGCCGCCGGGTGGTCGGGCAAGGTCAAGACCGCCAGCACCATGGTGTGCATCTGCCTGATCCTGCTGGGTATCCCTCAGGTGCTGAACTATGTGTGCCAGGGCGTGATCCTTGTCACCACCGTTTACTCCGGCATCGAGTATTTTGCCAAGAACGCCGATGTGTTCAAGGAGGTCAAATGACTTGACACGGGGCTGAAATCCTGCTAGTATTAGTGACAATCGAATAGCGCGATGATCGGAAAGAGTACGCATCGGCGCTTTGCCAAGAGAGGGACGGTCAGCGGCTGAAAGCCGTCCTGCCGAGCGGTGCGGAAAGTGCGTCCGGGAGCGCGGGGGATGTGGACGCCCTCCGGCTGGCCGCCGTTACAGGCCGCACCGAGTGATAAACGAGAGTGGAACCGCGAAGTATTTTTTCGCCTCTCATGCCCCAGGGCATGGGAGGTGTTTTTGTTCGGCATAATAATACAATGTAGATAGAAGGAGAACCGTTATGTATCTGTATAATTCCGCCACCCACAAAAAAGAGGAGTTCAAGACCCACACCCCCGGCCACGTGGAGATGTATACCTGCGGCCCGACGGTGTATCACTTTGCCCACATCGGCAACCTGCGTTCCTATATCATGGAGGACGTGCTGGAAAAGTACCTGCGCTACGCCGGGTATGACGTGAACCGCGTCATGAACATCACCGACGTGGGCCACCTGACCTCCGACGCCGACGAGGGCGAGGACAAGATGCTCAAGGGCGCGAAGCGGGAGCACAAGACCGTCATGGAGATCGCCAAGTACTACACCGATGCGTTCTTCTCCGACTGCCAGAAGCTGAACATCAAGCGCCCCGACGTGGTGCAGCCCGCCACCGGCCTGATCGACGACTATATCAAGATCATCACCAAGCTGATGGACACCGGCTACGCCTACTTCGCCGGCGGCAACGTGTACTTCGACACCAGCAAGCTCCAGCGCTACTATATCTTCAACGACCACAACGAGGAGGATCTGGCGGTGGGCGTCCGGGAGGGCGTGGAGGAAGACCCCAACAAGCGCAACAAGAACGACTTCGTCCTGTGGTTCACCAAGTCCAAGTTCGAGGATCAGGCCCTGAAGTGGGACTCCCCCTGGGGCGTGGGCTACCCCGGCTGGCACATTGAGTGCTCCGGCATCTCTATGAAGTTCAACGGCGAGTATCTCGACCTGCACTGCGGCGGCGTGGACAACGCCTTCCCCCACCACACCAACGAGATCGCCCAGTCCGAGAGCTACCTGGGCCACCCCTGGTGCCCCCACTGGTGCCATGTGGCGCACCTGAACACCGACCACGGCAAGATGTCCAAGTCCAAGGGCGAGTTCCTCACCGTCTCCCTGCTGGAGGAGAAGGGCTACGACCCGCTGGCCTACCGCTTCTTCTGCCTGCAAAGCCACTACCGCAGGAGTTTGGTGTTCACCTGGGAGAACCTGGACAACGCCACCGTGGCCTACAACAAGCTGCTGGCCCGCATCGCCGCCCTGAAGGACGAGGGCGAGGTGGAGCAGGCCGCCTTTGACGAGTACAAGGCCAAGTTTATGGCCGCCATGGACAACGACCTGAACACCTCCATGGCCGTCACCGTGCTGTACGACGTGCTGAAGGCCAAGACCAACGACAAGACCAAGCTGGCGCTGCTGGACAGCTTCGACACCGTGCTGGGCCTGAAGCTGCTGGAGAAGGCCGCCGCCCTCCGTGCCAAGCAGGCCGCCGCCCCCGCCGCCGGCGAGTTCGCCGTCATCAGTGAGGACGGCGAGGCCAACGCTGACGTGGAAGCCCTGATCCGCGCCCGCGCCGACGCCAAGAAGGCCAAGAACTTCGCCGAGGCCGACCGCATCCGCGACGAGCTGAAGGCCCAGGGCATCGAGGTCACGGACATCCCCAACGGCGCAAAGTGGAAACGGGTGTGAGTGCAAAATGAGAAAAGGCCGCCATTGGCGGCCTTTTTCATCCCTATGGGAACAAATCCCCTTCCGCCCGCGTCAAACAGGCAGATGACAAAAAGGAGGAATTTCCCATGAAGCGACTGAGAGCGATGCTTTGCGCCCTGCTGGCGGGGGTGCTGCTGGCGGGCTGCGCCGTACAGCCCCGGACGGACGACAAGCAGAGGGGAGGCGCTGCCGTGGATCTGACGAAATACGCCGCCCGAGAGGCGGCCTACCCGGCCTACCCCCACGAACCGCGGTACGAGGACTACTTCAACGATAACGGCGAGGGAGACTGGGACGCCTACATGGCGGCGGAGGATGAATACATGGCGGCCATGCAGAAGCTGGGCAAGGGGCGGCTGGATCAGGAGTCCGCCGCGCCGGTGCTGGCCTTTGCCGACAGGACGGCAGGGGCGATCTTCGCCGACAGCGAGAACCGGGTGTACTCGCCCATCAGCCTGTACGCCGCGCTGGCCATGCTGACGGAGGTCACTGACGGCGGTACGAAGCAGCAGGTCATGGATCTGCTGGCTGCCGATGACGCGGCGGCCCTGCGCCAGCAGATCAAGGACCTGTGGATCGGCGTCTACACCGATGATGACCAGTCCGTGTGCCGCCTGGCCAACGGCGCGTTCCTGCGGGAGAACGCGGAGGTAAAGCAGGAGACGGTGGACACGCTGGCGGACTGGCACTTTGCGTCCACCTACCGCGTGCCCATGGGCACGGAGGAGGCGGACAAGGCCATCGCCGGCTGGCTGAACCAAAACACCGGCGGATTGCTGTCCGAGGAGACGGGGAACATCCGCACCGATGGGAACGACCTGCTGCGGCTGTATAACACCATCTACTACAAGTCCGGCTGGCAGGACGCCTTTAAGAGCAGTCAGACGAAGCAGGACACGTTCACCGCCGCCGATGGCGCGGCGCAGACCGTGGACTTCATGCACCGCACGGAGAGCGGCGGCTATCGGAAGGGTGACGGCTACACCGCCGCGTCCCGGTCGCTGAACTACGGGCGCATGGTGTTCGTGCTGCCGGACGAGAGCGTGACGCCGGAGAGCCTTTTGCAGCGGCAGGGCTTCCTGGCGGAGCTGACGGGGGACTACAACGCCGCGGAGCTGGTGTGGTCCGTGCCCAAGTTCGACGTGAAGTCCTCCACCGAGCTGAACGAGGTGCTGCAGGCGCTGGGCGTGACGGACGCATTTGACTGGACAAAGGCGGATTTCGCCCCGCTGACGGACAACGGCGCGTTTCTCAGCAGCGCCATGCAGGCCGCCCGGGTGAAGATCGACGAGGAGGGCGTGGAGGCCGCGGCCTACACGGAGCTGGTCTGCGCGGACTCGGCCATGATGGAAGTGCCGCCCACCGTGGAGATGGACCTGGACCGCCCGTTCCTGTTTGTGATTTTCGACTACAACAATATCCCCCTGTTTGTGGGCACGGTGAACGCCTTGAATTAGTTGGAGAGTTCCACAAAAATTCTTCGAAAATTTTGTAGACAAAATAGAAAAATCCCCTTGACACAAGGGGATTTTTCCTTTATTATATGCAGGTACGCGCACGAGGGGTGCTGCACACCCGGAGGCGTTTACAATGCGATGAACCGGGAGATTGCTCCGCAAGGAGGTAACTTCCGGGGAGTATGTCCGATAATCGGGCGGCTGAGAGATCTCTGTACGTCGGCGTAGATCGCCGCGCCAGAAGGACACCGGCCTTATCGCCGGTGTTTCTTATGAGCCGGAATGATACGCACGGAACGGCGTATAAGAAATTTTTCACCGTACGGCATTGGTCAAAGCAAGAAAAAACCGTACAAAACAATGGAGGAACAAACCAAATGGCAAAAGAAATGATCCGCATTCGCCTGAAGGCCTATGACCACCAGGTCATCGACCAGTCCGCAGAGAAGATCGTCGAGACCGCCAAGCGCACCGGCGCTTCCGTCTCCGGCCCGATCCCCCTGCCCACCAAGAAAGAGATCGTCACCATCCTGCGCGCTACCCACAAGTATAAGGACAGCCGTGAGCAGTTCGAGCGCCGCACCCACAAGAGACTCATCGACATCACCAACTCCACCCCCAAGACCGTGGAGGCCCTGATGGCCCTGGATCTGCCCGCCGGTGTGGAGATCGAGATCAAGCTGTAACCCACCTTATATAATATCCCCGCAACATTTGCTTGCTACCCGACTGTCCGCCGACTTGCGTGAGGCGGGCAGGGGTTACGTCGGCAGAGCAAGCGTTCCGCTCCCCAATGGACGGGATCGAATCTATGCCGACCAATAACCTTTAAGGAGGATCATACATGAAGGCAATCATTGGCAAGAAAGTCGGTATGTCTCAGATCTTCGACGAAAACGGCAAGGTCATCCCCGTTACTGTTATCGAGGCCGGCCCCTGCACCGTCGTTCAGAAGAAGACTGCCGAGAAGGAAGGCTACGCTGCCGTGCAGCTGGGCTTCGAGGACGTGGCGGAGCGCAAGCTCACCAAGCCCGAGATGGGCCACCTGAACAAGGCCGGCGTTGCTCCCAAGAAGTATCTCCGCGAGTTCGACCTGGAGAACGCCGCCGAGCTGAACGTGGGCGACATCATCAAGGCCGACACCTTCAAAGAGGGCGACTTCGTTGACGTGACCGGCACTAGCAAGGGCCACGGCTACCAGGGCGTTGTGAAGCGCTGGAACGCGGGCCGTACCCCCATGAGCCACGGCGGCGGCCCTGTCCACCGTCATGCCGGTTCTATGGGCTCTACCACCGACCCCAGCCGCATCTTCAAGGGCAAGATCGGCGCCGGTCAGATGGGCTGTGACCAGGTCACCATCCAGAACCTGGACATCGTCAAGGTCGATCCCGAGCTGAACATGATCGCGGTCCGCGGCGCTATCCCCGGCCCGAAGGGCGGTCTGGTGCTCATCAAGTCCACCGTTAAGACCCACCGCATCAAGCACGCTGATGCCGGCATCAGCAACAACCCGCAGAAGGCTTCCGGTCGTAACCCGCAGAAGGCTTCCGCCCGTACTAAGTAAGGAAAGGAGTGCTTAAGGAAATGTCTGCTATCAAAGTTTTGAACATGGCCGGCGCTGAGGTCGGTACTGTTGAGCTGAACGACAGCATCTTCGGCATCGAGCCGAACACCGCCGTTGTTCACGAAGTGGTGAAGAACCACCTGGCAAACTGCCGGCAGGGCACCCAGAGCGCTCTGACCCGCGCCGAGGTCTCCGGCGGCGGCAAGAAGCCCTGGCGTCAGAAGGGCACGGGCCACGCCCGTCAGGGCAGCACCCGCGCTCCCCAGTGGACTCACGGCGGCATCGTGTTCGCCCCCAAGCCCCGCAGCTACTCTTACGTTCTGAACAAGAAGGTCAAGAGACTGGCTATGAAATCCGCTCTGTCCGCCAAGGCCGCTGCCGGCGAGATCATCGTCATCGACAGCATCAAGATGGACAGCATCAAGACCAAGGACTTCCGCGCTTTCCTGACCGCCGTCAAGGCTGACGGCAAGTCTCTGGTGGTCATCCCCGCCAAGGACGACGTCATCGTCAAGAGCGCCCGCAACATCCCCGGCGTCCAGACCTCCATGGCCAACCTGATCAATGTCTACGACATTCTGAAGGCCAAGTACCTGGTCCTGGATAAGGAAGCCCTCACCGTGATCGAGGAGGTGTTCGCGTAATGACTAACGTGTACGACATCATCATTCGTCCCATCATCACCGAGCGTTCCATGGCTGCCACTTCCGACAAGAAGTACGTGTTCGAGGTTGCTCCCACCGCCGGTAAGATCGAGATCAAGAACGCTGTGGAGAAGATCTTCGGCGTGAAGGTCGCCAAGGTCAACACCATCAACTACGATGGCAAGACCAAGCGCATGGGCGCTGGCCGTCCCGGCACGCGCAAGAGCTGGAAGAAGGCCTATGTCCAGCTGACCAAGGATTCCAAGACCATCGAGTTCTTCGAGGGTATGGTGTAAGAGAAGGGAGTGTAGAGAATGTCCATTAAAACTTTTAAGCCGACCACCCCTTCCCGCCGGCACATGACTGTCTCCGGCTTCGACGGCATTGACAAGCACGCCAAGCCCGAGGCCAGCCTGACCGAGGTGCTGAAGAAGAACGCTGGTCGCAACAGCTATGGCCGCATCACCGTCCGTCATCGCGGCGGCGGCGAGAAGCGTAAGTACCGCATCATCGACTTCAAGCGCGACAAGATGGATATGGAAGCCACCGTTCTGCGCCTGGAGTACGATCCCAACCGCAGCGCCAACATCGCCCTGGTTCAGTACGAGGACGGCGAGAAGCGCTACATCGTAGCCCCTGTGGGCCTGGCCGCCGGTGACAAGGTGCTGTCCAGCGCCGCTGCCGACATCAAGCCCGGCAACTGCCTGCCCATCGCCAACATCCCTGTTGGTACGGTCATCCACAACATCGAGATGCACCCCGGCAAGGGCGCGCAGCTCGTCCGTTCCGCCGGTGCGTATGCCCAGCTGATGGCGAAGGAGGGTGACAACGCCCAGATCCGTATGCCCTCCGGCGAGGTTCGCATCATCCGCACCAACTGCAAGGCCTGCATCGGTCAGGTCGGCAACCTGGAGCACGAGAACATCCAGATCGGTAAGGCCGGTCGTAAGCGTCACATGGGTTGGCGTCCCACCGTTCGCGGCAGCGTCATGAACCCCTGCGATCACCCCCACGGCGGCGGTGAGGGCAAGTCCCCCGTCGGTCGTCCCGGCCCTGTCACTCCTTGGGGCAAGCCGGCTCTGGGTTACAAGACCCGCAAGAAGAAGAACCCCACTGACAAGTTCATTGTCAAGCGTCGCAACGTGAAGTAAAGGAGGCAAGAGAATATGAGCAGATCTATCAAAAAAGGCCCGTATGTTGCCCCTGAGCTGCTGAAGCGGGTTGAAGAGATGAACGCCAAGGGCGAGAAGAACGTGCTGAAGACCTGGAGCCGCAGCTCCACCATCTTCCCCGCCTTCGTCGGCCACACCATCGCTGTCCACGACGGTCGCCGCCATGTGCCTGTCTACGTGCAGGAGGATATGGTCGGTCACAAGCTGGGTGAGTTCGCGCCCACCCGCACCTTCCGCGGCCACGCGAAATCTAAGTAAGGAGGTTGCAGAGTATTATGGAAGCTAAGGCTTATCTGAGATACGTCCGTATCTCCCCCCGTAAGGTCCAGATCGTCTGCGACCTGATCCGCGGCAAGGATGCCAAGACCGCTATGGCCATCCTGATGAACACCCCCAAGTCCGCCTCCGAGCCCCTGGTCAAGCTGCTCAAGAGCGCTTGCGCCAACGCGGAGAACAACTTCAGCATGGATCCCGACAAGCTGGTCGTGACCCAGGTGTTCGCCACCCCCGGCCCTATCCTGAAGCGCATGATGCCTCGCGCCCAGGGCCGTGCCTATCGCATCAACAAGAGAACCTCTCACGTGACGCTGGCCGTCGCCGAGAGAGACTAAGAAAGGGAGGAACAGTTAAATGGGTCAGAAAGTCAATCCCCATGGTATGCGCGTGGGCGTCATCAAGGACTGGGATTCCCGCTGGTATGCCAGTAACGAGAAGGTCGGCGACCTGCTGGTCGAGGACCACAAGATCCGCGTCTACCTGAAGAAGCTGCTGTACGCTGCCGGCGTCTCCAAGATCGAGATCGAGCGCAGCAACGAGGTCGTCACCATCTACCTGCACGTGGCCCGTCCCGGCGTGGTCATCGGCAAGGGCGGTGAGCAGATCGAGCAGTACCGCAAGGACGTGGAGAAGCTGATCGGCAAGACCGTCAAGCTGAACATCGTCGAGGTCCGCAACCCCGATATGGACGCGCAGCTGGTGGCCGAGAACATCGCCGCCCAGCTGGAGAAGCGTATCTCCCACCGCCGCGCCATGAAGAACGCCATGGGCCGCGCCATGCGCGCCGGTGCCAAGGGCATCAAGTGCAACTGCGGTGGCCGTTTGGGTGGCCGCGAGATCGCCGGCTCTGAGCACTATCACGAGGGCACGATCCCCCTGCAGACCCTGCGCGCCGACATCGACTACGGCTTCGCTGAGGCTGCCACCACCTTTGGCCGCATCGGCGTGAAGGTTTGGATCTACAAGGGCGAGATCCTGTCCCAGGCTCTGCGTACTACCCCCCGCACCCTGGACACCAGCAAGCCCTATCAGGAGCGTCGTGAGCGTCGCGGCAACCGTCGTGACGGCGACCGCCGCGGCGGCTTCCGCCGCGATGGCCAGAACGGCGGCTTCAACCGCGGTCCTCGTCCCGAGGGCGGCTTCCGCAAGCCCGCAGAAAAGAAAGAAGGAGGCGCTCAGTAATGCT
>OLSB01002015.1_pt1 | contig 17872 bp, 21 predicted proteins | sample 1672071 | NCBI WGS metagenome assembly OLSB01 (sample SAMEA3136642, study PRJEB25190) | human gut metagenome | biome: human gut; feature: human-associated habitat; material: faeces | place: Austria | collected 2013 | reverse complement strand
TTGAAGCTTCATATTGTCGCCTCCATATCGATTTTTTCTTCTGCTGATCCATTTGTCCAATAAATATAGCACAAAATCCTCAAAAATTCAACAAAACGCCCATAAACATGTCGTTAATTTGCTCGACACTTTTCGACACGACCCGACGCATTCGATCGCCGCGCGTGCGGACGCTCCGCCCTGCCCGGTTCAAGGAAAAGAGCGGCGGAGAAAAATCTCCGCCGGTTTCTTTATTTCCCGTTTTCTTTCAAGAAAGCCTCCGCCGCATGGGCGGCAAGCGCGAGATAGCGGATCACGTCCGCCGGGTACTCGCCTGCGGCAGTCTCACCCGTGACCATGACGGAGGCTGCGCCGTCCAGCACGGCGTTGAATACATCGCTCATCTCCGCGCGGGTCGGCACGCGCGAATGCTCCATGGAGGCGAGCATCTGCGTTACGACCATGAACGGCGTGCCGCTCGCCCGGCAGGCCGCGGCAATGCGTTTCTGTACGGCGGGAAGCTCCCAGAGCGGCACGGCGTTGCCGAGATCGCCGCGCGCAATGACGATCTCGTCTGCGTTCGGCAGCAGTTCCGGAAGAGCGTCCATGCCGCAGCGGTTTTCGATCTTGGCAAACAGGCGGATCCCCGCGCCGCCGCGCTCATTCATGGCCGCGCGCACGGTTTTCAGATCGTCCGCATTGCGGACGAACGGCTGCATGACTGCCGTGACGCCGCACAACGGCGCAAGCGCGAGATTTTCCCGGTCCTGCGCGGTCATGGCCGGGAGCGATATCTCCACGCCCGGCAGCGCCGCGCTTTTGCGCGAACGGAGCACGCCGCGGCGCTCGACGAACGCGCAATTCGCGCTCTCGGCGCGCAGACGCAGCTTTCCGTCGTCCAGAAGGATGACCTGTCCCTTCGTAACGGCGCACAGCGCCTCCTCCGGCAGAGGGATACCGCCCTCGCCGAGCACGACGTGCGTCCCCTCTTCGAGCACCATCGGCTCACGGATCTGCCCGACGCGCAGCTCCGGTCCCTGCATATCGAGCAGCAGGCCGATGCTCCGGCCGGTCTCCCGCTCGGCGGCACGCACCGCGTCCAGATACGGCTGCGCCTCGCGCAGCGTCGTATGCGATAAATTGAGCCGGATCCCCGTCATGCCCGCGTCGATCATCTGCGCGAGCGTCGCGGCATCGGCGCACGCCGGTCCCAGTGTCCCGTATATTTCCACGCTCATTCGGTCTGTCTCCCCTGTTTTTTCCCCATATTACACCGCGCCGCGCACTCGTGCAACGAAAAAACGCTCCGCTTTCAGGAAAAGCGGAGCGTTTTTTAGGGTCATTCCTTATACCGCAGCGCGCGGATGGCGTTGAGCACGGCGAGGATCATAACGCCGACGTCGGCGAAGATAGCCGCCCACATATTCGCAAGGCCGGCCGCGACGAGCGCGAGGCAGCCGAACTTGACGATGAGCGAGAACACGATGTTCTGCTTGACGATGCCGATGCACTTGCGGGAGATGCGGATGGCCTTGACGATCCGCTTGGGATCGTCGTCCATGAGGACGACGTCCGCTGCCTCGATGGCGGCGTCGCTGCCCATGGCGCCCATGGCGATGCCGATATCGGCGCGGGTGAGCACGGGCGCGTCGTTGATGCCGTCGCCCACAAAGGCGAGCTTTTCCTTTTCGCCCTTTGCCGCGAGCAGCTTCTCCACCTCGGCAACCTTGTCCGCCGGGAGCAGCTCGGCGCGCACCTCGTCCACGCCAAGCCCGGCGGCGACCTCGTCGGCCACGCGCTGCGCGTCGCCGGTGAGCATGACGGTCTTTTTCACGCCGCATTTTTTCAGCGCGGCGACAGCTTCCGCCGCGTGCGGCTTCGGCACGTCGGAGATCACGATATGGCCGGCGTACTTCCCGTCGATCGCCATATGGATGACCGTGCCGGCGCTGCGGCACTCGATCGGCTCGATGCCGAGGCGATGCATGAGCTTCGTATTGCCTGCCGCGACGGTATGCCCGTCCACCACGGCGGTGACGCCGTGGCCGCTGATTTCCCCGATATCGGACACACGGCTGCGGTCGATCTCGCCGCCGTAAGCCTTTTGCAGGCTCTTGCTGATCGGGTGGGACGAGGCGCACTCCGCAAGCGCGGCATATTCCAGCAGCTTTGCGTCCTCCAGCGCGCTGTGATGCACGCCGGTCACTTCAAACACGCCCTGCGTGAGCGTGCCGGTCTTGTCGAACACGACATACTTTGTCTCGGAGAGCGCTTCCAGATAGTTGGAGCCTTTGATGAGCACACCCTCGCGGCTCGCGCCGCCGATGCCCGCAAAGAAGCTCAGCGGTATGCTGATAACCAGAGCGCACGGGCAGCTCACCACAAGGAATGTGAGTGCGCGGTAGATCCAGTCCGGCCAGTTGGCGGCAGCGCCGCAAGCCATGCGCACGAGCGGCACGGCGATCGCCAGCGCCAGCGCGGCAAGGCACACCGCCGGGGTATACACCCGGGCAAACCGGGAAATGAGCGCCTCGGAGCGCGACTTGCGCGAGCCGGCGTTCTCCACAAGGTCGAGGATCTTCGACGCCGTAGACTCGCCGAACTCCCTGGTTGTGCGGATCTTCAGCACGCCGTTCATATCAATGCAGCCGCTCACGATCCCGTCGCCGGCCTTTACGTCGCGCGGCAGGCTCTCGCCGGTGAGCGCGCTCGTATTCAAGCTCGCCTCGCCCTCGACGATCACGCCGTCGATCGGCACCTTTTCGCCCGGCTGCACGACGATCACGCTGCCGACGGCGACCTCGCCGGGATCAACCTGCTCGAGCCTGCCGTCCGTTTCAATGTTCGCGTAATCCGGACGGATATCCATGAGCGCGGAGATGTCCCGGCGGCTCCTGCCGACAGCGCAGCTTTGGAACAGCTCGCCGATCTGGTAGAACAGCATAACGGCGATGCCCTCGACATAATCGCCGCTCTTCGTCCAGACGGCAAGGAAGAACGCGCCGAGCGTGGCAAGCGCCATAAGGAAGTTTTCGTCAAACGGCCGGCCGTTTACAATGCCCTTCCCGGCCTTGCGCAGAATGTCGCTGCCGATCACGGCGTAGACAACAAGGTACGCGGCAAGCCGCGTAATGCCGGTAATGGGAATAAAGTGCAGCGCAACGAGCATTACGGCGGTAATGACGATGCGCCAGAGCATCTTTTTCTGTTTTCTTGTCATGGCCTTACGCCTCCTGTCTGGAAACTGTGCCGCTGGATGCGGCGAGGATCAAAGCTCGATCTCGCAGTCGGGCTCGACCTTCCGGCAGGCCTTCCGCACGCTCTGCATGACGGTTCCGGGATCGCTGCCCTCGGCAAACTCCACGGTCATTTTCTGCGTCATAAAATTTACAACGGCGTCCGCGACGCCCTCGGTCTTTCTGGCGGCGTCCTCCATCAGATTGGCGCAGTTGGCGCAGTCCACCTCAATCCTGTAGGTCTTTTTCACGGCATATATCTCCCTTTCTGTCATTTCTGTATGCAAACAATTAAATGCTTGCTTAATCGTTACAGGCACAGTATACTGGCTTTGTTCCGAAAAAACAACCTGTTTGGGCGTTCTGCTTCCAAACGGGCTAACAAAATTTCCGAAAAGGAGAACCGCCATGCCGGATTTTTCCCTGCCCCACAGCCACGGCACGCACCGGCACGAAAAGGAAGTGCGCCGCGTTCTTGCCGACGACGCCCGGTTTTCCGCCGCAGCGGAACTGTTCCGCTCGCTCGGCGACCCGACGCGCGTGCGCATTTTCTGGCTGCTCAGCCACCGGGAGGAGTGCGTCATCAACATTGCCGCCATACTCAACATGTCCAGCCCCGCCGTATCGCACCATCTGCGCTCGCTCGCCGAGAACGGGCTTCTCGAGAGCCGGCGTGACGGCAAGGAGGTCTATTACCGCGCGCCCGACACCGTGCAGGGACAGCTGCTGCACGAGATCGTTGAGCAGGCGATGGAGATCGCCTGCCCGGAAAAGAGCGTGGACCGAAGCGCGTCGCAGGAGGAAATCATTCGAAATGTCCATGATTACATGGTCGAGCACCTCTCCGAGCGGCTCACGATTGAGGAGCTGTCGCGCGAGTTTCTGATGAACACAACGACGCTCAAGGCGGTGTTTAAAAGGGTGTACGGCACGTCTCTCGCCGCGCATATGAAGGCGCACCGCATGGAGCAGGCGGCCGCGCTGCTGCTCAAAACGCAGGACGACATCGGCGCGATTGCCCGTGCCGTCGGCTACGGGAGCCAGAGCCGGTTCTCCTCGGCCTTCCGCGAATGCTACGGGGTATCGCCCGGCGAATACCGCCGCGCGCACACACCGGCTTGATTCTCTCTCCCGGCTTGATTTTCTCTCTTCCCGAAAGCCATTGACAGGCCGCAAAAAAAGATATATCATTAAATTTATATAATCCGAATTGCAGGTGAGCGTATGCTTTCACAGGAGATCCTTGATCTTTATAAAAAATCCCGGCTGATGACGTACCGGGCGATGTTCGGGCGCATCCGGGAGAAGAGCGGTTCGCTCTCCGCTACGGAAGCCTACGCCGTGGACGTGATCTACCTGCTCGGCAGCCCGACGATCACGCAGCTGGCCGAAACGCTCGGCATTTCACAGCCCAACGCCACCTACAAGGTCAACAACCTTGTGGCAAAGGGCTATGTATGCAAAACGGTCTCGGCGGACGACAAGCGCGAGTGCCGCGTTACGGTCGGCGAGCGGTTTTACAAGTACTACGGCAATTCCACGCGCTTCATCGACGACGCTGTGGACGCCCTGTGCGCAGACTATTCGGCCGATGAGCTGCTCACATTTGAGAAAATGCTGCGCAGTCTGAACCGGCATATAGAAACTAAGGAGGAAACCCGCCCATGACGACCGGAATGAATCTCTGGGACGCTGACGTATGGAGCTTCGTGCTGACGCTCTCCCTGCTGTTTGCGGCGATGATCGCGGCCAACACGCTCCGCCGGCTCTGTCCCTTTATCCGCAAGGCGCTGATCCCGAGCTCCGTGCTCGGCGGATTTCTGCTGCTGTTTGCCAACGCCATTGCCCGCTGGGTCTTTCATCACCCGCTCTTCTCCACCGGCACGCTCGAAACCCTCACATACCACGGTCTCGGTCTCGGCTTTGCCGCGCTCGCGCTGCGCAATACCGAGAAGAAAACGGACGGCCGCTCCCGCACCGGCGCGTTTGACACCGGCGTTGCTGTCGTGAACGGATATCTGCTGCAGGCGGTGCTCGGCCTGCTCGTGACGATCGGGCTCTATTACGCCATCCGCAGCTTCTATGCTTCCGGTCTGCTCCTCCCGATGGGCTACGGTCAGGGGCCGGGACAGGCGTACAACTGGGGCCATAACTACGAGATACAGTGGGGCTTTGAAAACGGCACGAGCTTCGGTCTCGCCGTGGCCGCGATGGGCTTTGTATCCGCGAGCGTCGGCGGCGTCATTTATCTCAACCGGCTGCGCCGCAAGGGGATTTTCCAGGGTCAGCTCGGCGAGGACGCCAAAGATAACGTGACGCTCTCGACCTTCACCGGCGACAACGAGGTGCCGATCTCGGAATCGATGGACAAATTTACGATCCAGCTTGCGCTCGTGTTTCTTGCCTACGCGCTCGCGTTTCTCTTTATGAAGGGCGTCAACTCGCTGCTCGACCCCGCCGGAATGGGCGCAAAGGGTCTCGCGGGAACGGTGCAGAGCATGATCTGGGGCTTCCAGTTCCTTTTCAGCAGCGTTTTCGGCATGCTCATCAAAGCGGTGATGAAGGCGCTGCGCAAAAAGGGCGTCATGCACCGTGAATATACGAACAACTTTCTGCAAAACCGCATCGCGGGCTTTATGTTTGATCTGATGGTCGTGGCGTCCATTGCGGCGATCGACCTTTCGGCGTTCCGCGACCACCGATTCGTCCTGCCGCTGACGGTCATCAGCATTCTCGGGGCGTTCGGCACCTACTTCTATCTCCGGTTCGTGTGCAAGCGCATCTTTCCGTGGTTCGAGCACGAGGCGTTCCTCTCGCTTTACGGGATGCAGACCGGCACGGCATCCACGGGCGTCATTCTCCTGCGCGAGATCGACCCGCAGTTTGAAACGCAGGCGAGCGACAACCTTGTCTACCACATGCCCTGGGCGATCCTCTTCGGCGCGCCGATGTTCCTTCTTGTCGGCGTTGCGCCGCAGAGCGTCGGGAAGTCGTGGATGGTGCTCGTCGTGTGCGCGGCGCTGTTTGTGATATTCAATGTGATACTCTTCCGCCGGCTGATTTTCCGCCGCAAGGCTTCGGAAAAGAAATAAAGCGATCCAGCCGGTACAATAACGGGGCGGCCATTCCAATGGAATGGCTGCCCCGTTATTATAGCTGATATGGACCGTGGCCCTCCTGCCAGCCGACGAAGTCGCTGACGATCTCCCGCATGGCGGTGAAGTCCGCGGCGCGCGCCGCTCTCCGGCGGAGCTTTTCGCGTTCCTGCTCCGTGAGCGCGCCGAACTTTTCGAGCGCCACGGCGTTCTCCGCAAGGGCGCGGTCAAAGTCCGTTTTTATGGATCGGTTTTCGTTCACGTCCATTCCCTCCTCGCGGAGAGAGTATGCCCGGGCGGAAGCGTTTTATGCGTTCCCGCCGCTCATGTAGTCATAATAATCCGATTCGCTCGCAAAGAGCATATATTTCCCGCTGACCAGTCCGTAATATCCGCCGTGGGTGTAATAGCCGCGCATTTTGCCGTCCTCCCTGTTCTGTTTACAATACAAGGATACGGCACGGCGTGTACCATAAAACGGACTTCCGCAGCACGGAAAACCGTCGGGATTGCGGGCAGCCTTATGGGCAGCGCGCTTTTTTCGGGAATCTCTTCAGAAACGAAGCTCCTCGGTCTCGTCCGCCATGCGCAGAACGCGGCGGCGCGCTTCCTCCATGGTTTCCGGTTTCGGTTCCTCCATCGCTTCGATCTCTGCTTCCTCACGTTCCCGTTCGCGCCGCTTTTCCGCGCGCACCGCGGCAGTCACCGTGCCGCCAAGAATGGCCGCGCCTCCGGCGAGCTTCACGAATGCCGCGGCGGTCGAATACCCTGCCCAGACAAGCGGCAGCACCTCATCGAGCGCTGCGAGCGCCGCGGCGCCGCCGAGAAGCCACCAGAGGTTTTTCTTTTTTACGATATCCCGCAGCTTTTTCTCCGGGAAGAAGGCTTTGACAAAGGCGGCGAGACCGGCGGCAAGGGCAAGCACCGTAAGCCCCCAGCCGAGCACGGCGGCCGCCGCCGCGGGCAATGCCGCAGTGAGCAGGGCGCTTGCGCCCGATGCCGTGAGCCACGCCGCGCCGCCTATCCCGGCGGCGACGAGCACACGCGCGCCGAACGGGAGACGGGCAAACCACGCCGCCGCGCGCTGCGCCTTCTTCTTTTCCTCTTCGCTCCCGGCGACCGTCCCGGTCTCGGGCGCATCGCCGCCCGCGCCGCGGAGCGGCACGGTCTCGACGATGGGCGTCGGGAAATCCTCCGCGCCGTCATCGAAAACGCTGTCGTCCGGTAATATCCCGCCGACCATCACGCTCGCGCTCGCCACGGCGGCAACTGCGGCGGCCGTTGCCTGCCGCCTGCGCTTTTCACGTTTGTTCCGATCCATTTCAGACCATCTCTTCCGGGCGGTACGCGGCGTCGAACGCCTCGCCCGTCATGTACCCGAGCCGGAGACAGCTCTCGCGCAGCGTGAGATTCACGCGGTGGGCGAGCTTTGCGACCTCGGCGGCGCGCTCGTAGCCGATGTGCGGCGTGAGCGCCGTGACAAGCATGAGCGAGCGCTCCATATTCTCCGCCATTTTTTCCCGGTTTGCCCGGATGCCGGAAACACACCGCTCGTCAAAGGACGCGATAGACGCCGAGAGAAGGCGAACAGACTGTAAAAAGTTATAAATGCACACCGGCAGAAATACGTTCAGCTCAAAATTTCCCTGCGACGCGGCAAGCCCCACGGCGGTATCGTTGCCGATGACCTGCACCGCCGTCATCGTGACCTGCTCGCACTGCGTGGGATTGACCTTGCCCGGCATAATGGAGGAGCCGGGCTCGTTTTCGGGAATGAATATCTCGCCCAGCCCGCAGCGCGGCCCGGAGGCGAGCCAGCGGACGTCGTTTGCGATCTTCATCATATCGCACGCAAGCGCCTTGAGCGCGCCGTGGGCAAACACGAGCTCTGCGCGTGACGTGAGCGCGTGGAATTTGTTTTCCGCCGTCACAAATCTGTGGCCGCTCAATGCGCTGATGCGCCCGGCAGAGAGACTGTCGAAGCCTGCCGGAGCGTTCAGCCCCGTGCCGACGGCGGTGCCGCCGAGAGCAAGTGCGCGCAGCGGCTCCACAGCCGCGCGCAGCAGCTCGATATCCGTTTCGATACTCGCACGCCAGCCGGAGATCTCCTGCGAGAAGCGAAGCGGTACGGCGTCCTGCAAATGCGTCCGCCCGACCTTCAGCACATCCGTGTTTTCCGCTTCCAGCCGCCGGAGCGTCTGTACGAAGCGCCCGCATACCGGGAGAAGATCCTCCTCCAGCGCGATAACGGCGGCAATGTGCATAGCCGTCGGAAACGTGTCGTTTGAGGACTGCGACATATTCACATCGTCGTTCGGGTGCAGGAGCTTTTTACCTGCAATGGCGTTGCCCCGGTTTGCCACGACCTCGTTGACGTTCATGTTCGACTGCGTGCCGCTGCCGGTCTGGAACACGACGAGCGAGAAATTGCCGTCGAGCCGTCCGGCGAGAATTTCGTCGCACGCGCCCGAAATGGCGGCGCACTTCTCTTCGGTCATGCGCTGCGGCACGAGCGAACGGTTGGCCTCCGCCGCCGCCTTTTTCAGCACGGCAAAGGCGCGAAGGATCTCCTCCGGCATCGTTTCATGCCCCGCTCCGGCCGGGAAGTTCCGGCGGCTGCGCTCGGTTTGCGCGCCCCAGTATTTATCCGCGGGGACGGCGATCTCACCCATGGAATCGTGTTCGATACGCACTTTTTCTTCCGGCATGGCAATTCTCTCTTTCGCAGAAAATCGGATGGGCGGGGCAGCGTCCGCCCCGCCCGCAGCATTTTCGGTTTATTTGGGCCGGCGGCCGTTGCAGAGATAGAATACCGTCAGCAGACCGGGGCCGCAGTGCGCGCCGATGACGACGCCGAGCGCCGTGATCGTGATCTCACCGACCTGCGGATACGCCTTGCGTATCTCGTCGCGCACCCATTCGGCGTCGGCGGCGCAGTCCGCCTGAAGAATATGGATCTCCGTGCCGGTCGGATCGCACTCGCTGAAATCGTGCAGGATGCCGTCGCGAATGGCGCGCAGCGCTGCCTTGCGCCCGCGTACCTTCTGCGCAACGTCGAGCGTGCCGGCGTCCGGCACATACAGCACGGGCTTAATGTCAAGGATCGAGCCGACGAGCGCGGCGCTGTTGGAAACGCGCCCGCCCTCCTTGAGATAGTTGAGATCGTCCACAGTGAAGCGGTGGGCAATGCGGAGTTTATTCTCCTCGCCCCAGGCAACGACCTCGTCAAAGCCGGCGCCGGCTTCCCTGCGGCGAACCATGTTCATCACGAGCATGCCCAGACCGCCGGAGATGCAGAGCGTGTCCATCACATAGAGCTTCCGTTCGGGAAACTCCGCGCGCAGCCTGTCCGCAGCCTTGTTCGCATTGACGAACGACACGGACATCTTCTGCGACATATCGAGAAAGATCACGTCCTTCCCCTCGTCGAGAAACGGCTTGAGGAAGTCGTAATACACGAACTCATTGATCATGGAGGTATGGAGCTTGTCGCCCCGGCGCATACCGGCGTAGACCGCGGCGCGGGTCTCCTCGCGGCAGTCGTCCTCGCGGGGCTCGTCGTTCACGGTGTAGGAATACGCGATGAACGGGATGTTATGCTCCTCCAGCCATGTGCGCGGCAAGTCGGAGGTGGAGGATGTGGCAATGATGTAGTCAGACATGGTACAGTTCCTCTCTGTAGTATTGGTCTTTATTCGCCGAAGAGTGCGGAGAGCGTTTTGCCGACGCGCCGGAGAAAGCCGCGGACGCTGTCCCAGATCGTTCCGGCGGTGGACAGGGCGCTTTCGCCGGTCTCGCGGATCTTCTCCACCGTTTCGGGCAGCTCCTGCACACGTTCGGCAAAGCCCGAGCCGCCAAGACTCTGGATCTTGCGGAAGAGATCGGCAAGCTGCTGCGTCTGCGCGTCGTTGAGCGTCATACCGTGCTCCGCGGCGATGGAGCGGATGCGCTCGCGCAGCTCGTCGTCCGAGAGCGCGGACAGCTCATCAAAAAAGCCGGTCATGACGCCGAGCAGCTCTTCGAGCTTCGAGCTGTCGATCTCGCTCGAGAGCGCGTCGGCCTCGCGCAGCGCCGCGGCGGCGGTCTCCTTCGCCTCCGGATCGAGCGGCAGGCATGTGAGCGTTTCATACGCCTTATACACGGCGGGCAAAACAGCGAGCGCGCCGGTCTCCTCCGGCGCGGCGGCGACGATCTCCGCGTCCGTCACCCCGGCGGCGGTGAGCGCCGCCGCAACGGCGGTCTCCGCACCGGTGATGTTGGAAAGCGAGAGCGAAAGCCCCTCGCCGCCGGAGCGGATGCGGACGTACACGCCGACGGACGCCGCCGTTTCCGGCGCGCCGGCAAAGCATGCCTCCGCCTCTGCCCTGGAAACCGTCAGCTCCATCGCCGCGCCGCGCTCCACGCCGAGCGCGGCGAAAATGCCGTCGGTCTCGCCGAGCGTAAGCTCTTCGCCGAGCACGACGCAGCTGTCCCCCGGCACAGCAAGCGCCGCTGTGGAAAGCAGCAGCAAGGCAAGGATACAGGAAATGAGCTTTTTCAAAACAGGTTGACCTCCCGAAAACAAACAGCCCACGAGAGCGCAATGCGTCCGCGGGCTGTTTTATGCGTCTCAGCCGAATACCTTGACGCTCGTAATGACCGGCTGGTTCACTTCGGCGATGAAGCCGTCCGCGCCGGTGACCTGCACGCTCGCGGCGATCTGGTCCACGATGTCCATGCCGCTCACAACGTAGCCGAACACGGCGAAATCGCCGTCAAGATACGTTGCGTCGTTCTGCAGGATGAAGAACTGGCAGGTGCCGCTGTTCTTATCGGTGCCGCGCGCCATGCCGATCGCGCTGCGCGTCATGGAGAGAGGGTTGTTGAAGCCGTTGGAGGTAAATTCGCCCTCCACTGTCGTGCTTGCCTTGCCGGTGCCGTTCTTGTTCGGGCAGCCGCCGTAGATAGCGAAGCCGTTGATGACGCGGTAAATGGTAAGGTTGTTGTAAAAGCCCTTCTTGGCGAGATTAAGGAACTGGGACGCCGTCTGCGGGGCGCTGTCCGCGTCCACCTCAAGCCGGATGGTGCCGTAATTGTTCACGGTGATCTCCACCTCGTGCTTCCCGGTCCAGGTCTTGCTGCCGCCGCAGCCGGCGAGAACGCTCGCCGCCATGAGCAGCGCCAACAGAAACGCGATCTTTCTTTTCATGGGTCGAACCTCCGTTTCCAAAGAAATTCGGGTCTTATTTGCTGGATTTACTTTTTCTCCGCGAGAGAGCGCGCGTAGGCGGCATAGCGATCCTTTCTCGCCTTGGCCTCTTCCGCGCTGGCGCCTCTCGCCAGAACATACATTTTGATCTTCGGCTCCGTGCCGGACGGACGGACGACAAGCGCCGAGCCGTCGCTCAGCTCAAAGAACAGCACGTCGCTGCCGACGATGGGCGTCTTTTCCACAACGCCGAGACCGGGGATCACCACGTCGCCGGTCTGGTAGTCGCGCACGCGGGTGACCGGCGTGCCGCCGATCTCCGCCGGGGGCGTCTGGCGCAGCGACGCCATGAGCGCGCGCATCTCGCCGAGGCCGTCTACGCCGTACATGAAGAGGTTCACGGTCTCCTCGCTGTAGAAGCCATACTTTTTATACAGCTCGTCCATCGCGTCGATGAGCGTCATGCCGCGGTCGTAATAATACGCCGCCATCTCCGCGGCCATCATGGAGGCGGTCACGGCGTCCTTGTCGCGGACATAATCGCCCATCATATAGCCGTAGCTTTCCTCAAAAGCCAGGATGTACTCGTAGTTTCCCTTCGCCTTATACTCGGCGAGCTTTTCCGCCATAAACTTGAAGCCGGTGAACGTTGCTTCGAAGTGGACATCGTTCGCCTCGCAGATGCGCTGCACCATCGTCGTGGAGACGATCGTGCTCAGCGCTGCGGGATGCTCCGGCATCGTGCCGGCGGCGCGGCGGGCGTTGATGATGTAGTCAAGCAGCAGGCAGCCCATCTGGTTGCCGGTGATGGGAATGTATTCCCCGTTGCGCCGCGCCAGAACGCCGATGCGGTCGCTGTCCGGGTCGGTGCCGATGATGAGATCGCTGTCCACCTTTCTGGCAAGGTCGACGGCGAGATAGAAGCCCTCCGGGTTTTCGGGGTTCGGGCTCTTCACCGTGGGGAAGCTGCCGTCGAGCACCATCTGCTCTTCCACGGGGTACAGGTGCTTCACACCCAGACGGCGCAGCGCTTCCGGAACGAGCTTCCAGCCGCAGCCGTGAAACGGCGTATACACCACGCGAAAATCATCGGCAACCTTCGCAACGACCTCGCGGTTGATGGCCTGTGCCTCCACATTCCGGAGAAACGCCTCGTCGGTCTCCTCCCCCATCCACTCGATCAGACCCTTTTCCACGGCCTCGTCAAAGTCCATGCTGCGCGGAGCGCGGAAAATGTCCGAGTTTTCCATGCGGCGGGCGATCTCGGCAGCGTGCTGGGGCGGGAGCTGCGCGCCGTCCGACCAGTAGACCTTATAGCCGTTGTACTCCTTGGGGTTGTGGCTGGCCGTGACGTTGATACCGGCCTCCGCGCCGTAGTGCCGGATAGCAAAGCTCAGCTCCGGCGTCGGCCGCAGAGATTCGAATATGCGCACATGCACGCCGTTCGCGGCCATGATCGCAGCGGCTTCGCGGGCAAACGCCACGCCGTTGTTGCGGCAGTCGTGGCAGACGCACACACCGCGCTTCATCGCCTCCGCGCCCTCGGCGACGATCAGTTCGGCAAACGCCTGCGTCGCGTGGCGGATAACGTGGATGTTCATGCGGTTCGTGCCGAGACCCATGATGCCGCGCAGTCCGGCGGTGCCGAAAACGAGCGGCGCATAGAACCGGTCCTCGATCTCCTTGGGATCGTCGCGGATGGCGTCAAGCTCTTTCCATTCCTCTTCGCTCAGCGCCGGGCTGTTGAGCCATTTTTCATAAGTTTCCCGCCAGGTCATTGTTCTTCCTCCGTTTCATCGTCGGTCTGCCGGATCAGTTCGCAGGCGTCCTCCCACACCGAGGCGGGAACAAAAATATCAACGCCCGAGCCGCTGACGCCGAGGATCAGCTTGCCGAATTGTCCGTCGTTGGGGTACTGGCGCAGGCACGGAATGCCGAACGCCTCCAGGCGCGTGACGAGCATTGTCTCGTCCATGTCGATGCCCCTGCAATGGCAGAGATAAACGGGCGGCTCCGGCTGGCCCGCCTCGTCCTTGGGCCAGCGCTCGTAAAGATTGCCGGGGAGCCGACGCCCCCACTCCGCCGATGCTTTTCCGGTTTCTTCCATGATGTCTCCCCGCGGGTCGCCCCGCATGTTTTATTTATGATATTTCCCGCCCTCGTTGATATTGAAGGCGCGGTAAATCTGCTCCAGAACCATGACCCGCGCCAGATGGTGCGGGAATGTCATGCGCGACATGGAAAGGCGGACGTCCGCGGCGCGCTTTACCTCGTCCGACAGCCCGTCCGAGCCGCCGATGAGAAAGCACACGCGGCTCTTTCCCTGCACGGCGCACTGCGCCATGAGCGAGGCCAGCTCCTCGCTGGAATACCCCTTTCCCTCGATGCACATTGCAACGACAAAGGCGCCGGAGCCGATACGCGCAAGCATCGCCGCGCCGTCGCGCTTTATGTCGCCGGTCTCCGGAAGCTCAAGGATATCCAGCGCGCAGCAGCGCTGCAAGCGTTTGCCGTATTCCTCGCATGCGGCGGCATAAAAGCTCTCCTTGAGCCTGCCGATGCAGATCAGTTGGACGCGCAGCACGGCGTTACCTCCAGCTCCAGATCGCCCTCCGCCGGGGCGACGCGCAGCGTCACCGCGGAAAAGCCCTCGCCGTCAAGCGCTTCGCGCACGGCCCGCTCCGCGAGGGTGGGGCGGTTGTTCTCCCGGCTCAGGTGGCCGAGCACAAAGGTCTGTACCCCCGTCTTTGCCAGAGCGCAGGCGAGCTGCGCGCAATCCTCGTTGGACAGATGGCCGCGCTCGGACAGGATGCGGCGCTTGAGATGGATCGGGTAGCGCCCGCCGCGGAGCATGTCGATATCGTGGTTTGCCTCGATCACCGCCGCGTCGCACCCGGCGAGCGCGTCGAGCATTTCGCCCGTCACGCAGCCGGTATCAGTGCAAAAGCCGAAGCGGGCGTCCTTCCCCGACAGAACATATCCTACGCTCCCGGGCGTGTCGTGCACTGTCGGAAAGGCGGTGAGCGTGAAATTCTTCAGCACGACGCTCTCGCCGACCGGGATCGGAACGATGCGCCCTTCGATGCCCGCCGCAGCGCGCTCGAGCGCATGCGCGACGGTCTGCGATGCATAGACTTTTACTTTTTTATGGTTTTTCAGCAGCATGGCGAGTCCCACCGTATGGTCGGAGTGCCCGTGCGTGATGAGAACGGCCGAAAGGTCGTCCGGTGTGAGCGCCCGGCGCGCGAGGCCGGCTTTGATGCGGCGCAGGGAGATGCCCGCGTCGATCAGCACTGCCGTGCGTCCCTCGGTGACGAGGCAGCAGTTGCCGCTGGAACCGCTGGCAAAGGAAACGAAATTCATCCCGCGGCGGCAGTGTCCCGCTCCGTGCCGTCCGGCTCGTCGATGATGCGGATATCCGCGCCGAGGAGACGCAGCTTGCCGACAAAGTTTTCGTAGCCGCGCTCGATGAACTGGATATCCTCCACGAGCGTGACGCCCCTGGCACAGAGACCCGCAATGACCATTGCCGCGCCCGCACGCAGATCGCACGCGTTCACGGAAGCGCCGCGCAGCGTTTCCACGCCCTCGACGACAGCCACGCGGCCGTCCACAGTCACGGCCGCGCCCATTTTGCGCAGCTCGTTGATGTATTTATACCGGTGATCCCAAACGCCCTCGGTAATAACGCTCGTCCCCTCCGCCACAGCAAGCGCCACGCCGATCTGCGGCTGCATATCGGTCGGGAAGCCGGGATACGGCTGGGTCTTGACGTTGGCGCGGCGGAGGTGTCCTGTCGAGCGGACGAGGACGGATTCGCCGTATTCCTCCACCGTGACGCCCATTTCGCGCAGCTTTGCGGTGATGCAGTCGAGGTGCTTGGGAATGACGTTTTTGATCAGCACTTCTCCCCCGATGGCGGCGGTGGCGGCCATATAGGTGCCGGCCTCGATCTGGTCGGGGATGATGGTGTAGACGCCGCCGTGGAGCTGCTCCACGCCGTTGACCTTGATGGTATCCGTACCGGCGCCGCGCACATCCGCGCCCATGGAGTTGAGGAAGTTTGCCAGATCGACGATGTGCGGCTCGCGCGCCGCGTTTTCGATGACCGTGCGTCCTTCGGCGAGCACGGCGGCGATCATAATGTTCATCGTAGCGCCGACGGAGACCTTATCGAGATATACGCTCGCGCCGCGCAGCCGTCCGCCGGGGACGTGCGCGGTGATGAAATCGGAAATATCGACCTCCGCGCCGAGGGCGTTCATGCCCTTGACGTGCTGGTCGATCGGCCGGACGCCGAAGTTGCAGCCGCCCGGCATCGTCGTGCGGGCCACGCCGAACCGGCCGAGCATCGAGCCGACAAAATAATACGACGCGCGGATCTTGCGCATACGGTCATAGTCCGCGCCCATCCATGTGGCGTTCGTCGTGTCGATCTCCACGGTGGAGCGGTCGATCCGTTCGACTCTCGCGCCGAGCGATTCAAGAATGAGCAGCAGCGCCTCGGTGTCGCTGATCTGGGGAAGGTTTTCGATGCGGCATTTGCCGTTTACCATGAGCGCCGCCGGAATGATGGCTACCGCCGCATTCTTCGCGCCGCTGATCTCCACTTCGCCGTGCAGGCGGTTGCCGCCTCTGATTCTATATCTTTCCACGTGTTGACTCCTCCTGATGCGCATCCGGGGCTTTTGTCTCCCTTTGCCCATAGATACATGGCAATTTTATCATAGCGCGGAAAAAAACGCAAGTCTTACTCCCCCGCGAGGATATGCGCCGCCTGCAGCACCGCGATGGCTGTTTTGCCGTCGGATATCTCGCCGCGCCGGACCATGGCAAGCAGCTCGGAAAACGGGAGCTTTACGAGATCGAGGAACTCGCCCTTGTCGGGGTGCGCCTCGCCGCGGGAGAGGTCGAGCGCGAGATAGAGATACAGCCGCTCGCTCGAAAAGCCGGGAGAGGAGTGATACGCGCCGAGGGGCACGATGCGTCCGGCGGTGAAGCCGGTCTCCTCGCCAAGCTCGCGCGACGCGCACACGAGCGGGTCCTCCCCGCGTTCGAGCTTTCCGGCGGGCGCTTCGAGCAGGTGCTCGCCAATGGGATAGCGGTACTGACGCACGCAGTAGGCGTTGCCCTCGCCGTCCACCGGCAGGATGCACGCGCCGCCCGGGTGCTCCACGATCTCGCGGAACGCCTCCGAGCCGTCCGGCAGGCGCACGCGGTCGAGCCCGACGTTAACGATGATCCCCTCGTAGGTGTTGAGGCGGCGCAGCTTTTTCTCCGTATAGTCCATAAATGCTCTCCTTCTCCGCGGTGCGGACTGTCTTCATAAGGTAATAGTTTATCACGCATCTCCCGGCTTTTCCAGCTTTTTTCACTGTTTATCGGCGGAAGAGGGGCGTATAATGGGGAAAACGTTCTTTGGGAGGCTGTTTATGCAGAAAAACGCGAAAAGCGAACGGGCGCTTGCGCTGCGCGTGCCCGGGCATCCGGGTCTTTCGGACGCCAAGAGGCTCGTTTTCGCCGCGCTCGGCAATACCGACTGGGGCGCGCTGGAGATCGAGATCATCGCCGGGCGGGAGGAAAGTCTGCTGCTCGCGCGCCCGGCAAGCGGCGTTTACATATCGCGCGAGGCGCTCTCCCGGCTCCCCGCGCACGGGCGCTGAAATCCTCTCTTTTTCGCTCTTGACAGGCATGGTATAATACTTTTACTGCCAAAGCGGAGGAGGTGGAAAGCCATGCCGAAAAAAGAAGGGATCAAGGAGATCGCTTCCAACCGCAAGGCGTTCCACGACTACTTTGTGCTGGAACGCTTTGAAGCGGGCATTGAGCTGTTCGGAACGGAGGTAAAATCCATCCGTGCCGGGCAGGTGAATCTGAAGGACAGCTACTGCACGATCCGGGAAGGCGAGCTTTTCGTGCGCGGCATGCATGTGAGCCCTTACGAAAAAGGCAACATCTTCAACCGCGACCCGGTGCGTACCCGGCGGCTGCTGATGCACAAGCGGGAGATCCGCAAGCTCGGCGAGCGCGTGGCGCAGGACGGCGTGGCGCTCGTGCCGCTCTCGCTGTACTTCAAGGACAGCCGCGTCAAGGTGGAGCTCGGCCTCTGCAAGGGCAAAAAGCTGTACGACAAGCGCGATTCCGACGCCGAGCGCAATGCGAAGCGGGACATGGACCGCGCCATGAAAGAAAGGAATTTCAAAGAATGAATCCTGTTGTGACCATCGAAATGGAAAACGGCGGCATCATCAAAGCCGAGCTTTACCCCGAGATCGCGCCGGAGAGCGTTCGCAACTTCATCTCCCTCATCAACAAGGGCTTTTACGACGGACTGATCTTCCACCGCGTCATCCCCGGCTTTATGATCCAGGGCG
>OLSB01002013.1_pt1 | contig 17901 bp, 21 predicted proteins | sample 1672071 | NCBI WGS metagenome assembly OLSB01 (sample SAMEA3136642, study PRJEB25190) | human gut metagenome | biome: human gut; feature: human-associated habitat; material: faeces | place: Austria | collected 2013 | reverse complement strand
TGACGGCAAGGAGCTTTTCCGGCTCAACGGTATCGAGCTTGTTGATGGCGAGTACGGCCGGACAGTCTGCCGCCTTGATGCTCGCGATCAGCTCGCGCTCCTGCGGCCCGATGGAGGCGACCGGCTCTACAACGAGCACGACGGCGTCCACATCCGCAACGCTCTGGCGCACAACATTCACCATATAGTCGCCGAGGCGGGTGCGCGGCTTATGGAAGCCGGGGGTATCAAGAAATACGAACTGCGTCTCCCCGCGCTGGCACACGGCGGTGATGCGGTTTCGCGTCGTCTGCGGCTTGTTGGAGACGATGGCAATTTTCTCCCCGGCAAGAGCATTCGTCAGGGTGGATTTGCCGACGTTGGGCCGTCCGCAGATGGTGATCATGGCTGTTTTAGAAATCATAGCCGAGCTCCTTCATAATGGCTTTTTCTCTGGCGCGCATTTTGGCTTTTTCCTCGCCCTCGTCGAGGTGGTCGTAGCCAAGCAGATGCAGCACGGAGTGCACCGTGAGATACTGCACCTCATGCGCAAATCCTCCGCCGTACTCCTCGCCCTGCGCTTCGGCACGCTCGAGCGAGAGGACCATGTCGCCGAGATAGCGGCGGTTTGTGTCGTAATTCATTTCGTCGATCGGGAACGAGAGCACGTCCGTCGGCCGGTCCACGCCGCGCTGCTCGCGGTTGATGGCGTGGATGCCCTCGTCGTTCGTGAGCGTAACGCCGATCTCGCACGGCTCGTCCACGCCTTCGGCGCGCAGCGCCGCGGCGGCGGCCTTCTTCACAAGCGCCGCCGTTTCCGGATGGCCGAGACCGCGCTTTTCCCGGTAAATGTAGAATTTATGCTGCATCGTTATTTCCTCTTGTAGTTATTGTATCCGCTATTATCCCGGCGCTGCGGCGCGGCGGTTTTCTTCTCCCGCTCCGCGGCGGCAGCGGCGGCCTTTTCGTGCTTTTCATAGGCGGCGATGATCTGCTGCACGAGTGCGTGGCGCACAACGTCCGCGCCGGTGAAGCGGCAGATGGCGATATCGTCCACGCCGTCAAGCACCTTCATAGCCTCCTTGAGACCGGACGCCTTGTCCGGCGGCAGGTCGATCTGCGTCACATCGCCGGTGATGACCATCTTGCTGTTGAATCCCAGACGGGTCAGGAACATTTTCATCTGCTCGCGCGAGGTGTTCTGCGCCTCGTCAAGGATGATGAAGCTGTCGTCGAGCGTCCGGCCGCGCATGTAAGCGAGCGGCGCAACTTCGATATTCCCTTTTTCAAGATAGGTATTATAGGTCTCCGGCCCGAGCATATCGAAGAGCGCGTCGTACAGCGGCCGCAGGTAGGGATCGACCTTGCTTTGCAGATCGCCGGGCAGGAAGCCGAGCCGCTCGCCCGCTTCGACCGCGGGACGCGTGAGGATGATGCGGTTGACGCTCTTTTCGCGAAACGCCGCCACGGCCGCGGCCACGGCGAGATACGTTTTGCCCGTACCGGCGGGGCCGATGCCGAGCGTTACGGTATTGTCCCGGATGGCCTGCACATACGCCTTCTGGCCGAGCGTTTTCGGCTTGACGGGGCGCCCCTTCGCCGTGATGCAAACTACGCCGCTGTCAAGCTCACGGATCTGATCCTCCTGTCCGGAGCGGATCATGCCGATCACATAGCGCACGCGCTGTTCGTCCACGGTCTCGCCGCGCGCGGCGAGCATCAGCAGGCTCTGCACCGCCTTTTCCGCGGATACCACGTCCTCCGGCTCGCCGGAGATCTTCAGCTCCGCGTCCCGGTCGGAAACGCAGACGTTCCACTCCTTTTCAATGATGTGCAGGTTCTGGTCAAACGAGCCGAAAACATTGAGAATGTCCTCGACACGCTCGGCGGAAATGATTCGTTCCATGGATTCTCCTGTATTCTTCATCCGGTCATGGCCGGAGAGTTTCTTTGTCGATACGCTCCTCGCATTCACTGCGCAGTGTGAGCGTGAGCATTCCGTTTTCCTCGGACGCGGTAAAGTATTCCGAGAGCACCGTGCCCGTCTCGCCGAGCCGTTCTTTCAGCGCGGCGCGCAGCTCCTCTTCGAGCGACGCGCGCACCGCCTCGCGCGAGAGTGCCGTTTCGCTGAGCGTATACGGCTGCACCGTTTCAAACACGGCGGCAACCGGCAGAGAAAACACGTTTTTTATGCCCAGCTCCCATATCTTTGTAATTTTATCACACTCCGTACCCGAAATTCCACTATCCGCGTAAAAATTTATTCTCGCGTTCCCGATAAGCAGCGCAAAGCGGTATCGCGCCGCTCCCGTGCCCTCCCTGACGCAGGCCGTGAGCGGCGCGGAGGCCGTCAGCTCATGCCATGTATGCGCCGTGATCTCGGCGCAGGCATGAACGGTGCGCGTCTCGCCCCGGCGCGCGGCGCGCTCACCGCTCACGAGCGTCTGTCCCGCCGTTACGGCGTCGCCGCGCGAAACGAGCGCTTCTCCCTCAAAGACGCGGATCTCCGTGATAACGCCCGAGCGCGACGCCGTCACATCCGCGGCCTGCCGCGGATCGGTGATCTCCGGCTTTTCCACCGCGGCGCGCACCTCCACGCTCGCCGTGCTTCCGCGCACGTTCACCGCCAGCCAGCTGAGCCCCGGCAGTTCCGAGAGCGCCCGCGAGCGGATGCGCTCTCCCCGAAAGGACGGCCAGAAGCTCCCTACGCCGATACCCTGTTCGGCCAGCGTGCGCAATATGACCGTATCGGGTATATCGGAATCGTTCTCCGTCACGCGGATATCCCACACAAAAAGCGACGAGACGAGGATTGCCGCAGCGACCGCCGCTGCGCATAACGCCGCCCACCGTCTCCGATACAGAAGCTTCTTCCAGATCGGCCGCCCGCGCACGGACAGCACCTCGACGTCGCAGCCGCAGCGCGGCGCGAGCGACTTTACTCGCTCCGCATCGGCGGCGAAAATCAGCGCCCGGCAGGTGATGAGATCGTCCGACTCCACGCCCTCCACGGTGATCCGCTCGCGGCAGCAGGCGTTGATGAGCTTCCACGGCGCCGCGCCCGTGATGCGGATTTCCGCGACGCCGCGCAGCAGCCGCTCCACACGCCCCGTTTTTCCCTTACGCATATTCCACCGCGGCAATCCGCCCGGTCACGATCAGCGTGTCCCGGTCCATGGCATGCAGCGTCAGCTCGGCGCCGAGAATGCGCGCTCTCCCGGCGGCGGCGCTCACCTCGACGCACTGCGCGTCGTAGCCGAGCAGGCCGCGATGATGCTCCACCACGGCGCGCCGCCGGCCGATGATCGTAACGCGCAGCGCATCGGAGAGCGCCTCCTCCGGCAGTTCAAGCGACTCGGCCAGATCCGCGACCGTATCGCGTACTTTCATAGCACCGCCCCCCCTTCCCCGTCATTCTATGAGCGCGGCCGGACGTACATCCCGCATGAACCGCCCGGTGCGGACATAATGTAACGGTATGAAAAAACGCTTCTGCAATTACGCCGCAGGTGCGGCGCTCTTTCTCTTATTTCTCTTCTCCTCGGCGGAGGCACGGCAGGGCGCGGCGGACGGGCTGCGGCTATGGGGGACGCTGCTTGTCCCGTCGCTTCTGCCGTATTTTGCCGCCGCCGGACTGCTCACGCGGCTCGGCGCGGTGGATGCGCTCGCACGGCGTCTCGCTCCGGCGGCAGCGCGCCTCTTCGGCGTGAGCGGCGCGGGGGCGGCGGTGTTCCTGCTCGGTCTTTCCGGCGGGTACCCCCTCGGCGCGGCAAGCATTGGAGAGCTTTACCGCGACGGCGTCATTCAAAACGACGAGGCCGAGCATCTGCTCGCGTTCTGCGACAATTCCGGCCCGGCGTTCGCCGTGGGCGCTCTTGGCGCGGGTGTGTTCGGCTCCGCCGGATGGGGACTGCTGCTCTGGGGGGTGCACGCGCTCTCCGCTGCCGCGGTCGGCATTCTCTTTCGCCGGAAAAATCCCGGCAGCGCAACGGCGCGGCCGGCCGCGCCGGCGAAAGACCTCGGCGCGGCGCTCGGCGGAGCCGTAACGGCCGCGGGTCAGACGCTGCTGCAGATCGGCGCTTATGTGGTCTTCTTTTCCGCGCTGCTCGCTTCCCTCGGCACGCTGGGCTTTCCGGATACGCTCGCCGGAGAGCTCGCACGGCGCGGCGGAGGCTCTCTCTCCTTTTTCCGCGCGCTCTTCACCGGGGCGCTGGAGCTTTCCAGCGGCATCGGGGCTATGGCGGGTCTGCCGCTCACGCCCGGGAGCTTTGCTCTCGGCGCGTTTCTCCTGAGCTGGGGCGGGCTTTGCGTCCACGGACAGGCCGGAGCTGCCGCGGGAGGGCTCAAAACGCGAAAACGCCTCGGAGGAAAGCTCCTCCAGGGCGTTTTCTCCGCTGTGCTTGCCTATGGCGCAGCGCTTATAATTATGTAAACATTTTTATGTTAAATGAATTATGTTATCTCATGCGCCGCCGAGCCGAAATACGATGCCCGCAACGGCAGCCAGGGCGAGAAAAACGGCCGGATGCAGCTTTTTCAGGGGCTTCGCCAGATTGGTGAGCGCCCAGATCGCAGCAAAAAGGAGCAGGTTTTTCCATCGGAGAAGGTCGGCAAACAGACCGGAGGCGCGGTAAGCGTCAAGGTTTACGAGCACCAGCATGACCACCGACCACCCCGCCGCGGCGATGAGTCCGGTGGAGGCCGGGCGCAGCGTGTAAAACGCGGCGTCCACATACCGGTTCTTGCGGAACGCCTGCAATGCCTTGGCGATGAGGACGATGATGATCACACTCGGAGTGATAAGGCCGATCGTCGCCGCAACGCCGCCGAGGACGCCGCCGCAGTCAAAGCCTACATAGGTCGCCATATTCACGCCGATCGGGCCGGGCGTTGACTCGGAAACGGCGAGCATATCCGCCACGTCCGCCGTGCCGAACCAGCCGGTTTTCGCGCCGAGGGAGTAAAGGAACGGGAGTGTGGCAAGCCCTCCGCCGACGGAAAACAGGCCAACCTTGAAAAACTCCCAGAAGAGCCGAAGGTAGATCATGCCTTACCCTCCTTCCCGGCGTGCAGCCACACGCGCACAACAACGCCGAGCACCGCCGCGGCGACAATGAATACCACGGGGCTGACGCTGCCGAGCAGTACAGAGCCGAGGAACACAGCGATAAACACGCCGAGCGTAAGCTTATCCACCACGGACTTTTTCCAGAGCTTCACGATGGAGTTGAGAATGAGCACGCATACCGCGACGCGGATGCCCGCAAACGCATTCTGCACAGCGGGAATGTGGGCAAAGTTGGTCAGCAGCGCCGCAATAACGGTGATGATCACGAGCGAAGGCGTCACAATGCCAAGCGTAGCAAAAACCGCGCCGGAGAGTTTTTTCTCCTTGAAGCCGACAAACGTCGCCGTGTTGACTGCAATGATGCCGGGCGTGCACTGGCCGACGGAGAAGTAGTCCAGGAGCTCTTCCTCGGCGGCCCATTTTTTCTTTTCCACGATCTCGCGCTGCAGAAGCGGCAGCATGGCGTAGCCGCCGCCGAAGGTAAAAAGCCCGATCCGAAAAAAGGTGCAGAACAGATCCAAAAGCAGGGGCAATAAAATGACCTTCTTTCCTTTATTTGATAACGCGCACATTATAGCAAAGAGTTTTTTCATTGGCAATACGGGAAACCTTATGGTAGAATACGTCCGGGTGATCCATTTTGACAATACCGGCCGAACTGAAAAAGAATGAAATATATCCTGTCCGAATCACCGGTTACACTTCCGAGGGCGCAGGCGTCTGCCGCATCGGCGAGCGCGCCGTGTTCGTTCCCGGAACGATCCTCGGCGAGGAATGGGATGTGCGCATCGTGCGCAGTACATCCGCCGCCGTATGGGGCCGGGGCGAAGCACTCCGCGCCGCCTCGGCACGCCGCACGGAGCCGGACTGCCCGGTATACCCCCGCTGCGGCGGCTGCGCGCTGCGGCACATGGATTATGAGGAGGAGCTTTCCCTGAAGCTGCAGCGCGTGAACGACGCGCTGCGCCGCATCGGAAAGCTGGACTTTTCCGTTTCCGGCATTCTCCCCGCGCCGGAGGATGCCCGGCGGCGCCGCAAGGTTATTTTCAACGTTGCCGAACAGAACGGGCGGCCCGTTGCCGGGTTTTACCGCGCCCGCTCGCACGACGTTGTGCCCGTGCCGGACTGTCCCGCCGTGCCGAAGGAATCCCTTATATGCGCGCGCACGGTGCTCGGCTGGATGGAACGGGAACATATTCCCGTCTACGATGAGGCCACGATGCGCGACGGCGTGCGGCATATTTTTTACCGCTCGTCCCATCTCACGGAGAATGCCGTGCTGACGCTCACCGCGTCTCGCTCGCCGGGAGAGAAGGCGCTCGGTATACTCGCGGATATGCTGCGCGAGCGCTGCCCGGAGGTGACGGGGCTTGTGCTCAACCGCAACACGGCCCGCGGCAACACCGTGCTCGCCGGAGAGTTTACGACCGTTTGGGGCAGCGACATTCTTACCGAGGGGCTGTGCGGCCTCACGTTCACGCTCTCGCCCCGCTCGTTTTTTCAGGTGAACCCGCCGCAGGCCGAACGGCTCTATGAGTCCGCGCTCGGCTACGCCGGTATCACGCCGGGCATGACGGCGCTCGATCTCTACTGCGGCACGGGTACGATCGGCCTTTGCATGGCCTCCCGCGGCGCGCGCGTCATCGGCGCGGAGGTCATTCCCGCCGCCGTGGAAAACGCAAAGGACAACGCGCGGCGGAACGGCCTTTCGGATGTGTGTGAATTTCTCTGCGCCGACGCCGGGGAAGCCGCCGCAGAGCTTGCCAGACGCGGCATACGCCCGCAGGTGATCGTTGTCGATCCGCCGCGGCGCGGGCTGGACGAAAGCGTCATTTCCCACGCTGCGGGGATGCAGCCGGAGCGGATCGTATATGTCTCCTGCGATCCCGGCACGCTCGCGCGCGATCTCGCCTCGTTCTCCCGCCATGGCTACGCCCCCACCGGCGGCGTCGCCGTGGACATGTTCCCGCGCACGAGCCATGTCGAGACTGTCGTTCTGCTGTCAAGGAAATGAAGACGATAGCGGGAAAATGGCTTGAAATCAGGGCATTTGTGGTTTTCGGTCGTCAGCGGGAGCACAGATAAGTTTCCACTGAGCGACAGGGTGAAATTGAACAAATCCGCTGCTGTAACTCTCGTTTCGTTATCAAAGGTAAAAATCGGAGATTGAGACTATCGGGTTGTTGTCATTTGCGTCTTTTTGAGAGGTTGAGACTGTCGGATTGTTGTCAAATCGGGCTGTAACTGTAGTTTCGATGTCCGATAAAATCATATAGATATGAGGCTACATCATGGAAAAGAAACGTAAAAACGCATCAAAAACGAAGGACACGTATGTGAAGAAGAAAAAAGATATGAACTTCCAAAGCGTGGAATCAATGCAGCCTGTTGTAAATGTTGTAAATGAAGCAGCAGCTGCTCTTAATGATAAGAACCGGACCATCAGAGAAAGTGCAATCCCGGAGGTTTTGGCGGGTGCTTTAGGCGCAGGAATAGGTGGCATTGGTTCGTTTGCTGCCTTGTATGGGCTTGGAGTAGTTGGCCTGTCTGCTGCCGGTATTACATCGGGTCTCGCAGCGGCGGGAGCTATCGTCGGCGGAGGTATGGTTGCAGGAGTGTTTGTACTTGCCGCACCAGTTGCCGGACTTGCCGCAGCAGGAGTAGGTGTTGCTGCTCACCTGAAAAATAAGCAACTTCGGCAGGAAAAAGAACGGCTTTACAAAGAGGCTCTGTCAAAACACGAAGCAATAATCAAAGCTATGAAAACCGAATCTGACGCAGATAAAGAAAGAATGGACTATCTCCAAAGTCTAAACCTTCTTCTACAACAAGCAATAAAGGATTTACAGGCCGATCTTGGGGTGGCCTGATTGAGGAATTAGACATGAGCAAGATTAAACTCAGTTTTGATGCAGTAAAGCCATTCGTGGACAAGGCAGGGACTTTGGCTAAACAAGGTTTTCAATCCCTAAGCAAATTAGTACAAAACAGGGATTTTCAAAAAGGAGCTGCAGCGGTTCTGATTCCGTCTGGCGTGTCAGCGTTCTTTTTAATTCGTAAGTACAAAAAAGAAGCTGCTGAAAAAGACGCCCTATATAAGGAAAAACTTCAGAAGCACAATGCAATAATCAAAGAACTGTCCGCAGACGCCGAAATATCTAAAGAACGGCAAGATCGGCTTTTACAATACGATTCTAAACTCAAATCTGAGATGGGATCTCTGGAAACAGAGATAGAGATGTTAAAGAAAAAGATTGCTGATCTGGAGAAGGAGAGAGAAAAATGAGCAAGTATAAATACTCTGCCACAGAACAGCAATTTAACAGTGTTCTAAAACATCAGGATGAAAAGCTAAAAAGAATTAAGGCAGAAATGCCGTCATCGTCTGAGCTGGATAAGCGTATTCAAGAGAGTGAAGATTTACTACTAATGCACGGTTACGAACTTCCCTCTGCTCCAATAGTGAGGCCTGACAGCAAAAAGGTAATAGTAGTCCCCTCTTGGGAACAATTATGTGCAGAGGCGGAAGCGTCTGTTGGAACAGAGGTTGCTTTGGAGGATCTGTTTACCGAGGACGAGATTAAAGCGAATGGTCAGGCAATTCGTAAGTTAAATCAGGAATATAATCAGATACACCACTTAGACAAGTATGATGTTGCTATCAGTGCCGCCGCAGGAATGCTCGGAGCAGCTATTGATATTCTACTGGTGGGAATTCCGCATAAGACCACGGAAGGTTTGAAAGGCGGTCCACTCTCAAACTATATCAGGGATTGGTTTGACAAGAAATTTCCAGAAGAAGAAATGGAGAAACTGGCAAATTCAAAAGTCAGTAAGGTACCATATGATGCACAGGACAATCGAAACACCACGGTGCATATAGAAGGGCTCTCAGCTTACTATCATCGCTTGCTCTCACTTGGTCATGATCCTTTGCTTGGCCTTATTTTTGGTGTGGCTGATATTCTGACAGGTAGAATGACCACCATTGATAAGACGGGCAAGATTGTATCGCAAGTTATGGAGAATTATGCTGATCGTAAAGAGACAGATATTTTTGCTGCTATAGCTAAACAGATTATCCATTTCAAGTCCGATATCACAACATCAATGGGGCTTCCGGCTCCGATGATGGGATTGTTTAATCTTCTGCAGTTTGGAAAAATTGGAGAATATGAGCAGACCATTGCGGAGATTGTGCAAGGTATGTATTACGAAGGATATGACTTTATCCATTTCTGTACCTTGTCGATACCAGTAATGATTGTAGAGGTGGTAACTCGTATAGGATACGCTTTCAAGCGCATTAAGGAAGGCCACTCCATAAAGGAATCAATTCCATTTTCGTTAAATCGGGAAAAACATCCGAAGCTTGCGACCATGTTGTTTATTGGTCATTCGGCAGCAACTGCCGTCAACGCAGGTAAAGTGTATTTTACACAGAATCCAATGGCAATTAATTACCCGCAGTGGGTAGCATTTGCTAAATATTCGTATAAACAGCTTAAGTGGATTCTTCTGGAAAAACCAGCTGCAAGAGATGCTTACGTTAGAGGCATCATAAACGATGAACTCAATAGAGTATTCGAAGAAGTTGATGAAACATTTGATGCGTTCACGACAGATCATATAGTGGTATTTTCATAGGAACAACTGAGGTTCCAACATTACAACAATGCTGGAGCCTTATTTTATTCCTTTATTCTCACACGGCCGAGCGAATCTTCCGCAGGCTGTCTTGACAAAGCCTTTCTGACGCAATACAATGTATTTGTATCTGATACAAATACAAATAAGGGCAGATACCTTTTGCTGCGGAGAAGGAAGGCTAAGGAATGGATACGAAGTTTTCTGTTGCGATACATATCCTGATTTTGATTTCGGAATCTCCGACCCCGCTGAATTCCGATCAGATGGCCGGAAGCGTCGGCACAAACGCCAGTTATAACCGAAAGATATTATCGCTTTTGAAAAAAGCAAAAGTCATTGACGGTCACAGAGGAATCAGCGGTTATAGCATGGTGGTCGCCCCGGAGCGTCTTACCTTGCTTCAGATCTATCAGGCCGTTACCGAGGCTCCCAAGACGCACCTTTTTGATATACACCAGAACCCCAGCGATCAATGCATCGTAGGACGACACATTCGCCCTGTTTTAACGGATATGTTCACGGACATCGAGGAAGCGTTTTCCCGTACACTTGCAGGCAAAACGTTGGCCGAGTGTACAGATGTCATCCGAAAAAGAATGGAATAACGGGAGGTAATACATATGAACACGATAGAAATCATTTTCAGTCCCACCGGCGGAACAGAGAGAGTGGCCCGTATCATCAGCGGTCGATGGAATAGAAACACTGTGATGATCGATCTGTGTGATGCGCAAACTGATTTTTCCAAGTGCATGATTGACAAGGAAGATCGGGTGCTGGTGGCCATGCCCTCTTTCGGAGGACGGGCTCCCGCCGTGGCGATCGACAGACTGAGGAAAATTGCAGGAAACGGTGCGAGATGCACCCTCGTCTGCGTGTACGGAAACCGCGCTTATGAGGACACCCTTGCAGAAATGGAGGACGCCGCAAAAGAGAGCAATTTTAAGGTGATTGCAGCCATCGCTGCGGTTGCGGAGCATTCGATTATGCCGCAATATGCCGCCGGCAGACCGGACGCGTCCGATAAAAAGCAGTTGGAGCAGTTCGCAGATCAAATCGCAGGGAAAACCGAAGCCGCCGTCTCCATCCCCGGAAATCGCCCCTATAAAAAAGCGGGCGGCGTAGGGCTTGTGCCAAAGCCGACCAGAAGCTGCGTAAAATGCGCTCTGTGTGCTGAAAACTGCCCTCTGCAGGCCATTGATTCAACGGATTTTACGGCAGATTCAAGAAAATGCATTGCTTGTATGCGCTGTGTGAAACAGTGCCCTGAGAACGCCAGAAAGGTAAACGGTGCAATGGTTTCCATTGCGGCTATGGCAATAAAGAAAGCTTGTTCTGTGAGAAAAGAAAACGAATTGTTTCTTTGATGGTTGTGCCCCCGAATCATTATGGTATTTGCTCCACAGGAAATACCCGAGCAGTCCCTCGCATAAAGGCTGACAGCGGTCGTACCCTGTCAGCGTTGGATCCAAAAGACGGTTTCAAAAAATGGGCAGAGCTTCTATCCCGAGAGATAGGGCTCTGTCCACTTTTTTTCAAGGCGGGGTATCCCCACCGTGTTTTACTTGTAGCAAAGGCATTCTTCCGCAAGAAGCTCGAAGGAGACTTTGTTTCCTTCCTCGGGCGCGGAATGTTCCGGCACCCGGACACGCAGGAACGGCGCAGCTGCGCCGTCTGCGGGGCACAGAAGCACGACGGAACCGTTCAGATCGCGGATCACACGGTAAACAAGCGCCGTATACGGTCCCCCGCCAAGCATAACAGCACTCTCCGGAATGACGACCGTGGCCGTCTCCGCTTTGGCTTCGAGCGGCAGGGCGATACCCCAGCCGTCGATCTTCACGCCGCCGCTGCAAGGCGCGGCAGGCAGAAAGTTGGTGTTGCCCGTAAGCCGCGCCGCGCCGACGGTGGCGGGGTGGCGAAGGAGCGTATCCATATCCGTGATCGCGCCGGAAACGCCGTTTTCCATGACGCAGACCGTCCGGCAGTTGCGGCGGCACTCGCCGAGATCATGGCTGACTCATAAAATGGGGCCGGCGAAATCCGAGAGCAGATCGGAAAGCTCCAGCTCCAGATTCCATTTCAGAAATCCGTCCAGCGCCGAGAACGGCTCATCGAGCAGGATGGCCCGCGGCTCGGAAGCGAGAATACGCGCGAGCGCCGTACGCTGCTGCTGCCCGCCGGAGAGCTGGGCGGGGTATTTTTTCTCCAGTCCTTCCAATCGGAAACGGCGCAGCTGCTCCTCCGCGCGGCGGCGTCTTTCTGCGCGGCTGCCGGGGCGGATGCCGCACTGAATGTTCTGCAGCACCGTCATGTTCGGGAAGAGGGCGTACTGCTGGAAGAGATACCCTACCCGCCGCTTTTGCGGCGAAAGGTTGATGTGCTTTTCGCTGTCGAAGAGCGTTTCGCCGTCGAGGATGATATGTCCCCTGTCCGGCGTCATGATCCCGGCAATGCATTTGAGCGTTACGCTCTCGCCGCAGCCGGAATCGCCGAGCAGCGCCATGCGCATGATCGCCGCCGAGGGGCACGGCTAAAGCATTTCTCTTGCAAAGGCGCCGGTGCGGTTATATACTCTTATGGATAATTGCCGCGCCGGAGGTGATTAAAATGGAAATGGAATCGCTGCGCCATCCCTTCCCGGCGATCTATGCGCCGGATTCGCGGATACTGATCCTCGGCTCGTTCCCCTCGGTAAAGTCCCGCGAGCAGATGTTCTTTTACGGGCATCCGCAAAACCGCTTCTGGCGGGTAATGGCGGCGCTGCTCGGCACGGACGTTCCGCAGACGGTGGAGGAAAAGCGCGCGTTTCTTTTGGCGAATCACATTGCGCTCTGGGACGTGATCGCCTCGTGCGATATCGCGGGTTCGTCCGACGTCTCCATCCGAAACGCCGTTCCGAACGATCTTTCTCCCATTCTGGAGACGGCTTCTGTCCGGCAGATCTTCACGAACGGGGGAACGGCACACCGGTTGTACCGGAAGTATATCTACCCGCTCACCGGGCGGGAGGACATCGTCCTTCCCTCCTCCAGTCCCGCGAACGCCGCGCGCTCGCTCGACGCGCTCATTGATGCGTGGCAGATCGTGCGCGAAGCGCTGGAAACAGAATAAGGGAAAACAGAAACAGAGCCTGCCGCCCCGTTGGGGAGCCGCAGGCTCTGTTTTTATTCCCCGCTGCGGAGCGGGAGGCTGCCGAGTGCTTCGGATAAGCAGTCGTTGAATTTACAGACGTCCTTTGTGCGGGCGATCTTTTTGGCGAGCTCGTCCCCGCCGACGAAGAGCGTTATGAGATAGCGCCAGAGCTCTTTCATTTTGCGCATGGCGTTCACGCCGCCGAGCTCGGCGCGGTACGCCTCGTACAGCTCCTCGTGGAACTGCCGCAGCTCCTCGCGGGAGGCCGCCGCGCCGCCGCGCAGACGGCGGAACAGCGCGGGGTCGGCCGCCGCGCCGCGGCCGAGCATGACCGCTTCCGTCTCCGGATGAGCCGCTTCAAAGGCGCGGACGTCCTCCACAGTGAAGAGATCGCCGTTATATACGACCGGGAAAGGGCTTCCCGCCGCGGCGAGAGCAAAGGCGTCCATATGCACCGCGCCGCAATACATTTCCTTTCGCGTGCGCGGATGGAGGATCAGCTCCTGCGCGTTATATTGCCGGTAGATCGAAAGCAGGCGCGGAAATTCCTCCGGCGCAAGATACCCGATGCGGCTTTTGAGCGACACGGCGACGGAGGAGGCCGCGAATACGTCCGCGAGCAGCGCGTCGAGCTCGTCCGGCCTTTGCAGCAGCCCCGCGCCCTTGCCCTTCGCCGTCACGGTCGCCGACGGACAGCCGAGATTGAGGTTGAAAACCGTATACCCCATATCGCGCAGTCCCCCGGCTGCCCAGACGATATCCGCGGCGCATTTGGAGAGAATCTGCGGCACGACCGGCGCGGCGCAGGGAATATCCGGCGTCAGCTCGCGCAGCTCCCGCGGCGTGAAGAGATGATCGGACGTTGGGGAGAAAAACGGCGTATAATAACGGTCCGCGCCGGGGAAACGGCGCGAGTGGACCGCGCGGAAAATGTGCGTTGTGATCCCCTCCATGGGGGCAAAGCAGTACTTCATAAAAATCTCCGAAACGGCTTTTTTCTGATTATACCGCATAGCGGCGGCAGTTGCAAAACATTTGGCGGGCGTGCTATACTGTCTGCATTATCAGGAGGCTTTTTCATGGACGTTAAACGCTTTCTTTCCGGCGCGCTTTGCGCCGTGCTTCTGCTCGCGCTCTGCCCCGCCGCGGCGGCGGACGCGCCCCGCGAAATATCCTCTGCGGAGGAGCTATCGCTCCTGCGTGACACGCCGGACGGCGATTTTGTTCTCACCGCCGACATCGACATGACCGGCGTGGACTGGCAGCCGATCGCCTTTTCCGGCACGCTCGACGGCGGCGGACATACCATTTACAATCTCACGGTCACCTCTCTCGGTGCGGACCGCGCCGAGACAGTGGACGGGAACGACAAGACCTACGACACCGCGCTCACAGGCTTTTTCTCCGTGCTTGACGGCGCGGCGATCCGCGATCTTTCGCTGCGCGGCGTGAGCATTGCCGTGGATACGCCGGAAAATGTATTTGCCGGAACGCTCGCAGGCTTTGCCTCGCCCGGGACGGCGCTCGAAAGCATCTCCGTTTTTGACGCGCGCATGGATCTCACCGAGACCTGCCAGCGCGAGCCGGAGGACGAGCACGACCGCTGCATCGCCGGGGTCGGCGGGCTTGTCGGCTTCGGCGGCGGGACGTATACAAACTGCGCCGTGGAATCCACGCTCGTTTTCTCCGATGAAAGCGTCGCGTCTCTCCGCTGCGAGCAGTTTCTCGGCGGCATACTCTCCTGCGGAAACGCAACGCTCACCGGCTGCGCCGCCGCGATCGACGGCTACGCCGCCTGCCGCGGCTACGCGCACAACGGCGGACTCGTCGGTATGTTCTACCAATACGACAAGGCGGTAGACGTCGGGACCATCTCCGGATGCTCCGTGACCGGCAAGATCACGTTTTTCGAGGATAACGCCGACCGGCGCGCCTACTGCGAGGCGTTTGCCGGGGAGCTTCTCACATGGACGAACATCGCCGAATGCACCGCCGATTTCCGGCGGAACGAGATCTACGATTACTCTGCCGCCGTGAAGCCGGAGAAATGCGATGCTCCCTCCTACGCCGACACGGTGGTTGCCGGGAGCTGCGATGCCTTCGGCTATACCGAACATACCTGTGCCGTGTGCGGCTATTCCTACCGCGACGCGTTTACGCCGCCGCAGCACACCCCCGGCGAGTGGACGGAAACAAAAGCCGCTACCGAGTCCGAAGACGGCGAGGAAGTGCTCCGCTGCGCGCTTTGCGGTGCGGAGATCGAAATGCGCGCCGTCCCGAAGCACGTTTCCGGCGACTGGATGACCGTCACCGCGCCGGCTTATGACCGCGAAGGGCTGCGCCAGCGCTTCTGCGCCGACTGCGGCGTGCTGCTCGGCGAGGAGAGCATCCCCATGCTCGTCGCCGCAAGCGGCATGGAAGGACTGCCGGAGGCGCTCACGCTGCATTATAAGGATACCGTGACGCTCACGCCCATGCTCGTACCGGAAGATGTCTCCGACAAAACCGTCCACTGGTACAGCTCGGATATCCATATTGCTTCGGTCGATCCCTCGACCGGCGAGGTGCGCGCACTCTCGCGCGGCGAGACCGTTCTCACCTGCGTTTCCGGCGACGGATTTGTCACGAAGGAGGTCCCCGTATCGGTCGATTATACCGTCGGGCAGTGGCTCATCAAAATCCTTCTGTTCGGGTGGGCGTGGTACTGATGGAGAACTATACCGTCATCCGCTCGAACCGGAGGACCGTCGGTCTGCGGCTCGATAAGGACGGGCGGCTTGTTGTGCGCGCGCCGTATTGCACGTCGGAGACAGAGATCCGCCGGATCGTGGAAAAGGAGAGCGCGTGGCTCGCGCGTGAGCACGAGCGGTTCACGGCTCGGCAGGCCGCGCATCCCGAGCCGGATGAGGCGCAGCGCCGCGCGCTCATAGAAAAGGCCAAAACGATTCTCCCGCCGAAGATCGAGCACTATGCCGCGCTCATGGGCGTGCGCCCGGCGCGCGTGACGATCACCGGCGCGCGCACCCGCTTCGGCAGCTGCAGCGGCAGGAACGCGATCAGTTTTTCCTGGCGGCTGATGCAGTACCCCGAGGAGGCCATCGACTATGTGGTTGTGCATGAGCTTGCGCACATCCGCCACCATGACCATTCGGCGGCGTTCTATCGCTTCGTCGCCTCCGTCATGCCCGACCACGAGGCGCGCCGCGCGCTGCTGCGGCAGTAAGAAAAAAAGATAAGGGGACCTCTTCATGCACATTCCGACCGCCGATACCGACACACTGGAGCTGCTGCCGTTCCGCGACGCTCTGGAGAAGAGCGGCCGGCGCGGCGACTATGACGCCGCACGCTGGCTGTACGTCCCGGATTTCTACACCGAATACCGATACATTCTCGGCACGCGCGGGGAAAAGCCGCTCATCTGCATCGGCGTGAACCCCTCGACCGCCGCGCCGGACGCGCTCGACCCGACGCTCCAGAGCGTGCAGCGCATTGCGCTCTCAAACGGGTACGACAGCTTCATCATGTTCAATGTATACGCCCAGCGCGCCACGCGCCCGACCGATATGGACGCCGCGCTCAACGAGCGGCTGCACGCGGAGAATATGGCGGCGTTCCGGTATGTGCTGGAAGCCTCTCTCCCCCGGCGCCCGGCGGTCTGGGCTGCCTGGGGCAATATCATCGAAATGCGCCCGTATCTCCCCCGCTGCGTTTCGGACATGATCGCCGTCGGCGAGGAATATTGCGCGGAGTGGTTCACGGCGGGCAAACGCTCCGTGAAGGGACATCCCCATCACCCGCTCTATCTGCGGCGTGATACGCCGCTCGATCCCTTTGACGTAAAAAACTACATAGATATTTTGGAAGGAAGGACTCATCATGCAGAACTTTGAATACTGCGTTCCCACGAAGGTCGTTTTCGGGCGCGACACCGAAAGCCGCTGCGGCGAGCTTGTCCGCGAATGCGGCGGCACGCATGCGCTCGTCGTTTACGGCGGCGGCAGCGCCGTGCGCTCGGGGCTGCTTGACCGCTGCACCGACTCGCTCAAGGCAGCAGACATCCCTTACGAGCTGCTCGGCGGCGTACAGCCGAACCCCCGGCTCAGCAAGGTGCGCGAGGGCATCGCTCTTGCAAAGGAGACCGGCGCGGACTTTCTGCTCGCCGTCGGCGGCGGCAGCGTGATCGACACGGCAAAGGCCATTGGCTACGCACTCGCCAATCCCGAATTTGATATCTGGGATCTCTTCATGGGCAAGGCTACGGCGAAGGCGTGCGCCCCCGTCGGCGCGGTGCTGACGATTTCCGCCGCGGGCAGCGAGACGAGCAACTCCTGCGTCATCACCAACGAGGACGGCTGGCTCAAAAAGGGTGTCAATTACGAATGCTCCCGCCCGCGCTTCGCCATTATGAATCCGGCTCTCACCTGCACGCTGCCCCCCTATCAGACGGCGAGCGGCGGTGTGGACATCATGATGCACACGATGGAACGCTATTTTTCCAATACCGAACACACGGAGCTTCTGGACCGTATGAGCGAGGGGCTGCTCAAAACCGTAATGGCGAATACGAAAAAGGCTCTTGCCGATCCGAACGACTACGACGCGCGCGCCGAGCTTATGTGGGCGGGCAGTCTCTCCCATAACAATCTCCTTGGCGTCGGCAAGGCGCAGGACTGGGCGACGCACAAGATCGAGCACGAGCTTGGCGGCATGTTCGACGTGGCGCACGGCGCCGGTCTCGCCGCCGTGTGGGGCAGCTGGGCGCGGTATGTGATGCACGTCAATCTCCCCCGCTTCACGCGCTTTGCCGTGGAGGTCATGGGCTGCGAGATGAATTACGCAGATCCTGAAGCGACCGCTCTTGCGGGTGTCGCCGCGTTTGAGAGCTTCTGCCGCTCGGTCGGCATGCCGTCGAACCTGCGCGAACTCGGTCTCGGCGACATTACCGAAGCGCAGATGCACGAAATGGCCGTGAAATGTACGCAGAACGACACGATCAAGATTGGTGGTCTTGTCCGGCTGTATGCCGCGGATATTGAAAAGATCTACGCCGCCGCAAAATAAATCAAAGA
>OLSB01002010.1_pt1 | contig 17914 bp, 16 predicted proteins | sample 1672071 | NCBI WGS metagenome assembly OLSB01 (sample SAMEA3136642, study PRJEB25190) | human gut metagenome | biome: human gut; feature: human-associated habitat; material: faeces | place: Austria | collected 2013 | reverse complement strand
AGATCGGCTTCAACCTGATCGTCTCCGATATGTCCAACTTCGCCGAGATGACCAACGCCATCAACGCCGGTACTGCGGATATGTTCGCAATGGCGTGGCAGGCCACTCCCGACCCCGATATGTTCCAGATCTATCACAGCCAGGGCGGTTCTAACGAGAAGTCCTACTGGATCAAGGATGCCGAGCTGGATGACCTGATCATGCAGGCCCGTCAGTCCACCGATCAGACCTATCGTAAGACCCTGTACAAGGAGTGCCTGGACATCGTGGCCGACTGGGCGGTGGAGATCCCTGTCTACCAGCGTCAGAACTGCATCATTCTGTCCTCCCAGCGGGTGAACCTGGATACCGTCACTCCCGACATCACCACCTATTGGAACTGGTACAACGATCTGGAGCTGCTGGAAGTCAAGTAACTCTTTGATCTGTACCCCACGCAAAGACTTAAGCAACGGCTATCCTGCGGCTGAAAAGCCGCAGGATAGCCTATCCCGGACGCATTTGCGTATGAGCCAGGCGGTTCGACGTCCGCGCCGGAACGACTGCCTGATCCGCAAAGATCAAGCAAAACGCAGTACATAGCAACGCCGTACTCAGCAACGCAGAAACCACATCAAGGGAGGGCAGCCCGCTCCTGGCGCGGAGCGGTGCTGACCAAAAAACGGAGGGATCGTATGCGCAAATTCTTAGTCAAACGCACGCTGCTATCAATTCTGATCTTATTTTTCGTCACATTCATCATCTATGTGCTGATGCGCTGTCTGCCGGCCTCCTACGTGGAGACCATGGCGCAGCAGCTGTCCCAGGCTCCCGGCTCTAAGCCCTATGAGGAGTGGCTGGCCCAGCTGAACGCACAGTATGGCCTGGATCTCGACCTGATTCCGGGCTTCTTCGTCCAGCTGAAGAACCTGCTCACCGGCAACTTCGGCGACAGCTGGAAGTACACCGTGCCCGTGCTGCAGAAGTTCAACGAGGTCATCTGGGTGTCCTTCATCATGGGTGCGATCTCCCTGGTGTTCGAGCTGCTCATCGCCGTGCCCCTGGGCATCGTGGCCGCCACCAAGCAGTACAGCGTCACCGACTATACCGTCACCACTGTGGCGCTGCTGGGTATGTCTCTGCCCACGTTCTTCTTTGCCACCCTGCTGAAGCTGGTGTTCTCCGTCAAGCTGGGCTGGTTCGACCTGGTGGGCCTGACGGGCCGTGACTTCAACTCCCTCAGCGCCTTCGGCCAGTTGCTGGATATGGGCAAGCACCTGGTGCTGCCTATCGTCACGCTGGTGTTCATCTCCATCGGCCCGTGGATGCGCTACGTCCGCACCAATATGCTGGAGGTGCTGAACGCCGACTACATCCGCACCGCCCGCGCCAAGGGCCTGCCGGAGAAGAAGGTCATTTACCACCACGCCTTCCGCAACACCCTCATCCCGCTGGTCACGTTCATCGGCGGCAGCCTCCCCGGCCTGTTCGCCGGTGCGCTGATCACCGAGACGCTGTTCGCCATCCCCGGCATCGGCTACATCTCCTACAACGCCATGGTGGCCGGCGACATCCCGTTCTCCATGTTCTATATGACGTTCCTGGCCATTCTGACGCTGCTGGGCAACCTCATCTCCGACATTCTGTACGCCGTGGTCGATCCGCGGGTACGCATCGCTTGAGAAGGGAGGACGTGAAGCATGAGTTATTTCGACGATAAGAAGGATAAAGATTTGTCCGTTCCCGGCCATGGGCAGGGAATGCCGGGCAACGATGCCCGCCGCCGTTCCTATGAACTCAATGAGGAATACGCGGGCAAGGACAACACGCCCTCTGAGGACAACAAGCCTCACGAGGATTACTCCCTCAGCGACGACCGCCGTGTCAAGGTGCTCTCTCCCGGTACGCTGGTGGCCAAGCGGTTCTTCCGCAACCGGCTGGCGGTGGTGGGCCTGACTATCCTGGCCGTCATGTTCATCTTCTCCTTCATCGGTGGTCTGGTCAGCCCCTACGGGCAGGACCAGGTGTTCTACCGCGATGACATTCAGATGAAGGAATACGCCGCCCTGTCCGAGAACACCGAGTACCGTTTCCTGACGGCGGACGGGCAGGAGTTCGGCGCTGTTTTACAGGCGCAGATGACGCTGCACATGGGCAAGGACGAGTCCTTCACCTATAAGGGCGTTACTTACACCGTCACGGAGGAGGGCGAGAGCCTGTACTCCGCCTCCCGGGGCGACACGCTGCTGGCCGTGGCCTATAAGGACATCGTCAACCCCAGCGTCACCGGCGAGAAGTTCAGCTTTGCCTTTACCTTCAATGCCATGAAGGCCCACGCCAACGGCGAGACGGAGTTCACCGCCGACGGCAAGACCTACGCGCTGGACGACGGCAGCGTCATGCTGGACGGCGAGGAGATCGCCTATATCAGCCGCTATGTCATCCAGTCCAAGGTGGCCGGCACGGTGATCCCCAAGGAGTTCAAGGAGCGGGTCATCGAGGCCGCCGACAAGGGCGAGACGGAGATCGAGTACGTCAACGAAAACGGCGAGACCCGCGAGATACAGCTGGAGTACGACCCCGCCAAGTACCAGTGGTCTATTAAAGAGGGCACGGCCACCCGCGTGTTTGATGATTATTCCTTCCCCACCAGTGAGCACTGGCTGGGCACGGATAAGAACGGCATGGATATGCTGACCCGCCTGATGTACGGTGGCCGCGTGTCCCTGTGCATCGGCTTCATCGTCGTGTTCATCTCCGCCACGCTGGGCGTGATTTTGGGCGGCGTGTCCGGCTATTTCGGCGGCTGGGTGGATAACCTGATCATGCGTATCGTGGATATTTTCTACTGCATCCCCTCCACGCCCCTCATCATCATCCTGGGCGCGGCCATGGACGGTATGCGCGTCGATCCGCAGATACGAATGCTGTACCTGATGCTGATTTTGGGCTTCCTGGGCTGGCCCGGCATCGCCCGTTTGGTTCGCGGTCAGATACTGTCCCTGCGTGAGCAGGAGTTCATGACCGCCACCGAGGCCTGCGGCATCAGCGTTTCCCGCCGCATCTTCCGGCATCTCATCCCCAACGTCATCCCCCAGCTCATCGTCAACTGCACCATGAGCCTGGGCTCGACCATCATCACCGAGGCGACGCTGTCCTTCCTGGGCCTGGGCGTCAAGTTCCCCTTCGCCTCCTGGGGCAATATCATGAACGATGTTTCCAACTCCTACGTGCTGACGGAATACTGGTTCATCTGGATCCCCGCCGGCATCTGCCTGATGCTGACAGTGCTGGGCTTCAACTTCGTGGGCGACGGTCTGCGTGATGCGTTCGACCCGAAGATGAAGCGCTGAGAAAGGAGAGGATCGGAATGGCAACGAAGCGAAACGACGGCTATATGTCCGCCCGTGAATCCCGCCGTATTTCCAAGGAAAACCGCAGGATCACCAACGAGCTGGAGAAAAAGCGCAAGCGGAAAAACGTGCCGGAGGCGGAGTACCTCACCCAGATGCACGACCCCAACAACGCCGTGGAGTTCGATAACCTCCACACCTACTTCTTCACCGACACCGGCGTGGTCAAATCCGTGGACGGCGTCAGCTTCTCCGTGCCCATCGGCAAGACCGTGGGCGTGGTGGGCGAGTCCGGCTGCGGCAAGTCCGTTACCAGCCTGTCCCTGATGCAGCTGCTCCAGCGGCCACAGGGTCAGGTGGTGGAGGGCGAGATACGCCTGAACCTGGGCAATAAGGTCTATGATGTGACAAAAACGCCGGACGAGGTCATGCAGCACCTGCGGGGCAACGCGGTGTCCATGATCTTCCAAGAGCCTATGACCGCCCTGAACCCGGTGTTCCGCATCGGCGACCAGCTGAACGAGGTCATCGCCCTCCACGACGACAAGGGCAGCACCGAGGAGCAGATCAAGGAGCGCTCCATCAAGCTGCTGGAGATGGTGGGCATCGCCAACAGCGAGGGCGTGTATAAGAACTTCCCCCACGAGCTGTCCGGCGGTATGCGCCAGCGCGTCATGATCGCCATGGCTCTGGCGTGCAGCCCCCGGCTCATCATCGCCGATGAGCCTACCACGGCCCTGGATGTGACCATCCAGGCGCAGATACTGGATCTGCTGCGTAACCTGAAGGATAGGATCAATTCCTCCATCATGTTCATCACCCACGATCTGGGCGTCATCGCCGAGATGGCGGACTACGTGGTGGTCATGTACGCCGGGCGTATCGTGGAGCAGGGCACGGTGGACGAGATATTCTCCCACCCGGCCCACCCCTACACCATCGGCCTGATGGCCTCCAAGCCCGTGGTGGGCCGTCAGGTGGATAAGCTCTACTCCATCCCCGGCAAAGTCCCCAACCCCATCAATATGCCGGATTACTGCTACTTCAAGGATCGCTGCGAGATGTGCGTGGAGCGCTGCGGCGGCGAATATCCCTGCGAGATCAGCATTTCCCCCACCCACAAGGTCAGCTGCTACCGCTACTACGACGGCAAGCGGCCCGATTTGGAGGAGCAGGTGGAAGAAGAGATGACCGACAGCGGAAAGGAGGGTGAATAAGATGCCGTTTTGGAAAGCAGGTAAGAACGACGATCAGGTTCTTGACGACATTAAGGAAACTCAAAAGCAGAACGCCGATGAGTTCGTCAAGGAGCAGGCCCACGCCAAGGACGCGAAGAAGTCCTCCCTCATCATCGACAACGATTTCACCCCCGTGGAGTATGATCCCCAGTACATTTTGCAGGTCAACCACCTGAAAAAGTATTTTCCCATCAAGGGCGGCATGGTGTCCAAGACCGTGGGCTACGTCAAGGCCGTGGACGGCGTGACGTTCAACCTCAAGCGCGGCACGACCATGGGCCTGGTAGGTGAGTCCGGCTGCGGCAAGACCACCACCGGGCGCACCATCCTGCGCCTGTATGACGAGAAGTCCGGCGGTCAGGTGCTGTTCAACGGCAAGGAGGTCTACGATCTGTCTCCCAAGGAGATGCGCGCCATGCGTACCAAGATGCAGATCATCTTCCAGGACCCGTTTTCCTCCCTGTCCCCCCGTATGCCGGTGGGCGAGATCATCGGCGAGGCCGTGCGTGAGCACAACCTTGTGCCCAAGGCGGAGTTTGACGACTATATCGACACCGTCATGGAAAACTGCGGTCTGCAGCACTTCCACCGTGATCGCTATCCCCACGAGTTCTCCGGCGGCCAGCGGCAGCGTATCTGCATCGCCCGGGCGCTGGCGCTGAACCCCGAGTTCATCGTCTGCGACGAGCCGGTGTCCGCGCTGGATGTGTCCATTCAGGCGCAGATCATCAACCTGCTGAAGGACATTCAGGAGAAGTATAACCTGACGTATTTGTTCATCAGCCACGACCTTTCCGTGGTGGAGCATATCTCCGACACGGTGGGCGTCATGTACCTGGGCAACCTGGTGGAGTACGGCGCGACGGGGGACATCTTCCGCAACCCGCTGCACCCCTATACCAAGGCGCTGTTCTCCGCCATCCCCATCCCCGACCCCAAGGTGAAGATGAACCGCATCGTGCTGGAGGGCAGCATCCCCTCCCCGGCCAATCCCCCCAAGGGCTGCAAGTTCCATACCCGCTGCGCCAACTGCATGGCCTGCTGCAAGGAGGAAGTGCCGGTGCAGCGCGAGTTAGAGCCGGGTCACTTTGTGGCCTGCCATCTGTACGATAAGTGATGGCCAAAAAGCGGACGTATCAGGACGATGATGGACGTACCATCGCCGATATGAGCGGCGTCGAGCCGTCTCCCATGCTGTTTCCCCGGTTTCCGGGGCGAAAGAAGGAGCAGTCCCGCGGCCCGGAGACCCCGGCGCAGGATCGCCCCTGGGAGACTGCGCCCCAGTACACGGACGAGGAGCGGCGGGCGGCCATGGGCGGCGCGCTGAAGGCGGCCATGCTGCTGGCGGGCGTGTTCATCGCCGCCGGCGCGCTGGTGATTTTGGGAATGCAGCTCCTGTGGAGCTGACAGATAGGCACGGCATGGCGAAGCCATGCCGTGCCGTTTTCGCAGGGAGGAACGTTTATGAGCAAGTATGTGCTGATCCCGGACTCCTTCAAGGGGACGCTGTCCTCGTTGGAGGTCTGCCGCATCGTGGCGGAGGAGATCCGCGCCCAAGAGCCGGATGCGGAGATATGCGCCATCCCGGTGGCGGACGGCGGCGAGGGCACGGTGGATGCGTTCCTGGCGGCGGTGGGTGGTCAGCGGGTGCGCGTGGCCTGCCACGGCCCTTACGGTGAGCCCTTGTCCGCCGAGTACGGCCTGCTGCCCGATGGTACGGCGGTGGTGGAAATGGCCGCGGCGGCGGGGCTGCCCCTGGTGGGGGAGCACCGAAACGCGGAGCGCACCACCACTTACGGCGTGGGGGAGCTGATCTGCCACGCGGCCCGCCACGGCGCACAGCGTATCGTGCTGGCACTGGGCGGCAGCGCCACCAACGATGGCGGCTGCGGCGCGGCAGCCGCCGCGGGCGTGCGGTTTTTGGATGAAAACGGTGCGGCCTTCGTCCCGGTGGGGGCAACGCTGAAGGACATCGCGCATATAGACCTGACCGGCCTGGACGAGGCGGTAAGGTGCACCCCCTTCACCACCATGTGCGACATCGACAACCCGCTGTGCGGCCCGGCAGGCGCCAGCGCGATGTTCGGCCCGCAGAAGGGGGCTGACCCTGCCATGGTGCGGCGGCTGGACGCGGGACTGCGCCATTTGGCGGAGGTGCTCCTCCGCTGCACAGGCCGGGACGTGCTGACGCTGCCCGGCGGCGGAGCGGCAGGCGGCTTTGGCGCAGGCGCGGCGGTGTTTTTCAACAGCCCGTTACGTATGGGCATTGAGGCGGTGCTGGAGCTGACGGATTTTGATGCCAAGGCGGCGGATGCTGACCTCATCATCACCGGCGAGGGCCGGCTGGACAGCCAGAGCCTGCGCGGCAAGGTGGTGGTAGGCGTGGCCCGCAGGGCCAAAGCGCTGGGCGTGCCGGCGGCGGCGCTGGTGGGCGGCAGCGAGACGGACATCGGGGCGGCGTATGAGCAAGGGCTTTGCGGTGTGTTCCCGATTCATCCTGCGCCGGGGGCGCTGGAGGAGGTCAAGCCTCTCAGCCGGGAGCACCTGCGCTTCACCGCCGCCAACCTCATCCGCTTTTACAAAGCAGTGCGGCAAAAAAGTCTCCCCGCTCAATGACTGAGCGGGGAGGTTTTATCGATCTTGTCATAACATTATGCTATGAAGGCATAGGGAAGAAAGTCTTCTCAAATAGGGGGCGGTGGGGTATAATTATCTTGAAAAAACGTTATAGAGACCCTATATAACCTTGAAAGAATGCAGGGATTTTGATGGAAAATTTCAGCTATTTTTCATCGACACCTTGAATATAGCGCAGGAAGCTGCGGAGGATGCGGCCCGGCGCTTTGGCGGGGGAGGTGGCCGCGCCGATCTCCCGGTAGGCGGGGGGATGGATGGGCACGAGACGGACATGGTCGGTGCTGCCCTTTAAGACCAGCTCGCTGAGGAGGCTGCACCCCAGACCCTGCTCCACCATTTTAATGACGGCGCTGTCCTCGGTGGCGATGAGGGAGAAGCGGGGCGTGACGCCGCTGCGCTCCAAGATACGCAGTACCTCGGTGTCCACGCCGTTGGAGGGAATGAAGAAGGTGCGGCCCTGAAAGGCGGAGATGGAGAACGTTTCGGCGGGATCTTCCTCCGGCGGCAGCACCGCGTAATAGGGGTCGCGGAACAGCGGGTGGAAATCCAGCCGGGCGGTGAAGCAGTTGCTCAGAAGGCCCACATCGATGACGCCGTCCGTCAGCCACTGTTCGATGTCCATGCACGAGCCGTCCTTCACCGTGAACTCCACGTCCGGGTGCTGCTGGCCGAAGCCCTTCAGGATGCGGGGCAGCCAGCTGCGGGAGATGCTGGTGTAAGAGCCGATGCGCAGGATGCGGCGCTCCTCCGGGCGGTGGGCGTTGATGGCCCGCTCCAGGGCGTGGCTATCCCGCAGAAGGCGGTCGATGTAGGGCATCAGCGATTGACCGGCCTCGGTCAGTGTCACGCCGCCGCTGCCGCGGTGCAGCAGCGGGTAGCCGATCTCCTGCTCCAGCCGGTTCAGCATCCCGGTAAGGCCGGGCTGGGAATAGCCCAGCCGGGCGGCGGCGCGGGTGATGCTGCCGGTGTCCACGATGATTTTTAGGGCTTTCAGCTTTTCAACATCCATAGCAAGGTATTATCTCCTTTGGAAGGTGGGGGAGTTCCGCGCCTGCGGGCGCGGGGAACGGATTCCCACGCCAGTCTGCGGACTGGCTCGGAATGACAGGGCAAGGATAAGGCGCAGGTACGGTAGACGGTTGTAGGGGCGGACGGCCTCACGCCGCCGCGGTATGCGCCTATATAACGGGTCACAGACCCTTGGCTCTCCCTTTGGGAGAGCTGTCACCGCAGGTGACTGAGAGGGCCGGTATGGTCATGGTTTGCCCTCTCCGTCCTCGCTGCGCTCGGCCACCTCTCCCAGAGGGAGAGGCAAGGGTTGCTCACACGGCACATCAGAACGTGTGTAGGGGCGGATGCCCACATCCGCCCGAGAGGACAATCCCTCCGGCGGTCTGCGGGCGACACCTTGAAGAAATGGTAACATAGACGGGCTGGTTTGACAAGATTTTTTGAAACAGAAAGGAGAAGCCGGAGCGGCCCGCCGGCGCGTACATACTATGAGCAAACGGATATTGGTCATCAACCCCGGCTCGACCTCCACGAAGATCGCCGTGTTCGAGGGGGAGAGAAAGCTCTTTGATGAGACGCAGCGCTACACCAGCGAGGAGCTGTCCGCGTTCCACTGGGTCATGGAGCAGGTGGACTTCCGCAAGGCCGCCATTGAGAAGGCGCTGGCCGCCCACGGCTTTGACCTGACCACGCTGGACGGTATCTGCGCCCGTGGCGGACAGCTGCCGCCCTGCGAGTCCGGCACGTATCTGGTGGATCAGACCATGGTGGACTATATGTATACCGTGAAGAACGCGGCCCACGCCTCTAACCTGGGGTGCGTGCTGGCGCTCCAGCTGGCCCAGGGGCTGAAGATCCCGGCGTTCATCTGCGACCCGGTGTCGGTGGACGAGATGGTGGACGAGGCCCGGATCACCGGCTTGCCGGAGATCCGGCGCGTTATGCTGGGCCACGCGCTGAACTGCCGGGCCATGGCGCGGCGCTGCGCCGAGGAGGTGCTGCACAAGCCGCTGGAGGACTGCCGTCTCATCGTGCTGCATTTAGGCGGCGGCAGCTCGGCCCGGCTGTTTATCGGCGGCAAAATGGTGGACGGCGTGCGGGACGACGAGTGGATGTTCGCGCCGGAGCGCATGGGCGGTGTCAGCCTCCAGCCCCTGGTCCACCTGTGTTACTCCGGCAAGTATACGGAGAAGCAGATGATGGACTTCATCCGGGGCAAGGGCGGACTGGTGGCCCATCTGGGCACATCCGGCGCCCGGGAGGTGGAGCGGCGCATCGCAGACGGCGACGATCATGCCAAGCTGGTCTATGATGGGATGCTCTACAGTGCCGCCCGGGCGGTCAGCGGATTGGCGGCAGGCGCGGACGGACAGGTGGACCGCGTGATCCTCACCGGCGGCATGGCTCATTCCCGGTATGTGGTGGACTATCTGACGAGGAAGGTGTCGTTCATCGCCCCCGTGGAGATCATGGCCGGTGAATTTGAGCTGGAGGCCTTGGCAGCCGGTGCTTGCCGTGTGCTGGAGGGTCAGGAACACCTCAAGATATTCGACCGCTACGAGGTGCAAGCGTGAGTGCCGCCGGACTTTCGGCGCTGCTCCGCAGCAGCAACACCGTATTCCTGGGTGAGGCCGGGTGCGGCAAGTCGGAGCTGGCGGTGCATTGGGCGCTGGCGCTGGTATCACAGGGGCGGGAGGTACATTTCTTCGACCTGGATCAGACCAAGCCGCTGATGCGCTCCCGTGACGCGGCAGCGCTGCTGACGGACGCGGGCGTGACCGTACACTTTGAACAGCAGCGGGCCGATGCGCCTACCCAGGTGGGCGGTGTTGTGCCGCTGCTGCTGGACGAGGACAAGGCTGTCATTTTAGACGTGGGCGGCAGCGACACCGGGGCGAAGCTCATCGGAGGCTACGCCCATCTGCTGCAAAACGCCGACGTGTGGTTCGTGGTGAACCCCTACCGGCCCTGGTCGGCCAGCGTGGAGCACATCGACGGCACGCTCAGTGCCGTGCTGCGGGCCTCCCGGCTGAAAATGCCCCGGTTTCTGCTGAACCCGCATTTGGGGCGGGACACCACGGCGGAGGAGTATTTGGCGGGCGTGGAGCAGGGCCTTGCGCTGCTGTCGCCCTATGTGACGGTGGAGGCCGCCGCCGTGCCGGAGGCGCTGTACGCCCAGGTGCGGACGGAGACATCGCTGCCCCTGATCCCCATTACGACCCATATATCCGTCCCGGAGGCGGGACTTGAGTAAGATGAAGGAGGAAAACGAAATGCCGCAAGTCACCATACGCGCAGAGAGCTGCAAGAGCTGCGGCTACTGCGTGAAGTTCTGTCCCAAGGGCGTGCTGGCCGTGGGGCATGAGGTCAACTCCAAGGGCTACCCATACGTGGTGGCCGCACACCCGGAGAGCTGCATCGGCTGCGCCATCTGCGGGCGGATGTGCCCCGACGCGGCCATCGAGGTCTATAAGTAAAAGGAGGGAAGGACATGGCTAGAGTATTCATGAAGGGAACGGAGGCCATCGCCGAGGCGGCGGTGCGCGCCGGCTGCCGGTTCTTCGCCGGGTATCCCATCACGCCGCAGAACGAGATCCCGGAGTATCTGGCGCGGCGGCTGCCGGAGGTGGGCGGCGTGTTCGTACAGGGCGAGAGCGAGGTGGCGTCCATCAACATGGTGTACGGCGCTGCCGGTACAGGCACACGGGCCATGACCAGCTCCAGCTCCTGCGGCATCAGCCTGATGAGCGAGGGCATCAGCTTCTGCGCCAGCGCACGGCTGCCTATGGTGTACGTCAACGTGCAGCGGGGCGGCCCGGCCATCGGCACGATACAGCCCGCCCAGCAGGACTATACCCAGGCCACCAAGGCCAGCGGCAACGGCGGCTTCCGCATGATGGTGCTGTCTCCGGCCACGGTGCAGGAGGCGGTGGACATGACCTACGCGGCCTTTGACTACGCCCAGCGGGATCGAAACCCGGTGCTGATCCTCACCGACGGCGTGATGGGGACGATCATGGAGCCGGTGGAGCTGCCAGAGATGCGCTCTGACCAGGAGGTCAGGGCGCTGAAGGACGCGCTGCGGGCGACCTCTGCCGTGGGGCACGACTCCGAAAGAGAGCCGCGGGGCATCGTGGCGGCGGGCCGGTGGGCCACCAAGGAGCAGGAGCAGTGCTGCCGGGACGCGGAGGCGCTGTACGAGAGCTGGAGGAAGGACGTGCAGGTGGAGACGATGTTCCTGGAGGACGCGGAGCTGGTGCTGACGGGCTACGGCATCTGCGGGCGCATCGCACGGAGCGCGGTGAAGCGGCTGCGGGCAGAGGGGTATAAGGTGGGCCTGATCCGGCCCAAGACCGTCAGTCCCTTCCCGTATGACACCTACGCCGGGCTGGATTTCGGCAGGGTGAAGGCTATTCTGGACGTGGAGATGTCCATTCCCGCGCAGATGGTGCGGGACGTGGAGCTGGCGGTGATGGAGCGCTGCGCTATCCATACCTGCCTCCACGCGGGCGGCGAGATCATGGGCCGGGACGAGGTCATCAGCGCGGCGAAGGCGCTGCTGGCGGAGAAGGAGGTGCGGTGATGGAAAAGGTATACGCGAGGACGAAGGGCATCAGGGCCGACATGGTGTCCGGCTTCTGCCCGGGCTGTATGCACTCCACCGTGGTGAAGCTCATCGGCGAGGTGCTGGAGGAGATGGGGATGCTGGACAGGGCCGTCTGCGCCATCGGCGTGGGCTGCTGCGGACTGCACATGGATTACTTTACCTACGACTATCTGCTGGCCGCCCACGGGCGGGCCTGCGCCGTGGCCACCGGCGCGAAGCGGAGCAACCCGGAGTCGCTGGTGTTTACGTATCAGGGCGACGGCGATCTGGCGTCTATCGGACTGGCGGAGACCATGAGTGCCGCCAACCGGGGCGAGAATTTCTCGGTGATCTTCGTGAACAACGGCATCTACGGCATGACCGGCGGGCAGTTAGCGCCCACCACGCTGGTGGGGATGAAGGCCACCACCGCGCCGAAGGGGCGCGATCCCAAGGAGCATGGCTATCCCATGCACGTGTGCGAGATACTGAACCAGCTGACCGCGCCCTACTATCTGGAGCGCACGAGCTGCAACAATCCGGCCAATGTGGCAAAGACGAAGGCGGCCATACGGAAGGCGTTCCAGAACCAGCTGGACGGTAAGGGGTTCTCGCTGGTGGAGATCGTTACCAGCTGCCCCACCAACTGGGGACTTGACCCGCTGGAGTCGCTGGACTTCCTGGAGGAGAAGATGCTGAAGGAGTTCCCGCTGGGCGTGATCCGGGACAAGAGCAGGGAGGAGGCGTGACATGGAGAGAAATCTGATGGTGGCCGGGTTCGGCGGGCAGGGCGTGATGACGCTGGGGAAGTTCCTGGCGGAGGCGGCCTGCGACAGCACGGACAAGAACGTGACGTTTTTCCCGTCCTACGGCGCGGAGCAGCGGGGCGGCACGGCCAACTGCTATGTGGTCATCTCCGATGACGACATCGGCGCGCCGCTGGGGGATCACATGGATGATCTTATCGTGATGAACGACCCCAGCCTGAGCAAGTTCCTCTATAAGCTCGTGCCCGGCGGGACGCTGTTTATCAACAGCTCTATCGTCAAGAGCGCGGTGAGCCGGGAGGACGTGAAGGTGGTACGCGTGCCGGTGACGGAGATGGCGCTGGACATGGGCAGCGCCAAGGTGCTGAACATCATCATGCTGGGCGCGTATGTGGGGTACACCCAGGTCGTGCCGGAGGACGTGGTGTGGCAGACCATCGAGCACAAGCTGGGCAGGAAGCCCAAGCTGCTGCCGCTGAACAAGCGGGCCTTTGAGGCGGGACTGGACATCGGCAGAGCGGCACGGTGAATAGGAGACGGAAGCACCCTCCGGGTGCTTCCGTCTTGAAGTTTTCGACAGATCGTGCTATACTATGCACAACCCTTTTGGACACCGCAAGGGGAGCTGTTTGGTGGAGGGCCTTGCGGGGGATCATGGCCGCCCGGCGGGGCGGAGTTGATGATATTGGTGAAATGTAGAACGGGGCTGACAAAGGCGGAAAAAACGATGGACGACAAATTAACTGCAATTTCTCTGTTTTCAGGAGCGGGCGGCATGGACATCGGCGTTCAGCAGGCCGGGTTCAATATACTGTCTTGTCTTGAGCTTGACAAGAATTGCTGTGAAACATTGCGAGAGAACATTTCAAGAGAGAGAAGAAAAACAGTTGTTTATGAGGGCGATATAAAAGCGTTCACACCCCAGCAAATACTTGAAGATTTAGGATACAATCCCGGCGAAGTGGATTTGTTGTTTGGTGGGCCACCTTGTCAAGCCTTCTCACAAATAGGAAAACAGCAATCATTACTTGATGAACGAGGCTTATTGCTGTTTCAAATGGTTCGCTATGCAAAGGTTATACAGCCCCGTGCTATTATGATAGAGCAAGTAAAGGGCTTGCTTACTGCGAAAGATTTATCAGGAACGCGAGGCGGTGTCTTTGACCAATTTATAAAGGAACTGGAAGAGTTAAACTATGTACCCAAATGGAGGGTTATGCTTGCGGCTGATTATGGTGTTCCGCAGTTAAGGGAAAGGGTTTTCATAGTTGCAACAAAGAAACCAAATGGTTTTCAGTTTCCAAACCCAACACATTCCAAACCATCGGAAGCTATGAACTGGTTTAATCTTCCGCCATATAGAACTGTGGGTGACGTTATACATGGGCTTGGAGAACCTGTAGCAAAATCTGACACTTCTGAAATACCAGATAATAGCCATTATGATGTGACTCCACGGCGTGACCGGGAACGTATTCATGGCGTTCCAGAAGGCAAAAGCCTTTCATCGCAGACACATCTGCCAAAGGAACAAATAGGCGGGTTAACAAAGAAAGATACAACAAAATTTTTGCGCCTTGACCGTAGCAAGCCGTCAAACACCTTGCGGGGCGGTGAGATATTCTATCACCCTTTAGAAGATAGATATATGACCCCGCGTGAATATATGCGCATTCATGGTTATCCTGACAGTTATGTTTTAAGAGGGCCTATCCGTGGCAGGACGGGAACAGTAAAGGATTTGGATCAACACAGGCAAGTAGGAAATTCTGTTCCCCCGCCTTTAGCTAAGGCTATAGCGGAGAAAGTAAAGGAGGTTATTCTATGCCAAAAATCTACGAACTGCTCGGATACCCTGTAGATGACAACAGCTCCGCTGTTGTTGAGTCAAGAAAACAAGCGTATTGCCCCTTTATTTCTGATTTGTGTGATGGCGGTGGAAACCGCTTTATGTCTGATATTGATTTAAGAGAGCATGACGAACTTAAAGAATGTTTCCCTGGACTAACCCGCGTTCCGTCCGGCGTATGCTCTATCCAAGTATCTGATGATATGCCGCCATGGATTATATGCCCCCGGCGCTTGCTATATATGGGTAAAAAAGCAGATGACCGTATTTTGAAGGGCGAAACGCAGACAAGGCTTATAGAAAAGTGCGGTTTTCCTAAAGGTACGGAAATAGGTATATGGGCGGAAGCTAAAGTCAAGTATGCTGGCGAAAGCGACGATGAAGATACATCCGCTTTTGACTATACTTTCGATTATGTGTTAATGCCTTTAGGCAAGGTGAAACAGGCACAGGCGGTTGCCGATTCAGGTTTGGAATGGAGTATATTACAAAGGAATCTGCGCGACAGCGGTCATACATTCGCACTTCATGACGGAGAAATATACGTTGAAGATTTTCCAGTCGGTGCTCCTGTAATAGTGGAAGTTATGACTTCCAGTACATCCGGCGGCAATAAGAGAAAAAGAAGTTGCATCCCGCAGGCATTTGAGGACTGTATGTTAGGAAAGCCGCATTTAGCCCCAGGTATAAACTATCGCCAGGTATGGGCAAGAATGGCAAGCCAACTGATTGTGAAATCACAAGCAGCTATTGCGTGGAACGGTAAAACTATATGGGTGTTGCAGGATTTGCTTGCAGACTATATTTCCTCAAGCACAGCGCTTGACCTACATAAATTTGTTGCAGGGAACACTGACGAAGTGAACATTCTTGCTTTCTCATACGGCGATAACTACAAACACACGAAAAGGAGCGAGATTGTTCCCTTAAATAACTCTGTACTCTACGCAGGACCTATTCGGGCAAATAATGATGGCGACCCGCAACCTTGTTTTCAGGACATAGTTTTAGCTTCTATTTGCCCGCCGCGTAATGTACTTGTGGCAGCATTGAGCAAAAAGACCATGGCAAACAGAATGGTCGTGTGAAATCTAATATTGATCACAACCTATTAGAATCGATTCGCAAACTTGAGTGGCGGACGGGTGGGAAAAGCGGCAGAAATCCTTTGTTTCGGGGTTTCTGCCGCTTTGAATATGTTTCTTTCCGGGAGCCGCCGATACGTCGCTCTCTTTTTGGACTTGATGCCGCGGGCGGAGATGGGGAATTGCAATCGGGCGGCGGGTTTGGTATACTAGGGGGGTATACGAGAGAGGAGCGTGACCGCGATGGACGAGATCACTAAGATCATGCAAACCACACTGGGCGGATACAGCCTGAGCCATATTTTGTCGGCGCTTTTGACGCTGCTGGTCTGCCTGTTGGCCGTCCGGCTGCTGCTGAAGCTGGTGAAGAAGCTGCTGGAGCGCAGCAAACGGCTGAACGGACGGCTGCGGCAGATCGTGCTGACCGCCGTGAAGGTGGTGCTCTATGTTCTGACGGGCATCATCACGGCGGGAGCGCTGGGGCTGAACACGTCGTCCCTGACGGCGCTGGTGTCGGTGCTGACGCTGGGCGTGACGCTGGCGGCGGAGGATATTTTGGGCAACTTGGCGGGGGGACTGGTGATCCTGTCGTCCCATCCATTCAACATCGGGGACGAGATCGAGGTGTCCGGCACGGTGGGCGTGGTGCGGGAGATCACGCTGAACCATACCCGGATCGAGACGTTTGACGGGCAATTCGTCATGCAGCCCAACAAGGAGCTGTCGTCCTCGCGGATCATCAACTACACCGCCATGGGCCGCCGCCGGGTGGTACGCAAGGTGACGGCCTCCTATGACGCGCCCACGGAGACGGTGAAGGCCGCGTGCCTGGAGGCGGTGGCGGCCACGCCCGGCGTGCTGGCAGATCCCGCGCCGGCGGTGTATCTGACCGATTACGGCAGCAGCGCCATTGAGTACAGTGTGCGGTGCTGGACGGAGACGAAGGACTACTGGACGGCGTATTTTGCGCTGAACGAGAAGCTGCGCGACGCCTTTGATGCCCACGGCGTGGAGATGACGTATGACCATTTGAACGTGCATTTGATGGAGAAGTAAAGGCGCGTGGGGCGAAGCGACTATTTTCGTGCCGCAAGGCGGCACAAAAATAACGACATTATTTCAGGCTGCCGAAAAAGCCTGTCATTGCGAGCCAGTCCGCAGACTGGCGTGGCAATCCGTTCTCAAAACACATGATTTTTGCGCTTTAGCATAGATTTGCAGCTAAAAGATTACGGATTCCCACGTCGCTTCGCGCCGCGAAGCAAGTACCCTTGGGGTGCTCCTCGGAATGACAAGATGGGTTTATCGACAAGCTGCGTCACGGCCAAAGGCCGTGACACCTCAGCTTCGCTTCGCTACGCACAACCCAGTGTGAGCACTGGCTCGGAATGACACCGCTGCGCGGTGTGCGGGGCGATGAGGGCATCGCCCCCTACGGATGGTTTATCGAGGTGCGTTTGTGCAACGGGTGGAACACCGAAAAACCCCGCCGCGATCATCGGGATCGCGGCGGGGTTGGTACGCCTGAGCGGATTCGAACCGCTGGCCTTCCGCTTAGGAGTCGCGGTTATAACTCACACGTCGTTAATCTTAGTCCTTCACGACTCTCGTAGTACACCGAATTACACAGTCTTCAGGGGAGCAATTTCTTCATTCGGCATTGTTGATACTCCGCTATATCTGCTGGTATTTCGTAGTGCAATTAGCAAAATGTTAGCAGTTTTACAGAGGAGTCAAAATCTAAATCAGTTGGTTCGATTTTGAATTATTTATTTTGTCGTAAGGAGGCACTTCCTTACCTTGAAATGCACTGGGGCGGAAAGGAGATATACACCACCGTGCTGCCGGGAAAATGGAAGGTCACTCTGGAGGAAACGCCCGTTACCATTGCGAGCGAGGTGCTGGCAGAGGACGTGCCCCTGACCTATGGCGGGGAGGAACTGACGGCGGAGCGGATCGAGTGCTCCAAGCTGTCCATGGCAGTGTATTTCGCCGACTATGTGGACTCTACCACCGGCATTCTCGGCGCGTTCAGGGTATTTGACGCGGACGGCAAACCTATCCCCTGCAATTGGAGCTTCACAGCCGACCAAGCCGACGATAGTTGCATGATTTGGACACGGTTTGACGAGCCAATCGAGCCTGAATGCATCTGCCGGTTAACGTTCAATGGGGAGACCGTGTTTGAAAGATAGGCGTTTCGCATTCGATTGCAGTGATTATTATTCCTTTTTGCCGAGAATTAGAAAAGACAGGTGTGGATTTTTCCGCACCTGTCTTTCTTGATTGTTGTAACACCGCGTATTAAAGTCGTATAAACACAGTATAAGCACAAAAAGAGAAGGAGCTGATCTTAAACGGCAAACAGGATCAGCAGAATGCTGGCGATGCCGGCGGCATGGAACAGGA
>OLSB01002004.1_pt1 | contig 17988 bp, 15 predicted proteins | sample 1672071 | NCBI WGS metagenome assembly OLSB01 (sample SAMEA3136642, study PRJEB25190) | human gut metagenome | biome: human gut; feature: human-associated habitat; material: faeces | place: Austria | collected 2013 | reverse complement strand
AGCAATGCGGTTGGTGTTGAAACATCAGGGCTAGTAGAGAGTATTGAAGTAACAAGAGATTCAAATAATACGTATAATTACAATATTAAGGCTACTACAAATGATCCTAAATTATCGTATCGTATTGTCAAAAATGTTGTAAATGAATTTAAAAAGTCAATGATATCTGAATTAAACTTAAGTAGTGTAACTACAATGAATGAGCCACAAATTAATACTACACCAGTGAGTCCAAATGTTAAAAAGAATACATTGATTGGTACTTTTGTTGGCTTGGTTATTAGTGTGGGTATTGTAGTTTTACGTTTCTTATTCGATAAACACTTAAGAAATGTAGAGGAAGCTGAGATGTTTTTAGGGGTAGATGTTTTGGCTGAGATACCAATGGAGAAATAGGAGAATTTTATGGTAAAAAATAAATCGAGTAGCAATGCGTACCGTAGATTGCGTACAAATATTGAATATAATAGTAAGTATCCTAACGTACATAGCATTTGTTTGACAAGTGCTAACAAAGGGGCAGGCACTACGACAATTGCATGCAACTTGGCAACAACATTTGTTGCAAATCATTCTAAAGTTTTGCTTATAGATTGTAATATAAACAAACCAACGATTAATAAGTTTTTTAGCATTGATAGTACACTTGGGTTGAGTGATATATTACTGAACCAAGATTATAGTAATTATTATAAGTATTGTACAAACTTTAAAGCTGAACATTCGAATAATTTATTATATGTTATGGGAACTGGTCGAAAAGTTAAAAATGCATTAGATTTATTAAGTAGTCGTTATTTTCAAGAGTTTATGGAAACAATGAAAGATCAATTCGATTTTATCCTTATTGATTGTCCTAGCTTAGAAGATAGTAATGATGTAATTCCAGTAGGACATATTGTCGATGGTACAATTCTTGTGGTTTCTTTACCTGAAACAGAAAAAAATAATGCTAAGAAGGCTTTACAACAATTAAATCGAAACGGGGTAAATGTAATAGGCACAGTATTAAATAAAGTGGAATAAGCATTATGCTATTCCATTTTTTGTAAAAGGATTTAATTTGTAGTAAAATAAGTAGTCGTGAGGAGATTATTGTTATGAAAAAAAATAAGAAACAAAATAAAGTAGGAAAAGTATTTGGGGTTATTTTTTCAATTGTAATGATTGCTGCAACAATGTATTTGTTGTTTAACATAATTAAATTGAATGTATTACCTTCTAAGTTACTTTTCTTGATTACAATTGTATTTGTACTATTAGATTTAATTTTTATCTTATTGTTGTGCTTTGCAACAAAGGGTGTTGTATCTAAAATCATTTGTATTATTTTTGCCTTAGCTATTTCTTTGGGATCATGTATGGGTGGATATTATATGTCAAAGACTGGTGGACTACTTTCAAGTATGACGAATGTTGCTAAACATTCTAAAAATACAGTAAGTGTTGTAGTTAAAGAATCAAGTGATATGAAAAAGAAAACGGATCTTGCTGGTCATAGTGTAGGTACTTTGGCAAATATTAATACTGTTGGTTCTAAAAAGATTTTAAAGGAATTAACTAATTCTGGAATTTCAATGGAACAAAAAGAATTTGGTAGTATGACTGAAATGTTAGAATCTTTCTATAATGGAGAAGTGGATTCTATTGTCATTAGTGAATCTAGTCGTAGTCAGATTACGGATATGGAAGCATATGCAAACTTTGATAGTAATACTCGAGTTGTTTATCAAACTTCATATAAAGTTGAAAACACAGATAAGGCAAAAGCTGTTAGTAATATTACCAAGACTCCATTCAATGTCTTGATTTCAGGATCGGATACTCGTGGTGGATTTGACGAAAATGGTCGTAGTGATGTTATTATGGTGGCTACTGTAAATCCTAAAACTGGTACTATCTTGTTAACATCAGTTCCACGTGATTTCTATGTAACAACAGCTTGCGATGCAGGTGATGGATGTCAACAGGGAGCTTTAGATAAGATTACGCATACTGGTATTCATGGTACAAATACAACTAAACGTACTGTAGAAAAATTATTGGGTATTGAAATTAACTATACATTTAAAGTTGGATTTGATACAGTAACAGATATTGTTGACGCTGTTGGTGGTATAGATGTAAACGTTGAACCAGGCTATGAATGTAGTAACTTCTTACATGCTCCAGGATTAAGTGTACATGCAGGCGTTAACCACTTAAATGGTGAACAAGCATTAGGATATGCTCGTGAGCGTTATGCATACAGTGAAGGGGATCGTCAACGTACGAAGAACCAACAACAAGTTCTAATGGGTATCGTTGATAAGATTACAAGTCCTGCGATTGTAACTAACTATGCTTCTATTATGGATAGCATGTCAGATACATTCTCGACTACAATGTCAAGTCAGGAAATTTCTGAATTGATTAAATATCAATTAAATAAGAATCCTAAATGGAAAATGGAACAATATATGGTAAATGGTACTGGAGATACATTAATGTGTGCTGAGCTTGGTGACGCGGCTTATGTAATGGTACCAGATCAAAGTACAGTAACAACAGCTAAGAATAAGATCAATGCTGTTCTTGCTGGTAAATCAGCGGATGATGTAGAGTAAGGATATATTCCTTGCTCTTTTTTAGTTTTATAGGTGTATACTTGGTGTAGTGAGGTGTTGTTTATTATGGAAACTACTGATTATATACAAAATAGAATTCGTACGAATGTTCATAGGTTTGAAGAATTGAGTAAGAAATATCATAGGTGTCATATAGGGTTGATGATTGCTTGCTTTAGTTGTTTTACAGGTGTTCTAATTTTGAATGTAATTTATTTGATTATTCCAGTTGTTTGGTTAATACTCGCTTCGTGTGTATTGGTATTAGCAGGATTGTTTCTATTATTCTTTGATGTATTGAATGATTATTCATCAAAGTCATTAGAGTATAAGTATAAGGCTAATTTATTGAACTATGAAAAGAACTTATATGAAGCAAAACAGAGTGGATTTAAAGGTTTTGCATATCGTTGTGAAAGGTTTATGTAATCCCTTACTCTTTGTGTGAATTTGCCACTAGTGGTCATTTATTATATAATATGTAATTGTGAGCTACAAAAGAGTTTATAGGAGATTTTATTATGTCTAAAAAGGATGTAAAACTTTCGCAGAATGTGAAAAAGAAAAAAAAGAAAAATAAGCGTCCTATCAGTAAGTTTTTAACTGTGTTTATGTTTATTGCGTTAGGTGCATTTATTTTTCAAATGATTCGTTTGAACTTATTGCCTTTTAAATTAATAATATTAGTTTCATTGGTATTTGTACTATTAGCTTTGATTTTAGTTATATTGATGAATTTTAAGGCAAAGAAGTTTTTTAGTCGTTTGGTTTTAGGATTTATTTCTTTATGTATGTGTATAGGTCTTGCGTATGGAAATTATTTCTTATTTAAGACAAAGGATACGTTTGATGTCGTAACAAGCCTTGCGGATAGTAAGGCAACAACGACTTCGATTGTTGTTAAGAAGGCTTCTTCAATCAAGAACGAGAATAATTTGAATAAAAAGACAATTGGTACAATGTTGAGTGTGGATAAGAAAGCGACTCAGCGTATGTTGGATTCTTTAGATAAGAAAAAGATTTCTTATAAGACAAAGGATTATGATTCATTAGATGAGTTAATGACGGCTTTCTATGATGATAAAGTAGATGCGATCTGTTTGAATGAGAAGTATCGTGATATTCTTCATGAGAGTGAGGCGTATTTTAGTTTCCAAACGGATTCAAAAACAATTTACCAAAATATAGAATATACAAAAGTAGACAAGACAGATAACCCGAGTGATCCCGTTAAAAATATTACTAAAGATGCGTTTACTATTTTAGTGAGTGGCAATGATTCTTATGGATCTTTACAAGATAGTAATACGCGTAGTGATGCGAATATGTTGTTGACGGTGAATCCTAAAACAGGTCGTATTTTAATGACAAGTATTCCTCGAGATTATTATGTAGACTTGGTGTGTGATGAAACAGGGGACAATGCTTGTCCTGAAGGTAGTAAAGATAAATTAACGCATTCTGGTTTAATGGGTGTGAAGTGTACGGAAAGAACGATTGAAAAAGCATTGGGCATCAAAATCAATTATAATATTCGTATTAACTTCTCTAGTGTAGTAAACTTAGTGGATGCATTAGATGGAATTGATTTGGATATTCAAAAGGGTGAAGAAGTTGATATTCTTTATACGAATGGACAGCCTGGTTTAAGTGTTGGTCAACATCATGTGGATGGGGAAACGGCATTAGCCTTTGCACGTGAAAGACATGCTTATTTGGATGGTGACAATCAGCGTGTGCGTAATCAACAAAAAGTATTTAAAGCTATTTTCAAACGTATAGTTTCTCCTAAGATGATCACGAACTATGGTAAGTTTATGGATGCATTGGCTGTAGCTTTTGATACAAACTTATCGAATGATGAAATCAGCGATTTTATCAAGTATGAATTGAATAATATGCCAGATTGGAAATTTGAATCCTATTCACTTGTTGGTGATTCAGATTCTAGGTTCTGTTATGCTTCTTCTAGCTATGCTTCAGTCATTATTCAAAATGAAGAAATGAATGAAATCGCAAAAAGGAAGATTCAAGCTATCTTGGATGGTAAAAAGGCATCTTCTGTAAAAGATACTTCTGGTTTTTCTCAAAAACCGAGTGAAGATAATTCAGTAGGTAATGCTCAAGAATTTGCTGAGATGAATAACAATAGTGAAGAAACAGATGAAGATTATTATACGTATGAAGAACCTTATTATGAGGAAAATGATGAATATTACTATCAGCCAGAAGAATCTGCAGAATATGATTATTCTGAGGATTATGCAGGATAGGAAACCATTAGCCATTTCGTAAAGAGATGGCTTTTTTACTTTTTATATGTTTTAAGTTATAATAGAGAATTGTAAAAGAGGTTTTTAACTTATGAATAGTTTATATAAATCAAATATTTATCAAAAATATAGAGGAATTCTAATATCACTCATTGATGTATGTATTGTCATGTTCTCTTATTTAGTGGCATACATGATTCAAAATAATTTCTTTATTAATGAGAAGACAATCGCATTGACAAAACTTTTAGCTTTAGGATTATTCTTCATGCTTTTGTTGCATTTTATTGTTTTACGATTGTTTAAAACACAAATGTCATTGTGGACATATACAGGACCAAATGAAATTATACGTACATTTTTAAGTTGTTTTGTGTGTTTTTTAATCATGTCTTATTTCGTTATAAAAGTTGATCTATTTAGTATTGAATTAATCGCATTAGCTGAGTTGTTATGTTTTATATTCCTTTTAGGAGCACGAATGCTCTATAGAATGGCAAGACGCTATATAGTTGATGTGGATAGAGTGGATAATTGTTTGATTGTGGGTGCTGGTAATGGTGGATATTTATTGATGAATGAAATTTATCATAATATGGCCTATCCATACAATGTGATTGGTTTCTTGGATGACTTTAAGAAAAAGGGGACTATGCTGAGTGGTAAACCAGTACTTGGAACTATTTCTGAAGTAGAGCGTATTTGTCAAGAGAACAATGTTCGTTGTATCTTTATTACCATTTCTTCTGTAAGTGACGAAAGAAAACAAGAAATCTTAGATTTATGTACTTCCACTTCAATACCAACAAAGATCATGCGTATTTTTGTTGGAAATGATGAGAGTAATCATATTTCATTTGAAGATATTGATATCAAGGATTTATTAAATCGTCCTAGCATTGACTTAAAAGTCGATCAGATTGGTTCTTATCTTACGAATAAAGTGGTTTGTGTTACCGGAGCCGGTGGATCTATTGGTTCTGAATTGTGTCGTCAAATCATTCATTTTAATCCTTCTAAATTGATTATGGTGGACATAAATGAAAATGCACTATATATGCTTAAACAAGAATTCTTAGTCATGAAACGAAAGAAACAAATGAATGATTCGATCCAACTAGAATCTTTGATTGTTTCCATTCGTGAAAGAGAAGAAATCTATAAGCTTATGAGAAACTATAAGCCGGATGTAGTTTATCATGCAGCAGCACATAAACATGTACCTTTAATGGAAGACCGTCCTACAGAAGCTATTAGAAATAATATCTTTGGAACAAAGAATGTGATAGATGCTTGTTGCGACTGTGGCATATCTCGTTTTATTATGATTTCAACAGACAAGGCTGTAAATCCAACAAACGTAATGGGTGCTACTAAGCGTATGACAGAAATGTATATGCAATCAAGAAATACTCAGGGTGGTATTCATATGGCGGCTGTACGCTTTGGTAATGTATTAGGATCCAATGGTTCTGTTATTCCAATCTTTAAAGAACAAATTAAAAATGGCGGTCCAGTCACCGTAACACACAAAGACATTAAGCGTTACTTTATGACTATTCCAGAAGCAGCTCAATTAGTACTACAAGCAGGCTTCTATGCGAATGAAAGAGAAATCTTTGTATTAGACATGGGAAAACCAGTAAGAATCTGGGATTTAGCGGACAAAATGATTCGATTGGCAGGACTCGTACCAGGAAGAGACATTGAAATTCAAGAAATTGGATTGCGTCCTGGAGAAAAGATGTTTGAAGAATTAGCTCTAGAAATGGAAGAATGTCATAAGACGGACAACAATCTAATCTTTGTACACGAAAAGATGGATATTGATTCAAAAGAAGTAGATTCTAAATTAAATAAGCTAAATGAATTAATGAATCAAACCGATGACAAACTTCAAATCAAAGAAGTCTTAATGGATATGATCAAAGAATAGTTATTCAAGCTGGGGATAATCCTAGCTTGTTTTTGAATCTTAAGTTTTTCTTAAGTAGTTGAGTTAAGAATGTATTCATCTTATAATTGAATTAATCGAGAGGAAGATTGAATATGTTTTGTAAAAATTGTGGGCACGAAATAAGTGATGATGCTAAGTTTTGTTCAAACTGTGGAACAAAGGTAGAAGTCGATGAAGATATTATTGTACCTGTTGCAGTCGTGGATAAGACGGAAGAAGTAGCTGAAAATAATGTAGAAGAGACATTAAATACAACTAATGTTGAGCAAAGTGATGTTGAAGTAGAATCAGTAAATGAGAATGAATCAACTACACCAGTCAAAGAATGGTACTTCGTATCGAACAATGATTCGAAAGGCTCATTCAGTATAGATGAGATGAAGGCTAAGATTACTTCTGGTGAAATCAATGGTTGTACTCTAGTATGGAAGGCAAGTATGAAAGACTGGGAAAGACTAGAGAATACAGAATTAAATGAATTTATTTCTACTTCATCTTCGAATGATTGGTATTATGTAGAGAATAATGATTCTAAAGGTCCTTTTAGTGAATCAGATATGAAGGGATTTATTGATAGTGGTGTATTAACGGGAAATAGTTTTGTATGGAAAACAGGCATGCAAGATTGGCAGAGATTAAAGAATACCGAGCTTGCTGGTAACGAAACAGTGCATGTAGAACCAAGTTTTTCATTTACTACTGGAGTTGTAAAAGAAAAGAGTATTGGACTCTGTGTAGTATTAAGTTTAGTTACTTGTGGCATTTATAGTATTTATTGGCTATATACAATCGCACATGACTTAAACGATTTATGTGAAAGTCAAAACCAAGAAAAAGGCGCTGAACCAGGACTTGTTGTTGTATTAAGCATTGTGACATGTGGAATCTATTTACTATACTACCTATGGAAGGCTGGTAAGATGGTTTCAAGTCTTACAAGAAGTAATGGACATCATCCAAGTGACGACAGTATCGTTTTAATGGTATTATCCATACTTCAATTATCTTTAGTTTCCTATTGCATCCTTCAGAGTCATATTAATGGTTTCGCAAAAGACTAAATATTTAGGAATAGTTCTTGTACTATTCCTTCTTTTATTATTCTATAAATGTCCCTTTCAATTCATTACAGGCTTGCCATGCCCAGGATGCAACATGAAAACAAGCCTGTATTATCTTCTGAAAGGAAACATTCAATTATCTTTGTATTACCATGCACTACTAATACCCACAATCATTTGTGGCGTTCTATGCTTGTTAAAACCTGAGAAAAGAAAACTGATATTAATTGTATGGTGTACACTCATGATTGTGTATTACATTTATCGAATGATTCTCTATTTTCCAAATAGTCCAATGATCTATTCAAAAAATAATTTGATTTATTTACTATTTAGACACGAATAGTGTCAATTAATGGTGTAACTTGAAATTATAAAGGAGGACATACTTATGTCAAACATTTATTTTACAGTTACAGGATTACATCATTATTATGGAGATTCATTTCTAGAAAAAGAAATGATCGTTTATTTAAAGAAAGAAAAAGATAATGAATATGATAAAGAAGCCATTAGTGTTAATCTTCCTGGTCTAGGAAAGATTGGATATGTAGCCAATAGTCCTTATACAGTACTTGGAGAAAGTTATAGTGCAGGAAGATTATATGATAAGATGAGTGAAGAAGCGAGTGGTAAGGTTAAATTCATATTAGATAGAGGAGTTATTTGTGAGCTTATTGAATAAAAGTTTTCTTCGTCTAATTCATGTATAAGTACAAACAGGGTTTACTTGGATGTATGGCTGGATTCAATCCTTTATTTGTTGAATTTAAAGGGGCGTTAACCGAGCAATTTGTCTGCCAAAAATTAAAAACGGTGCAGGATTATACGTTTATTACTATACAAATGATTGGGTGTCTTGTAAAATTGATTTGTGGTAGATACATAAGATTTGATTGTTTCAATAGAAGAAAAGCCAAGAGTTTATAAACGTATTATGAAAAGTTTAAGCCAGATCCTCGCGCATGTACTTTAATGGTGGACTATAAAAAAAGAAGATTGGTTAGTCAATATTCCTTTGTATATGATTGAAGAAATCGCAAATTTATAATGTACTTTTATAAAATTAAAAGTATCAGCACTAATAATTTTCTCATATCTATATTTACTGTTATTGAGTTAGATGGATGAATAATAGGATAATGCATAAAGTGTCGGTATAAATAAAATAGAGAAAAAAGTGATTTCTTTATTACATAGAGAACTCTTTGCACACTTTTGGTGAAATAGCATTAAAAATCGTCTTAACAAAACGAACGATAGAACGTCCTTTGTATCTTTGAAAAAAATTATAGAACGAATCGGGTCGAAATGTATAGGTTAATGGATAGTGATAAAATAGATAAGCTTAATTTTTTAATGCAAATTAAATAAGTGTATGATATGTATCAGGTAAAAATATTATGGAAATGAGGATGATAATGTGAAAATAGAGGTAGCGTATAAAGTTTGTGAAGAAGAGTTGCAAAATTTTATTTTTGAATATAGTGAAACAACAACTTTAGCAGATTTATTAAATGAACTAGGATTGAATCCTTTGGATGTTTATATGGATAAAGAAAACCATTTATGTCATTATACGCAAGGAGAAAATGTTTATTTAGCTGTTAAATATATTGTTAAGGAGGGCATTGTAAAATGGATTGTGCCTGTTGAACAATGCACAATTGAAGAGTATTTAAATCAGTTTAATTTAACTTCAATTATATGGTATAAACCTGGTGAAATTGGAGCTTGTGGAATTGAAAGCTTTTGGAGTTTTTTGATTACTGTTATCAATGGTGCGTATACTACAATGGATTTTATTGTGACAATGGTTGATTCTTTTAATTTAGGAAAATCAGTAATTTCTTATATAAGCAAAAAATTTTTACATATACCAGATGGAGTTTTTCCACCTGTAGATAATGAATATGTCAACCAGTTTATTTGTGAAAAGAAGGTATGGTCAATTGATGTATTTATGTATGAATTTGATTTAGATGATAAAGAATTTGCTAGATTTTTACTTTATATAAATGGATACCTATATGATGAATTAACAAATTTATATTTTTTTAGTAATGAATTACACATGCGTAATAAACGTAAATATAATGAGGCATTGCAAGAATATTCAAATTCATTAAATAGAACGTTAGGATAAATATTGAAGGGAAAGGTAATAATATAATATTATATAATTAGTTATGATAACGGAATGACTAAGGAAGAGAGTAAAAAAATGAAAGGAGTGTTATAATGGCAATTCATCTACAAGAATTTGATATATACCAATTTAGAGGTATTCATAATCTTGAATTAAAAGATTTGAATCATATTAATATAATAACTGGTGATAATAATACTGGAAAAACGAGCGTATTAGAGAATATTAATTTTCTTAAAGGAATTGATAGTGTTCGAAATCTTGCATATTCTACAACTCGAAGTGTAAGAGGGATGGTTAGGACTGGTTTTTCAACATTTGAAAGAGTGAATTATTTGTTTCCGGTGGATGAAGAGGTAGTTTCCAAAATTGAATATAGTTTTAAATTAGAGAATAAGACACATAGTGTTAATCTTTTTAAAGAGAACTATTTTGAATTATTACCGGATAGCGAAGTGCGTAAGATGATGGGGTATAGTAATAAAGTTCGTGAATGTGATGAAATGATTGATACGGAGTTTATGCATTTAAAAATTGATTTAGATGGTAAAGAACTATTGAATGAAAAGTACTCTGAATATGATCGTTTTGCTACAATTAAAAAACAGGAAACGAAATTAATTAATACCACTTTAGTATCGTCTTTTAAACATGTTTATGATGATTTGTATTTAAGTAAAGTCTTGAACAATGTGGAATTATATCAAGAGATGTTGGGCGTATTGAAAGAATTTGATGAGGATATAATCGGTTTAAATGTGGATTCAAAAGGAAATTCAGCTTTGAGAAAAAGGTATATGATTCTTTCAAAAAATCATAAAGAAGCGATTCCTTTAGAATTGTATGGGGATGGTATGAAAAAAGCCATTTTATTAATGAGTGCAGTAATTGCATCAAAAAACGGAATTTTATTGATTGATGAGTTTGAAACTTCGATTCATACTTCAGCTATGAATAAAATATTTTCATGGATATTAACTACAGCTGTAAAACTCAATATTCAATTGTTCATTACATCGCATAGTAAAGAGGCAATTGATAAAGTTTTAAAGTGTGATCCAACATTGCAAGATAAAATGAATCTTTACACTTTATATAAGAAGGATGATTCTACATTAACAAGAAAATTATCTTGCTATGAAGCAATTGAAGCCATGGATGATTATGATATTGAGGTACGATAATGAAGTCTGTTATTTTATGTGAAGGCTTAACGGATTGCCTATTTATTCAATACTATCTTAAAACGGTACATCATTGGCAAGACGGAAACTCCAGAGCTAACATTAAATTTATGCGTTGGAATCGAATCTTAAAAAAGAATGAGAATAATGTAATGATTGGCCATGAGGGTAGTTGTAGTCGTTTAATTCCAATGTTAGAAAATGTTTTAAAAAGCAATTGGATGGGTTCTATAGAAGAAGCTTATAGAAAAATTGTGATTGTTACAGATCGAGATGATGATAATTCGGAAACATATTTTTTAAATGAAATGAATCGACTCATCAGTGAACAACATGGAAAAATAGTCGATACAATAGTTAATAATGAATGGTGTAAAGTTAGCTTTATTAATTCTATTGAAGAAGAATTCACAGTCGAGTTTCTACTATTAGTTATTCCACTGTCTGAAAACGGTGCAATTGAAACGGTATTATTAGATTCTATTGCTCAAAAAGATGCGTATGATAAAACAATTATTGACAAGAGTAAATCGTTTGTGGATGAAATAGATCCAAAAGTTCTATATATGAAAAGGCGTAGAGATAAACTAAAAGCATGGTTTAATATTTATTTCTCAATTCGTGTACCTGAAGACTTCTATAGAGAAAGACAACACATTTTCAATAGTTTTCCTTGGGAAGAGAATGCATATATAAATACGGTATTTTCTAAATTGAGTGAATTGTAGTAAGTATAATGTTAAAAGGGCACCCATACGTTTATGTATGAGTGCTTTTTAACCATAATCAATATGGCTATCCCAATGAGTGTAGTATAACAATAATGAGTTGTTGACAAGAGGTTATTGCAGTAAAACTATTGTAAACGTCAAATTTAAAGATGGTACAAATAAACTGCTGACGAATATATAATAAAACCATCCTTGCTGGATAACTCTTGTGATTTGGCTTCATTAAGGATGGCTTTTATTGTGCGTGCCAATAAAAATGGAGAATTAAAAAAAAGATTGTAGATTATTGTTCTACAATCTTATCTAAACTATGAATGAATTCTACAACCATCTTACGCTTAGTATCATCGATCTTAACGAGCTTATTTAACGCCTCAATTTCGTCTTCATTGTCTAGACAAACGATTTCTCGTCGTAGTCTATCGATTTCGTCTTCTAAACGATTCTGTTCTTTAATATATTGTTCGTGAATAGCTTTGATTTGATTGTATAATTGATTATCCATGTTTACACCGCTTTCTTTAATCATCATATAGTAAAGTAGAGAATAAAACAACTAATTTTTCAAAATGATTTGAGTTTTTACTTTTTCTTTGATAAACTAAACTCAAAGCGATGACAAGAAGGAGTAGTTTATACCAATTCTATAGAGAGCAAGCATTTGGTGAAAGTTTGTGTGTTGGATAAATGAAGGTAGTCTTTGAGTTGGATTTATGAACTAAGAGTAGTAAATTTCGTGACACAGCGTTAATGTGAATGAGAATAAAATTAGGTGGTACCACGTCAAGCACGTCCTATGGGGATGTGCTTTTTTATATGTACGGAAAGGATGATTGTGGATGACGTTGGAAGCAAAGTATAATCATTTAGCAGTAGAAAATGATAAATACCAAAATTGGATTGAAAAAGGATATTTCACAGCGGGCGACTTGTCTAAACGCCCCTATTGTATTGTGATTCCTCCACCAAACGTAACAGGAAAGTTACACTTGGGACATGCATGGGACACAACACTACAAGATATTTTATGTCGTTATAAAAGATTAAAAGGCTATGATGTATGCTGGGTAGCCGGAATGGACCACGCGGGTATCGCGACACAGGCAAAGGTAGACGCTCGTTTAAAATCAGAAGGAATTTCTCGCTATGACATTGGTCGTGAAAAATTCTTAGAAAGAGCTTGGGAATGGAAAGAAGAATATGCTTCTACGATTCGTAGCCAATGGGCTAAGTTAGGATTATCTTTAGACTACAGTCGTGAACGCTTTACATTAGATGAAGGATTATCTCAAGCCGTTCGTAAAGTCTTTGTAGATTTATACAATGATGGATTGATCTATCAAGGTGAAAGAATTATCAACTGGGACCCAGAAGCTAAAACTGCATTGTCAAACATTGAAGTTGAACACAAAGAAATCATGGGTCACATGTACTACTTCAAGTATAAAGTGGTTGAAACAGGACAAGAATTAGTGATTGCGACAACACGTCCAGAAACCATGTTTGCCGACCAAGCTATCTTTGTACACCCAGATGATGAAAGATATAAAGACATTGTTGGAATGCATGCCATTAACCCTGCCAACGGAGACAAACTTCCAATCATGGCAGACGACTATATTGACATGAGTTTCGGTACAGCCGTCATGAAATGTACACCTGCCCATGACCCTAATGACTTTGCATTAGCTAAAAAATACAACTTACCAATGCCAATCTGTATGAATCCAGATGGAACCATGAATGATATGTGTGGTAAATATGCGGGTATGGATCGTTTTGAATGTCGTGAAGCCTTAGTTAACGACTTTAAAGAAGCTGGTGTTGTAGATCATATTGAAGAACACTTACACCAAGTAGGACACTCCGAAAGAACAGGCGTAATTGTAGAACCATACTTAAGTAAACAATGGTTCGTAAAGATGAAGCCATTGGCTGAAGAAGTATTAAAGAACCAAGAAATCGAAGATCAAAGAATTAACTTCGTACCACCACGTTTCAATAAAACATTTGAACAATGGCTAGAAAACATTGAAGACTGGTGTATTTCACGTCAGTTATGGTGGGGACACAGAATTCCAGCTTGGACAAACAAAGAAACTGGTGAAATCTATGTAGGAATGGAAGATCCAAAAGACATTGAAAACTGGACACAAGATGAAGACGTATTAGACACATGGTTCTCAAGTGCATTATGGCCATTCTCAACACTTGGCTGGCCAGAAAACACAGCCGATCTTGAAAGATACTTCCCAAATGATGTATTAGTCACAGGATATGACATTATTTTCTTCTGGGTAGCACGTATGGCCTTCCAAACCCGCTACTGCATGAAGAACCGTCCATTCAAAGATGTATTGATTCACGGACTTGTACGTGATACACAAGGACGCAAAATGTCTAAATCCTTAGGAAATGGTATTGATCCAATGGATGTGATTCAAGAAAAAGGTGCTGATGCACTACGCTTCTTCTTAACAACAAACTCAACACCAGGACAAGATTTACGTTTTGACGAAACGAAGATGGACGCAAGCTGGAACTTCATTAACAAGATCTGGAACGCAGCTCGTTATGTTCAAATGCAAATTGGTGACACAAAACCAGAACTAGACATGACAAAAGCCAATAGCGTAGACAAATGGATCTTAGCACGCTTTAACGAAGTATTAGACCACGTTTCAACAAACATGGACAAATACGAATTAGCCATCGTAGGAAACGAACTATATAGCTTTGTATGGGATGATTTCTGCAGCTGGTATATTGAACTATCAAAAGCTACACTTTATTCAGAAGACGAAAGCCTAGTAGCCAATACAAAAGCTGTACTATACACAGTCATGATGGGAATTCTAAAAGTATTATCACCATTCATGCCATTTGTGACAGAAGAAATCTATTTGAACTTGCCACACGAAAAAGAAAGCTTAAACGTAGAAACATGGCCAGAAAAAGTTGAATTCGAATACACAGACAAAGAAAAAGACGAAATGGCATTGGTCATCAGTGCTATTCAAACCGTACGTGAAATCAAAGTCGAATATTCAATGAAACCAAGTGAAGACTTAACAATCTCACTACACAACGACAACGGCTATGTAGCACTAAATACAGAATCAACAGCCATCCTAGCACGCATGGCACACGCTACAGTTAAAGAAGACCTTAATACAGAAGATGTACTTTCTCGTACAATCGAAAAAGCCGTATTAACAGTTGCAATGGATGCATTAATTGACTTAGAAGAAGAAAAAGGAAAACTAGAAAAAGAAATTGCACGCCTAGAAAACGAAATCAAACGTTGTTCAGGCATGTTGAAAAATCCTGGCTTCGTCAATAAAGCACCAGAAGCTAAAGTCAATGCAGAAAAAGAAAAACTAGCATCTTACACTGAAAAGCTAGAAATGACGAAAACACAATTAGATAACATCCTTAAGAAATTAGGATAGAACAAATCAAACGCCCAGAGACAAACTCTAGGCGTTTTTTTTAACAGTTCTTTATTGGCGTGAAAAAATGACGTTAGATGTAAACAATTGAATTTTTTAATTAAAGTTTACATAAATTTAGCTTTGTGTCAAATTGAGTATTCCACGCATTCAGAGCCACACCGTCCAGCACTGAGAGCCACTCATTCCATCATTTAGAACCACACAATCCATTAATCAGAGCCGTTTATACACCTTCAGTTGTAAGATGTATTTGTAAAATATTAAGTTCTATAGATTTTGCGAATTGGAGGTGTTTTTTTTGTGCGAGATTTAAAACGAATTCTTGAACTGATGTTTGAGAATTTCTGCTTTCATTATATTAATAAACGAAATATTGATGTAGTCACAAGATTCATTTCAGATTTTGCGTATGACGGAAAATGGTACGTGTGTAGCGCACCATCGGTGTATCTGTAGCGGTCAACCGGTGCATCAATTTTTTGATTTAATTTCTTATTGATTCACCTTTAAATTCTAGACGATATGCTTCACATATAACTCGATCTAAACACGCGTCAGCGTATGTATAATCCTTAAATAAATCGTACTATTCTTTTACTGGGATTTAAGAAACCAACACTGTCGATTTTCTTTCTTCTCTTGAATTGAGAATTTCAAATAGATGTCTACATTTTTTGAAAAAAGAAAAAGAACCCGACGCATCAGGTTCCTTCTAGGTGTTGTCCGAAGACGACCACCGCAATTCATAGCAATAATATACTACACCGAATAACATTATGCAAGAGGTTTTAAGATTGACTAATAAAATTTTGTAACTGCCGCAGGTGTGCTCGCTGCTGAGTCCCTAGAATTTGATTGCAAATGTTTGGGGAAATTTGTTTTCTTAACGAATCGGTGCAGTCGATGAATTCCGTTATAAAGTGTTTGCAGGATGTTTTAGTCTCTCCCATTTTGCGTAGGACATAAGTAATTAAAACAATGTAAGCATAAATATACTTGAAATCTAAACCGGTGATTCCAACCTCTTTTTCGAGAAGAAAAACAAGTCGATTATTTATAGTGCTTGTTTGAAAACGAGTATCAAAAATGGTGTTGTTATGAGCAACGGCATTACGAAGATCTTTAATAGTATAAATGATGTATTCAGTGATTTTTCCGTCTGCGTCAAGATTACTTGGTAAATGAAGTATACTTGAAGTTATCAACTTGACATTTGAATTTGAGCAGGCGAAAAAAGTTCCGAACTCTCCAAGGGTCAAAGATTCGAAAATGGCCCAGATGGGAATTGGTTGGTCTGCATTAAAGAAGTGATTGACAGTTTGTTTTTTGTTTGAATAATCACGCAAAAGGGCATTGTTGATTTTGCCCTTGAGAGTCATCCGTTTTGCATACTGTTTGTGGTATTGCTGGCTTCCAGGCGTATATGATTTATAGTCAGTAATAGATTTGTTAAATATGGTATCCAGGTTTTCGGAACGACAGTCATGAAGAACAGCTTCTATCACATAGCTTTTAAGTGCGTTTTCGATAAACATTACTTTTGGATAAATTGTGGTTTTTAACTGCATATCAAATTTATTTAAAGCAATGACTTCATCAAGAGACGAAAAAGGAATACGCTGGTTTGGAGTACGAATGAAACGGTATCCCTTGTATCCATGATAGTAGCCAATATTTCGTAAGGACTGAGCTTGGTTACTCTTGACAGTTATATGATGGTGATTTCTTAAATATTTAATAAGCTGATTGATTGACAGCATGTTTTGTCCTCCAAGGTATAAATTTTGTTTCATTACACTACTAATAGCGAATATATTGAAGACATAAAAAGAAAGAATATTCTATATACATTAAATTCTTTACTTTGATAATAGGAAATAAAGAATTGATTTGCTTGATTCATATTCATAATGAATCATCTTGTATTAAATTATATCGTGAATCAAACGATTTCTTATAAAATAAAGGTCATTTAATATTAAACAAATTTATATTGGCTTAACTAGCAATTTGGTGACATTGTTATAATTTTGCTTTTTATCACTTACACGAATAACCATTCGTTCTTCAAATCCTTTAAACGAGTGATCTTATAAATGTTTTTCAATCTAAGTAATACGTACTGTAGTTTTTCTGTGTTATCCATTCCCTGAGTTTCTCTTTACATGACAAAAAGAGCGTTGTATCGATTTATATATTTTGATGCTACTCCTTTGTATTTTTGCAACTTTTCTTCAATCAATTTGTGAAAGTTGTTCACTGTATTTAAATGATTAAACTTATCATAAGACTCATGACTGATTAACACTTTCTTTGTACAGTTCTTACTTTCTAAAAGTTCGTTGTAACTGTTAGAACCATCTAGCATTACAAAAGATTTTGATTCAAGACTTTCACCAAACCTTAATAAATCTATGGATGAAGGCTTGCCATAATTTAACGTTCTGGCAATTGTATGTCCGAATCTCTGTATTGCAGTGATGATACATACCTGTTGATTCGATAATCCTCTTTTTGTAGCAGGTGTTCCACGATGTTTAGGTTCTACTCCATCAATTTTAGTTCCTTTATG
>OLSB01002001.1_pt1 | contig 18008 bp, 18 predicted proteins | sample 1672071 | NCBI WGS metagenome assembly OLSB01 (sample SAMEA3136642, study PRJEB25190) | human gut metagenome | biome: human gut; feature: human-associated habitat; material: faeces | place: Austria | collected 2013 | reverse complement strand
AATTTTATGAATTATTTATAAAAAAGTGCGACACTTATTATTGCAATTTATAAAAGTAAAGAATTTTTTAGAAATTTCTTTACTTTTTTCATATTTGCATATATAATGGAAATGTTATAAGCCTAATTTTACTTATAACTAATATATTGTTAAAACAATAAAATTTTAAGGAGGTTCTTTATGAGTCAAAAGTACGTATACTTATTTAAGGAAGGAAACGCAAGCATGCGTGAACTACTTGGAGGAAAGGGAGCTAACTTAGCTGAAATGACTAACCTAGGTTTACCAATTCCACAAGGCTTTACAGTTACAACAGAAGCTTGTACAAAATATTATGAAGATGGAAAAACTATTTCAAAAGAAATTCAAGATCAAATCTTCACAGCTTTAAAAACACTAGAAGAAATACAAGGTAAAAAATTTGGAGACAATAGTGATCCACTATTAGTATCAGTAAGAAGTGGTGCTAGAGCATCAATGCCAGGAATGATGGATACAATATTAAACCTAGGTTTAAATGACGTAGCAGTTGAAGGATTTGCAGCTAAAACAGGAAATCCAAGATTTGCTTATGATTCATATAGAAGATTTATTCAAATGTATTCAGATGTTGTTATGGAAGTTTCAAAATCATACTTTGAAAAAATAATAGACGAATTAAAAGCAGAAAAAGGTGTTCATTATGATACAGAATTAACAACAGATGATTTAAAAGAATTAGTAAAAAGATTCAAAGTAGTATATAAAGAGAACATGAATGGAGAAGAATTCCCACAAGACCCAACAGAACAATTAATGGGAGCAGTTAAAGCAGTATTTAGAAGCTGGGACAACCCAAGAGCTATAGTATATAGAAGAATGAATGATATACCAGGAAATTGGGGAACAGCTGTAAACGTACAAGCTATGGTATTTGGTAACATGGGAGAAACATCTGGAACAGGTGTTGCATTTACTCGTGATCCAGCTACAGGTGAAAAAGGAATATATGGTGAATACTTAATCAATGCACAAGGTGAAGACGTTGTTGCAGGTGTTAGAACACCACAACCTATTACAAAACTAGAAGAAGATTTACCAGAATGCTACAAAGAATTCATGGAATTAGCTCATAAACTTGAAAATCACTATCGTGATATGCAAGATATGGAATTCACAATTCAAGAAGGAAAACTATACTTCTTACAAACAAGAAATGGAAAGAGAACAGCTCCAGCAGCTATTAAAATCGCTTGCGATTTAGTAGACGAAGGAATGATTACTCCAGAAGAAGCAGTTTTAAGAATTGAAGCTAAATCATTAGATCAATTATTACACCCAGTATTTGAACCAACAGCTTTAAAACAAGCTAAAGTAATTGGAACAGGTTTAAATGCAGCTCCAGGTGCTGGTGCAGGTAAAGTTGTATTTACAGCTGAAGAAGCAAAAGAACTTGGAAAAGGTGGAAAAGGTGAAAGAGTTGTTCTAGTTCGTCTAGAAACAACACCAGAAGATATTGAAGGTATGGCAGCTGCACAAGGTATATTAACAGTTCGTGGTGGACGTACATCACATGCAGCAGTTGTTGCTCGTGGTATGGGTGCTTGCTGTGTTGCAGGATGCGGAGATATCAAAATAAATGAAGAAAAAGAAGAATTTGAATTAGGTGGAAGAACATTCCATAAAGGTGATTACATTTCTATTGATGGAACAACAGGTAACATCTATGGAGAAGATATTCCAACTCATGAAGCAGAAATAAGTGGAAACTTCGGAAGAATAATGGCTTGGGCTGATGAATTCAGAAACTTAGGAGTTAGAACAAATGCTGATAACCCAAGAGATACTAAAAAAGCAGTTGAATTAGGTGCTGAAGGTATTGGATTATGTAGAACAGAGCACATGTTCTTTGAAGAAGACAGAATTCCAAAAATTAGAAAAATGATATTATCAGAAACAGTTGAAGCTCGTGAAAAAGCATTAAATGAATTAATACCATTCCAAAAAGGTGACTTCAAAGCAATGTACAAAGAATTAAAAGGTCTACCAATGACAGTTCGTTATTTAGACCCACCTCTACATGAGTTCCTACCAACTGACGAAAATGATATAAAAGCATTAGCTGAAGAAATGGGTGTAACAGTTGAACATTTAAAACAAAAATGTGCTGACTTACACGAATTCAACCCAATGATGGGACACAGAGGATGCCGTTTAGCAGTAACATATCCTGAAATTGCAAAAATGCAAACAAGAGCTTTAATGGAAGCAGCTATTGAAGTAAAAGAAGAAGAAGGATATGATATAGTTCCTGAAATAATGATTCCATTAGTTGGAGAAAAGAAAGAATTAAAATTTGTTAAGGATATAGTAATTGAAGTTGCAGAACAAGTTAAAAAGGAAAAAGAATCAGACATGCAATACCATATTGGTACAATGATTGAAATTCCAAGAGCTGCAATAACAGCTGACGAAGTTGCTGAAGAAGCAGAATTCTTCTCATTCGGAACAAACGACTTAACTCAAATGACATTTGGATTTAGCCGTGATGATGCTGGTAAATTCTTAGGAGATTACTATGCAAACAAAATTTATGAATCAGATCCATTTGCAAAATTAGATCAAAAAGGTGTTGGACAACTTGTAAAAATGGGTGTTGAAAAAGGAAAAGCTACAAGACCAAATATCAAATTAGGAATATGTGGAGAACATGGTGGAGAACCATCAAGTGTTGAATTCTGCCATAACATAGGATTATCTTATGTATCATGCTCACCATTCAGAGTTCCAATTGCAAGATTAGCAGCAGCACAAGCAGCAATCAAAAATCCTAGAAAATAATTATATAAAAAACGCTCTTAGGAGCGTTTTTTTTTATGTAATAAATTAAATTCTTGGTCAAAACACTTGACAAATCAACAAAAATAGTGTAAAGTATATTAGCATTACAAAATAATGCTGATATTTTTTATGAGGGCTCATAACCCGAAGATAAATACTTTATCTGATTTAGAAAAGTAACAATTATTACTCAAGACAAAGGAGTGATGTCATTTGGAAAAAAACGTTAAAATAAGTATGTTGTGTCAAATATATGGCAAAATGTTAACTGATAAACAATATGAAATAATTAACGATTACTATAATAATGACTTATCACTTTCAGAGATTGCCGAAAATAATAATATAACAAGGCAGGCAGTAAGAGATATAATAAAAAAGGGGGAAAATAAACTTTTCGAGCTAGAAGAAAAGCTATCGTTTATGGAAAAAACAGTAAAGCAAGAACGCAAGCTTCAACAAATATTAGAAGAGTTAAGCAAAATAGAAGATACATCTTCTGATAGGAAAATTGAGAAAATTTTAAATCATGTTAGAGAAGAATTAAGTTGTTTAGCATAAAAATTTTAAGAATAATCATCATTTGAGGTCGTCAAAGTTCATTAAAAACGCAGTTACAACCAACAGGTTGCGCCTTTGCCTTTGTAATAAACTTTTCCTACTCAAATAATAATTCTTTTCAAAATTTATAAATACTATTTAGAAGAAGGGAGCTAACAAATGGCTTTTGAGGGATTAAGTTCAAAACTTCAGAATATTACTAATAAACTTAGAGGAAAAGCAAGAATTACAGAATCAGATTTAAAAGAAATGCTTAGAGAAGTAAAACTTGCATTACTTGAGGCAGATGTTAACTATACAATAGTTAAAGAATTTATTGCAACTGTTAAAGAAAAAGCATTGGGGCAAGATGTATTAAAATCATTAACTCCAGGGCAACAAGTCATTAAAATAGTAAAGGATGAATTAATAGAACTTTTAGGAGGAACAGAAAGTAAAATAAACTTTACTCCTAATCCACCAACAGTTATTATGCTAGTAGGACTTCAAGGATCAGGAAAAACAACAACAGCAGGAAAACTTGCAAATTTACTTCGAAAACAAGGTAAAAAACCATTATTAGTTGCATGTGATATATATAGACCAGCAGCTATAAAACAATTACAAGTAGTTGGAGCACAACTCAACATACCAGTTTTTGCAAATGAACAATCAAAAGATGTTGTACATATTGCTAAACAAGCTATGTCAACAGCAATGAGTAAATTAAATGATGTAGTAATACTAGATACAGCAGGTAGATTACACATTGATGAAGAGTTAATGCAAGAATTAAAAAATGTAAAAGCAAATGTAAAACCACATGAGATTTTATTAGTAGTAGACAGTATGACAGGTCAAGATGCTGTAAATGTTGCAAAATCATTTAATGAAAACTTAGGTATCGATGGTGTAGTTCTTACAAAATTAGATGGTGATACTCGTGGCGGTGCAGCTTTATCAGTAAAAAAAGTTACAGGAAGACCAATTAAGTTTGCAGCAACAGGAGAGAAATTAAGTGATATAGAAGTATTTCATCCAGACAGAATGGCACAAAGAATTTTAGGCATGGGAGATGTACTTTCAATTATAGAAAAAGCAGAAGAAAGTTTTGACTTAGAAGAAGCTGAAAAAATAGAAAAACAGCTTAAGAAAAAAGAATTTGACTTAGATGATTATTTAACACAACTAAGACAAATCAAAAAAATGGGTTCATTTTCATCTTTACTAAAAATGATTCCTGGAATGAATCAACTAAAAGATGTAAAAATAGATGATAAAGAATTTGTACGAATTGAAGCAATGATTTGCTCAATGACAAAAGCAGAAAGAAAAAATCCAAAACTATTAAATGGAAGTAGAAGAGTAAGAATTGCTAAAGGAAGTGGAACTTCAGTACAAGAAATAAATAAGTTCATGAAATCTTTCGAAATGACACAAAAAATGATGAAACAAATGCAAAGCAACAAAGGTGGAATTAAAAAGATGATGAAGAACATTGATACTAAAAATTTAAAATTTTAAATATTCAATAAAAAATTTAGAATAATAATGTTAAAAGAAAGCGCAGTCCGCGTAAGGTGGAGCGAAGCGTAACGGTTGGAGAGTTCCAACCGATAGTGTCCAAAAACAAATTTATTTGTTTTTGTGACATTCAAGGGAAGGAAGCTCGACACCAAGGACCAGCGATTTTAACATTATTATTTAATAAAGTTTTTAATTTTAAAAAATATAAATAACAAATTTTCAGGAGGTGAAAAACAAATGGTAAAAATCAGATTACAAAGACAAGGTGCTAAAAAAGCTCCATTCTATCACATAGTTGTTGCAGATTCTAAAAGCCCAAGAGATGGAAAAATCATCGAAAAAATTGGTTCTTATGATCCAATGACAGAACCTTCTACAATTATATTAGATGACGAAAAATTAGCTACATGGATTAAAAATGGTGCAAAACCAACAGAATCAGTAAAAGAACTAATAGAAAGAGCATCTAAAAAATAATTTTCTTAAGGAAGGTAAAACTTAAAAATGAAAGAAATTTTAGAAACTATTATTCTAAACTTGGTTGAAAATAAAGATAAAGTTACAATAAGTCCAAAGGAAGAAGAAAATACTTTAACTTTTGAAGTAAAAGTAGCAGAATCTGATATGGGTAAAGTAATAGGAAAACAAGGAAAAGTTGCAAAAGCAATTCGTACTGTTATGAAATCTTTAGCAGCCAAAGAACACAAAAAAGTAGTTATTGAATTTGTGGATTAGAGGAATTATATGAAACAAGAATATTTTGAAATAGGACAAATTGTAAATCACTTTGGAATTAAAGGTATGGTAAAAGTAAATCCTTTTACAGATGATATTTCACAATTTGAAAAGCTAAAATCTATTCTATTAGTAAAAGATGGAAAGCTTTCAGAAGTCGAAATTGAAGAAACAAAATATAGTAAGAATCAAGTCTTATTAAAACTAAAAGGAATTGATACTGTTGAAGAAGCTGAAAAATATAGAGGTTGTTATTTAAAAATTGCAAGATCTAATAGTAAAAAGCTTCCAAAAGATACTTATTTCATTGCAGATTTACTTGGACTTACAGTTTATACTGATGAAAATATATTACTTGGAAAAGTAGAAGATATATATAATTCTGGTGCTAATGATATTTATGTTATAAAATCAGAAGATGGAAAACAAATATTATTACCTGGAACTAAAGAAGTTATCAAACAAATTGATTTAGAACAAGAAAGGATAACAGTTCATATAATAAAAGGATTAATTTAAGAAAGGAAAAATCATGAAATTTGACATATTAACTCTTTTTCCAGAAATGTTTGAAGCTGTAAAGCAAAGCGTTATTGGAAAAGCAATTGAAAAGCAGTTAATACAAATAAACTTGATTAACATCAGAAATTTTTCAAAAGATAAGCATAAAAAAGTAGATGATACACCTTATGGTGGTGGTGCAGGAATGGTAATGATGCCAAGCGTAGTATATGACGCTTACAATTCAATACAAAATAAAGAAAATGCAAAAGTTATATACTTATCACCTAAAGGAAATGTGCTAAATCAAGAAAAAGTTTTAGAACTTTCTAAACAAGAACATCTTATTTTATTATGTGGCCATTATGAAGGAATAGATCAACGCGTTTTAGATGAAATTGTAGATGAAGAAATATCAATTGGAGATTATGTACTAACAGGTGGTGAATTACCAGCGATGGTATTAATTGATAGTGTTAGTAGATATATTCAGGGAGTATTAAAAGAAGAGTCTACACAAGAAGAATCTTTTACAAACAATCTTCTAGAATATCCACAGTACACAAGACCAGAAGAATTTCATGGAAAAAAGGTACCAGATGTATTATTATCTGGACATCATGAAAATATAAGAAAATGGAGAGAGCAAAAATCTCTAGAGATAACAAAACAAAAAAGACCAGATTTATTAAAATAAAAAAGAAAGGAGGATATTCAAAGTTATGGATATCGTAAAATCAGTTGAACACGAGCAATTAAAAAATAAGATACCAGATTTAAAAGTTGGTGATACAGTTAGAGTACATCAAAAAATTAAAGAAGGTAATAGACAAAGAATTCAAGTATTTGAAGGAATTATCATTAAAAAACAAAACGGAGGAGTAAACGCATCTTTCACAGTAAGAAAAATTTCTTATGGTGTAGGTGTAGAAAAAACATTCTTAGTGCATTCACCATTAGTAGAAAAAGTTGAGGTAGTTAGAGTTGGTAAAGCTAGAAGAGCAAAACTATATTACCTAAGAGACAAAGTTGGTAAAGCTGCTAAGACAAAAGAAAATACAGGTGCAAGAATCGAAGACAAAGAAATTATTGTAAAAGAAGAATTAGTAGAAGAACCAGCAGTTGAATCTGCACCAGAAGAAGCACCAGCTGTTGAAACAGAAACTCCAGTTGTAGAAGAAGTTACAGATACAGTTAGTGAAGAAAAAGTTGAAGAAGTTAAAGAATAATCTAAAAAACACTTATCGAAAGATAAGTGCTTTTTTATTTTTATAATTTATTGAAATAAAATAAGATTTATGATACTATACAAATGTAATAATAACTAGGAGAAAGAAAAATGAGAAAATCAAGAGGAATAACTTTAATTGTTTTAGTAGTAACAATAGTGGTATTATTAATACTAGCAGGAATAACAATAAATACAGTAGTAGGAGATAAAGGATTAATAAGTAGAGCAAGCGACGCAAAAGTACAAATGGAAATAGCAAATGAAAAAGAAATAGTTGCAAGAGCTGAGAGTCTAACAGTAATAAGAACAAAAGATACAGAAATAAGTTATGAAATATTTGAACCAGCATTACAAGAAGAAGCAGGTGGAAACAATGTAGAAGCAAGTGATGCAGGAGATGTAATAGATGTACTTTTTCCAGATACTAATAGATATTATGAAGTAGATAAAAATGGAAATATAACAGGGCCAAATGAAGTAGTAAATGATGAAAATGCAGGAGACATAACAAAAGGTGGAAAATGTGACGGAAGTGAAGAAAAGCCTTATGAAATATGTTGTATAGAAGATTTAGTTATGTTAGCAAATAGAACGAATGGAAAAGGAAATTATATAGATGAAAAAGGTGAGTTGAAAGATGCAACTGTTGTAAATAATCCTTTTAGAGGTAAAAACTTCATTTTAACACGAACATTAAATTTTGAATCTAAATATTCGTATTCAAAACCAGAGATAAAATGGAGCTATGATTCAGAAAATGATGCATATAAAATAGATGAAACAAGTACAAAAACATTAAAAGAATTAATAACAAATAAAGAAGGAGTTGGTTTTGTTCCAATATCACCAATTACAGGTAGTCTCTATCTTATGTTTCAAGGAAATCTAGATGGAAAGGGATATACAATAAAAAACTTATATGAGAACAGAACAGACAAACAAGCAGGTTTATTTGGAACGTCGAATGGAAACGTTATAAAAAATTTAAAATTAACAGGAAATATTAAGGCACCTGGGCAAGAAATTGGAGCATTTGTATTTAGAACTGCAGATTGCAAAATCTATAATTGTTATAATTTAGTCAATATTAATGATGGAAGCAATGGCGCAGGCTTTGTATCACATGTAATGGGAAATATAACTTTAATTAATTGCTATAGTAGAACAAATAATAATAGAGGTTTAATAACTTTTGATGATGTAAACGGAACTACTACAATAGTAAATTGCTATAATATGGGAACTTCACAAAACTTAAATCATGTTAATAATGGCAGTTGGCGGATATACTAGTGGAATAGTCGGTGGCGCATACCATTCTGGTACAACTAATATTATTAATACATGTAGTTTGGTGACAATTCCTAAGTATGGAGCTAACTTTTATTATGTATGGGGTGGAATGACAGTTGGATTAAAAAATTGTTTCTACCCAGCAAGTATGAAAAAAAATAATAAAAATATAGAAGTAAATGAAGGAAGTATGTCATTTGATAGTTCGAATGTTCAAGAAGCATTAAACCAGCTAAATGAATATGTAAAAGAACATAAAAACGACTATGAAATAACATTAAAAGAATGGAAATTAGAAACAATAAATGGAGAAGAAATGCCCGTTTTAAAGGATTAAAAATAAAATAAATTTAAACCTCAGCCACAATATGTTATAAATGCAAGAAATAAAGAAGAAATTATAAAATATGCACATAAGAAAGGTGCAATAGTAATAGTTGATGCACTAAATAAAACATATAAAATGTTTGAAAAGTATATAAATAAGGAGTAAAATAGTGGAAGGACTAGATGATATTTATAATGACCTTATAATGGAACATAGCATGAATTCATATAACAAGAAAAATTTAGACAGCTATGATTATTGTGAGTCGGGTCATAATCCAAATTGTGGTGATGAAATGCATTTAAAAATGTATCAAATATGCCAGCCAGAGTTGAGTGTGTACTTTTAGCTTGGCATACAATGGAGGAGTTATTAGAGAAAAATGGAAAATAAGAAAGTATTGTTAGGAATGAGCGGTGGAGTTGACAGCAGTGTGTCAGCATTATTACTAAAGCAACAAGGGTATGAAGTAATAGGAACAACATTAGAATTATTTGCAGGAAGCAGTTGTTGTAATATAAATACATATATAGATGCTAAAAATGTTTGTAGTTCAATTGGAATACCACATTTTACTTATGACTATAAAAAAGAGTTTAAAAAACATGTAATAGATGACTTTATTAACTGTTATGCAAACTGCAAAACACCAAATCCTTGTATTGAATGTAATAAGTATTTAAAATTTGGTGCGATGTATGAAAAAGCAAAAGAACTTGGATGTAATCATATTGCAACAGGTCATTATGCTAAAACAGAGTATAGTGAAAAATATAAAAGATGGGTTTTGAAAAAGTCAAATGCAGGTAAAAAGGATCAAAGTTATGTATTATGGCAAATTCCTAAAGATTTAATTGAACATGTATTGTTTCCACTAGCAGATTTTGAAAATAAAGAACAAATAAGAGAAATAGCAAGACAAAACAATTTGAAGGTAGCAAACAAACCAGATAGTGAAGATATATGCTTTATTCCAGATGGAAATTATAAAAAGTTCTTAGAAAATAATTCTAATATAAAGCCAGAAGCGGGAAATATAGTAACTTCAGATGGAGAAGTATTAGGAAAACACAATGGACTATATAATTATACAATAGGACAGAGAAAAGGACTTGGAATTTCGTATAAAGAGCCTTTGTATGTAATTGGATTTAATAAAGAAAAAAATCAAGTTATTGTTGGCAAAGAAAGTGAAATATATAGCACAGAAATGTTAATAAATAAAATTAACTTATTATTAGTTGATGAGATTAAAGGCAAAATGCCAGTTCTAGTAAAAACAAGATATTCAGCAAAAGAAGACAAAGCAACAATAGAGATGGTAGGAGACAACCTAATAAAAGTATGCTTTGAAAAACCAACAGCACGTGTAACACCAGGTCAATCAGCAGTATTCTACATAGATGACATAATTCTAGGTGGAGGAAAAATAATAAGCGCAAAATAAAAAAGTATTATATGCTACTTATATATAAAAAAATAACTAGTTTTGAACTAGTTATTTTTTTGTGAAACTTGAGCATATTTCTTTAATTTTTCATAAGCTAAATAATTGATTGAACCAGCAGGAAAATGTCCATTTGCATCTTTCTTACCAGCAGGAACTCCTGTTAATAATTCAATTCCTTCTTCAATATTAGAAATAGCATAAATATGAAAATCTCCATTTTTAACAGCTTCAATAACTTCATCAGAAAGATTTAAATTATGAACATTTTGCTTTGGAATTATAACTCCGTGCGTTCCATTAAGTCCACGCATTTTACAAATTTGGAAAAATCCTTCAATTTTATCATTAACACCACCAATTGGTTGAATTTCACCCTTTTGATTAACTGAACCAGTTACACTAATAGCTTGATTTATAGGAATACCAGATAAACTAGAAAGTATAGCATATAGCTCTGTACTTGAAGCACTATCACCATCAACACCATTATATAATTGCTCAAAACATACACTAGCAGTAAGAGATAGAGGAATGTCTTGTGCAAACATCTGACCTAAGTATCCTGTTAAAATCAAAACACCTTTTGAATGAGAAGAACCAGAAAGCTCAACTTCACGTTCAATATTTATAATTCCACTTTTTCCTGTATAAGTATTAGCTGTTATTTTTATAGGTTTACCAAAACTATATTCACCTATGTTCATAACAGTTAAACCATTTATTTGACCTGTTACAAATCCGTCAGTATCAATAAGTAATGTATTTTCTTTTATCATTTCCATGTAACGTGAATCATATTTTTTAACTCTGTTAACTCTTTCTTTTAAAGCTTTATCAACATATTCGGCAGTAACTAACTTAGAACGGCCTATTCTAGCCCAAGTGGCTGCTTCACCAATTATTTGTGCTAAATCATTAAAACGTGTAGAAAGTTTTTTTTGATTATCAGCTACTTTAGAAGCGTATTCTACTACTTTTGCAACAGCTTCTTTAGTGAGAGGAGGTAGTTCCTCTTGCATACAATATCCAGCAATAAATCTTGCTAATTTATTTATATTTTCAGAAGTAATAGGAGCATCATCTTCAAATTCAACTTTGATTTTAAATAATTTCCTAAAGTCATTATCCATTGCAAGTAAAGACTGATAAATATTTTCTTCTCCAATAATAATTACTTTTAAATCAAGAGGAATAGGTTCAGGTTTTAAAGAAATCATTACCATCGAAGAACGAGGGTCAGCTGCATTTTCAATTCCTAATTCTTTAGTTCTTAAAGCTTTTTTCAAAGCTTCATAACATAAACTATTACTTAATAAGTCAGTTGCTTGGAATATAATATAACCACCATTTGCCTTATGAAGTAATCCAGGTTTTAACATAGTAAAATCTGTTTTTAAACTTCCATAGTAATTTTCATATTCCAGTTTACCAAAAATATTGTGGTAAGAATAGTTTGAATCCATAACAACAGGGGCACCTTCAGTTTGACTGTTGTCAACAAATAAATTAACTCTATAATTTAACCAAGGTTTTATTAATTCTGGTTTTGGTTGTGGAGCATTAGGTTGCTTATTAATTTTACCATCATCAATAAAACATGAAATATTTTTTAAAATATCCTTTTTAATACTATCTAAAAAATGATTAACTTTTTTGTTTCTTTTATATTTTGATTTAATATAATTTATATGAGTATTAACAGTAAGTAAGGCAACATTAGATTGCCATTCTTCTACTTTTTTTGCAGATTCTCTTTCGATGGCTTTGATTTCTCCAATTGCCTCCATAATATGTTGTTGAACAATCGCAGATTTTTCTTCATATTGTTTTCTTATACTTTCATCTAGTTTATTGAATTCTTCTTCAGGCATAGCTTTACCATTCATAACAGGCATCATATAAATACCAGTTTGAGAAGATTTAACTTGAAATCCATATTCAGAAGATTTTTGATTTAATTTAGCCATTAAAACACTACGTTTTTCTTCAAATTCTTGTTTAATTAAAGCTCTTTCTTTTTCAAATTCTTCATTATTAAATGTAGACTTTATATCAACTTTAACATCATTTATAAAGTGATCCATTAAATCTTGAAATTCTTTGCCACCACCAGCAGGGAGTGAAACTGCAATTGGTTCATTTGGGTTGTCAAAGTTATATATATAGCACCAATCTTGAGGAACTTTTTTCTTTTTTGAAATAGTGTTAAGATAATTTTTTGCATACATTGTTTTACCAACACCACTAGGTCCCTCCATATACAAATTATAACCCCTCACATCAACATTCAAACCAAACTCTAAAGCTCTAATACCTCTATCTTGTCCAATACCTGTATCAATAGGGTCTAATTCTTCAGTTGTTTCAAAGTCGAACTGTTCAGGGTTACATACCATTTTCAAATCTTTATAATCAACTTCATTTGTTCTTTTCATTTTATTTCCTCCTTTGTCAGTTTGAGGGACAAACCTCTTGAGGGACAAACCTCTCCAAATAGTATTTAAAATACCAAATCCATTAAAATAGCGTTATCTTCATTATTATAATATTTTTTTCTAAGACCAACCTGTTTAAAACCATATTTTTCGTATAACTTAATAGCAGGTATGTTTTTTTCATTTACTTCTAGTGTTATAGAAATTGCATTATGTATTTTAGAAAAGTCAATAATTTTTTCTAAAAGTAAAGAACCAATACCAAGCTTTCTCTTGTCTTTTCTTACAACAATATTCATAATATTGACTTCATCAATAATCAACAATATTCCAGCAAACCCTACAATTTCATTTTCCTGCTTTAAAACAAAATATTTCGATTTACCGTTTTCTAACTCTTGTTTTAAAATATTGTATGACCAAAAATCATCAAAATCGGTCAACAAGCAATCTTTAATTTCTTCTAAATCTTGTAAATTCATTTCACTAATCATTTTTAATTCCATTCTTTTCTTCTAAAGCAAGTTCTGCTTGAGATTTTCTTAAATAAATAGGAGATAAAAAGCTGGAATCACCATAATTTCCGTTTTTGTAGTTAGTGTAACCAATTTTTCCAATGCTTATTCCAGTTGAAATGTTCTCTTCACAAACTTCAATAGTGTATGGTTTTTTGAAAATTAATTGTTTGAATAATTCTTTATATAATATTGCTCCATCTCCAATAAAAGAAATATTTGAGTATTTATTAAATAGTTCGTCATCACTTTCAATAAAGGTTTTTAAAGGATTTAATGAAATATTTCCATTAGAATCTTTTAAAGAAAGAAAAGATAATCTACTTTTTATAGTTTGGTTTTGTACAATTTCAAAAATTCCTGCATATACATTTCCATTATTAGCATTAATTAAGCCACAGATAAGACCGTCTTGGTTTAAGTTGTGTGCTAAAGCTTCTAAAGATGAAACTCCAAATGTTGGTATGTTTTTACTGTCAGAAAATGCTTTAGCTGTTGCTATTCCGATTCTAACTCCAGTAAAAGAACCAGGACCAAGGCAACAACTAATTAAGTTTATATCATCTAATGACATGTTTGATTTTTTAAAAGCTTCATCAATCATAGGCATTAATTTTTGAGAATGTGTTTTTTCATCATCATTGTTTAATTCAATTATTGTATTTTGATTTTCTAAAATTGCAACTGCAGCATTTTTAGAAAAAGTGTCAATTGCTAATATTTTCATCTTGAAATCCTTTCTATGTTTAATTCTCTATAATCATCATTATCATCATTTTTACTAAATGTAATTTTTATATAATTAGAAGGTAAGGCATCTTTAATAATTTCGCCCCATTCGATAAGACAAATTCCGTTTTCAAAATATTCTTCTCCGCCCATTGCATAAAATTCATCAATGTCAGCTAAACGATATACATCAAAATGGTAAATAGGGCATGTACTAGTATTGTACTCATTTACAATAGTAAATGTAGGACTAGAAATTTCATTTTCTAATCCAAAATGTTTTAATATGCCTTGCACAAATTTTGTTTTGCCAGAACCTAAATCACCTGACAAAACAATAATATCTTTTTTATTTAATTCCTTTGCAAAATTTTCAGCAAAATTTATAGTGTCTTGTTCACATTTTGAAATAAATTTATACATTTTTTTTCCTTCTAAATTAATATTTTAAATCTATGCTTATTGTATATTAACTTAAGCTTTTTGTAAAGCGAAAAACAAAGAAAATTGACAAAAAAAGATGAATAAAGTATAATAAGAATGTAAGCATAATATAAGGAGGAATTTTCATGGGAATAGCTTCATTAATACTTGGAATTATTTCACTATTAATTGGATGGATACCATTTATATGTTTTATAATGTTCGCATTAGCAGTTGTTGGTATAATATTAGGGGCAATTGATGCTTGCAGAAAAAGTAAAATTGAAGGTGGAAAAAAAGGATTTGGAATTGCAGGATTAGTTGTTAGTGCACTATCAATTCCGGTTATAATTATAAGTTCAGCAATTTCTATTATAGCTTTTATACATGTAGTTAATGAGGATTTATCAAATGATTACAATAATTTACAAAATGATTATTATGATGAATATCGTGACTACTGGCAAGAATATAATTTAGATTATGACAATTTTATGAAAAATTATTTATAGTAAATTTATTACATTTTATATGTAATGCGTTGTATACAAAAATCCTTACAATATTTGTAAGGATTTTTGTGATTGTTTTAATTGATTTTAATATATAAATATGTTAAAATGGCATATATGTAAAAACAAGGAGAAAAGAGTATGCAAGATAGAAAAAAGCTTATTCGTAATTTTAGCATTATTGCACATATAGATCATGGAAAATCTACTCTAGCAGATAGATTGATTGAAATGACAGGAGTTTTATCTAAAAGAGAAATGGAAAATCAAGTTTTAGATAATATGGATATAGAAAGAGAACGTGGAATTACAATTAAATCACAAGCTGTCAGAATGAAATATCATGCTAAAGATGGCAATGACTATGAACTTAATTTAATAGATACGCCTGGGCATGTTGACTTTAATTATGAAGTTTCTAGAAGTTTAGCAGCATGTGATGGGGCGGTTTTAGTAGTGGATAGCAGCCAAGGAGTTGAAGCGCAAACTTTGGCAAATGTGTATTTGGCAATTGATAATAACTTAGAGATTTTACCTGTTATAAATAAAATTGATTTACCAAATGCAAGACCTGAAGAAGTAAAAAAAGAAATTGAAGATATTATAGGAATACCAGCTCAAGATGCACCATGTATTTCGGCAAAATCAGGACTAAATGTTGAACAGGTATTAGAAAGAATAGTAACTGATTTGCCAGCACCAACGGGAGACGAAACAGCTCCTCTTAAAGCATTAATATTTGATTCTATTTATGACAATTATAAAGGTGCTATCGCTTATGTACGTATTAAAGATGGTACTGTTAAAGTTGGAGATGAGATGGTTTTAATGTCATCTGGAAAAAACTTTACTATTACAGAAGTAGGATATTTTGAACCAGGAAAATATACACCTAGTAGTGAATTAAAAGCTGGAGAAGTTGGGTATATTGCAGCAAGTATTAAGAGTTTACAGGATGTACGTGTAGGAGATACTATTACATTAAAAGAAAGTCCAGCACAAGAACCATTGCCAGGATATAAAAAAGTTAATCCGATGGTGTATTGTGGAATCTACCCAATAGATGGCGGAGATTATGAAAATTTAAAAGTTGCACTAGAAAAATTAAAATTAAACGATGCTGCACTTGAATATGAACCAGAAACATCAGGAGCATTAGGTTCAGGATTCAGATGCGGATTTTTAGGATTATTACACTTAGAAATAATAGAGGAAAGACTGGATAGAGAATTTGACTTAAGTTTAATAACAACCTCTCCATCAGTTATATATAAAATACATAAAACAGATGGAACAGTATTAGATTTGTATAATCCATCTGATATGCCAACACCAAATGAAATAGATTATATGGAAGAACCAATGGTACAAGCAGAAATAATTACACCAAAAGAATATGTTGGTGGAATTATGGAAATATGCCAAAATAGACGTGGAACATATATTGATATGAAGTATTTGGATGAAACAAGAGTAAACTTGATTTATGAAATGCCTCTAAATGAAATTATATATGATTTCTTTGATACCTTAAAATCTAAAACAAAAGGTTATGCTTCATTTGATTATGAATTTAAAGAATACGTAAGATCTGACTTAGTGAAATTGGATATATGGGTAAATGGAGAAGGCGTAGATGCTTTATCTTTTATAGTACATAGAGATAGTAGCTATGAAAAAGGAAAGAAAATGGTAGAAAAGCTTAAAGATGTTATACCAAGGCAATTATTTACAATTCCTTTACAAGCTGTTATTGGTGGAAAAATTATAGCAAGAGAAACTATATCAGCAATGAGAAAAGATGTACTTGCTAAATGTTATGGAGGAGACATAACAAGAAAGAAAAAATTACTAGAAAAACAAAAACGTGGTAAAAAGAAAATGAGACAAATAGGAAATGTTGAAATTCCACAAGAAGCATTCTTATCTGTTCTTAAATTAGATGAAGAATAAATAAAAAAATAGAAAACAGGAGAGTATTCGATGGAAAAGGAAGAATATAATGATCAAGTAGAAGGAAGAAATGCAGTACTAGAACTTTTAGAGTCAGGCAGAGATATAAATAAAATATTAGTAGCTAATGGAGAAAAACATGGTTCAATTCATAAAATATTGGCAATAGCTAAAGAAAGAAAAATAATTGTAACAGAAATTGAAAAAAACAAATTAAATCAAATTGCTCAGACACCAAACAATCAAGGAGTTATTGCTATAGTGCCTCCTTATGATTATTGTGAAGTGGAAGATATTTTAGATGAAGCTAAAAGAAAAAACGAAAAGCCATTTATATTAATATTAGATGGAATAGAGGATCCACATAACTTAGGATCTATTATCAGAACGGCAGAAACAGCAGGAGTTCATGGAATTATTATACCTAAAAGAAGAGCTGCTTCTGTAAATAGTACAGTTAGTAAAGTATCTGCAGGTGCGGTAGAATACATGAAGATAGCTAGAGTTAATAATATAAATGAAACAATTAGATATTTAAAAGAGCAAGATGTCTGGATATGTGGAACAGATATGGACACAGATACAATATATACAAAACAAGACTATAAAATGCCAATAGCAATTGTTATTGGTAGTGAGGGATTTGGAATGAGCAGATTAGTAAAAGAAAATTGTGACTTCTTAGTAAAAATCCCGATGAAAGGAAGAATAACTTCATTAAATGCATCTGTCTCAGCAGGAATTATAATGTATGAAGTTGTTAAGAATAGAAATTAAGAAATTTACGATAAAAATTACATAGTGAGATGAAAAAATATAAAGTTGAAAAATGGCTATAAATAAAGGAAAAATTAAACTTGAAAAAATATTTTAAAAAAATTTAAAAAATGTGTTGACTTTATAAAATAGCTGTGCTAAAATAAATAATGTCTTCAGCAAGAACATCTTGTTGAAGACTAAAAAAAGCACATTGAAAAGTAAACAATAAACCTTTGAGAAACCAAAATAATAAAGGA
>OLSB01002000.1_pt1 | contig 18009 bp, 16 predicted proteins | sample 1672071 | NCBI WGS metagenome assembly OLSB01 (sample SAMEA3136642, study PRJEB25190) | human gut metagenome | biome: human gut; feature: human-associated habitat; material: faeces | place: Austria | collected 2013 | reverse complement strand
GGCAGCTGAAAAAATTCCGAAAAAACTGTATGTCTATCTTGACACAACCAGAGGGGCTTATCACCGGCACGGCGGTGAAGATGTTCACCGTGGCCGGGCCGGTGATCGTGTTCGGCACAGCGGCCAGCGCCGTGTACGGGCTGGTGCTGTGGCTGATGGGGTAGCGCCATGTGTACCGCGGTGACGTTTCACGGGCGTGACGGCTTCTATATGGGCCGCACGCTGGACTATGAGCGCTCCTTCGGCGAGCAGGTGGTGGTGACGCCCCGGCGGTTTCCCCTGCGCTTTCGCCACGGGGAGACGCTGGAGGAGCACTACGCGCTGGTGGGCATGGCCCACGTGGCGGAGGGCTGGCCGCTGTACTATGACGCGGTGAACGAAATGGGGCTGGGCATGGCGGGGCTGCTGTTCCCGAAAAGCGGGCGGTACGGCCCGCCGTGGCCGGGCTGGCGGAACGCCGCGTCCTTCGAGCTGATCCCCTGGGTGCTGGCGCGGTGCGCCACGGCGGTGGAGGCACGGGAGCTGCTGGCGGAGACATGGGTGACGGCGGAGGGCTTCTCACCCGCCCTGCCGCCCTCGCCGCTGCACTGGCTGGCGGCGGACGAGAGGGACTGCTTCGCCGCCGAGCCCACGGCAGCGGGGCTGGTGCTGCGCTCTGATCCGGCGGGGGTGCTGACCAACGAGCCGCCGCTGGACGCACAGCTGCTGCGTCTGCGGGACTATCGCGCTCTGTCCGCCGGGGACGGGGCGGACACCTTCGCGCCGGGGCTGGCGCTGGAGACGTACAGCCGGGGCATGGGGGCGCTGGGCTTGCCCGGCGACCTGTCGTCGCCCTCCCGGTTCGTGCGGGCGGCCTTCACACGGGGCAACGCGCTGCCGGATTACGGCGTGGGGCAGGTGTTCCACATTTTGGGCGCGGTGGCCCAGACCGCCGGGTGCTGCCGGGTGGCGGAGGGGTTCGAGCGGAGCATCTACACCGCCGTGTGGGACGCGAAGCGGGGCGTGTATTATTACGCCGCCTACGAAAACCGCCGCCTCACCGCCGTGGATATGCACCGGGCGGCGCTGGACGGCGCGGCGCTGGCGGCGTATCCCCTGCGCCGGGAGCAGGACGTGAGGTGGGAGTAAAAACAGCACCCCGGGGAGTTCCCGGGGTGCTGCTCCATAGCTTACACTTTCTCGGACAGGTCCTCGTCCAGCTTTACCGCGCCGTAGAGGTTCTTGGCGGAGCACCCTGCACGGCCTCCGCCGGCACAGGCGCAGGCACACGCACAGGCGCAGCTGCTGGCGCAGGCGCAGTGGCTGCCGCCGCCGAAACCGCCGCCGCCAAAGCCGCCGCCCCGGCTGCCGCCGCCGAAACCGCCGCCGCTCTTGGGCGGGCGGGGGCGTACCTTCGTGCCCACGCTGCCGGGACGGGGCTTGCCGTCCGGCCCTGCGGGATACCACAGGTGGTTCACGAACACGTACCGCGTGCCGAAGCCGCCGGCGTAGCCGTCGCCGCCAAAGCGGACGATGATGCGGATGACCACGAACAGGATCAGCAGGAACACAAACAGGCCGATGAGGGCGTTGCCGCCATCGTCATCGTCGTAGTAATCGTCATCGCTGCCGTTCCAGCTGCCGCCGGGGGCATTGTCGGCGCTGTATTCCTCCGCCAGCTGGGTGGGCCAGGCGGCGTAGCGCACCTGCACGTTCATCTTGTAGCCGTAGCCCAGATCGGAGGCGGTGATGGTCATGCCGTCCTGCACCGTCACGCTGTCAGCGCCGCTGACCGTACCCTCGGTGAAATCGCCGGTCAGCCCCGCCGGGTCGTTCCAGACGAGGGTCATCTGCCCGATCTTCGCCTCGTCGAACCACCCGGCGGTGTAATCGTAGGTCACGGCGCTGCCGTCCAACTGGTACATATACTCCTGCACCCACGAGTAGGCGAAGGAAAAGGTCTCGTTCGCGTCGTAGCCGCGGTCAAGATAGACGTACATATAGCTATTGTCGAAGTCCAGCCGCTCGATGTTGTCCGTCTGTGCCGCCACGTCCCGGATGGAGCCGTTGGGCACGCCGATCTTCAGCTCCTGACCGTAGGGCAGCTCCTCCAGCGGCGTCCACTCCAGCTTCACGGTGATAAGCAGGCTGCCGTCCTCCGTGTTGGGCGTCACCATAACGCCGTACTGCTCTATGTAGTCGTAATCCGCCCAGGCGGTGACGGTGAGGCACACTGCCGCCAGCAGCGCCAGCATCAGCGCGGTCAGTTTCTTCAGCATAGGACGGCCTCCTCCCGGTTGCTCTCCCGCAGCTGGCACAGCTGCTCCATTTTGGCGCTTTTGGCCCGGATGGCGGCGCACCGCTCTCCCTGCCACACCGCGTCCCAGTCGTCGTTGAGGATGCTGCCCAGGGACTTGCTGCTCAGCCAGCTCTGACAGGGGATGATCTCCCCGTCCGGGGCGATGGCCATATTGCTCAGGCACGCGCCGCAGCTGGGGATCAGCGTTAGGCCCAGGGCGCGCAGCGTCTCCTCCTTCAGCCAGCCGGGGCTGGTGAAGTCGATTTCCAGCTCCAGCGCCTCCGCCGTCTTCACGGCGGCGGACAGCACGTCCGTCAGCTGCTGCTCCGTCAGGGCCGTGGCCCGGCTTGCGCCGCTTTCGGCGCTGCCGGAGGGGATGAGGCCGGAGCAGGTCACATACCGCACGCCCAGGTCGTGGACGAACCGCAGCGTGGCGGCGTAGTCGCTGTTCACGCTGCAAAGAGGCGTGTTCACCGACACGGACAGACCCGCCGCTACGGCACTGCGGATGCCCGCCACTGTGTCGTCAAAGCCCTCCGCGCCCACCAGCGCGTTGTGGATGGACGGGTCGGCGCTGTAAAGCGTCACCTGTACGCTGTCCAGGCTGGCCTCATACAGCCGGCGGCACAGCTCCGGCGTGAGAAGCCGCCCGTTGGTGTTCAGCCGGGTGACGAACCACTGGGCCGCGTCCACCAGCTCCACCAGGTCGTCCCGGAGGGTGGGCTCGCCGCCGGTGAACGTCACCTGGGGCACGCCGATGCGGCGCAGGGTGTCCAGCGCCTGCTTCCACTGGGCGGTGGTCAGCTCCGCCGTGTCGGACAGGGGCTGCCCGGCGGCGTAGCAGTGCAGGCACTTCTGGTTGCAGTGCCACTGGCCGCCCCGGGTCATGGCGCTGATCATCAGATCCATGCGGTGGGGCGCGGTCATCTCCCGGGCGTATTCGCCCAGGGACAGCGGCGCGATCTCCGCCTCCGGCTCTTGCCCGCGGGCGATGGCCACCAGGGACGTGATCATGGTCTCCAGGTCGTCGGCCAGGCGCTGCTTGGGGGTGAAGGGGTAGACCCTCCGGGTCTCCGCCACCGCACCGGCGGCCATGGACTTCCAGTCGCTTTCGCTGATCTCCAGCCCTGAGAAGGGCTCCAGCTTGTCCATGAAGTTGGCCAGCAGGATGGCCCAGCTCAGGTTCAGCGGGACGAGCTTGCTGCCGTTGAGCAGCAGCAGAAACGGCGCGTTGTCCGCCTCGTCACGGGGCGGCATCATGTGGATACGCACCACGCCCCGGCCCTTGGGGTCAAGGGTGATGTGGCGTACGCAGTGCAGATGCTGGCGGCAGTAGCGCCGCTCCAACAGTGTAGGCATCGTTATTCCTCCTTTGCGGGGAAGTGGTGGGTTTAGTATAGCATGGCCGGGCGGAATTGGCAACAGGCGGCAAAAAAAGAGGGCGGCCATGCCGCCCTCTCAGGCTATCGAAAAAAGCCTCCGCCTTTTTTCGACAGCCTGAAATAATGTCGTTATTTTTGTGCCGCCTTGCGGCACGAAAATAGTCGCTTCGCGCCGCGAAGCAAGTACCCTTGGGGTGCTCCACGCACGCCTTGCAAGGCAAGGCTTTGCGCGACATTTGATCCGATTCGAGGCGGGCTTTGCCCCCTCGAGCTCCCCCTGCGTAAAAGAACCGCTGACCCCATAGAGAGGGTTTATCGACAAGCAAAGAGGGCGGCCATGCCGTCCTCTTTGCTTATTCGTTCACATCGTAGAAGATGCGCTCGCCCTCCTCCGCCAGACCCAGCTGGTCGCGGGCCAGCTCCTTGATGAAGTCCGGGTCATCCTTCTTGGCCAGGTCGGAGCGCAGCGCCTCGTTCTCCTGCTGCTGCTGCTGCATCTGCCGGGTCAGGGACGCTTCCTGCACCTTGGCCTCGCCCAGCCGCTGGTTCACCTGTATCAGCTCGATGCCGATAAAGACGGCCAGGGCGATGAGCACCAGCAGCAGTGCCGTGCTGGTGCGTTTCTTCGCTTTTTTCGACCGTGCCATGTGCGCTCCCCTCCCCGCCGGAATGTTCTCTCTTTATCATAGCGCACTTTTTCCGAAAAAGAAAGGCTTTTTTCGCGGCGGACAGGGCTTTTTTTGCGCCCTGGGCCGCCCAGCGCACCGGCGTGAGCAGCAGCCGCGCCGTGGCCGCCGCCGCAGACAGCCAAAAATCCCACAGCGGCAGCAGCAGCGGGCTGAGCGCCAGGGCGTAGACCAGCGCGCCCAGGGCCATGGCCGACAGCATGACGAGCCGCAGCTCCCCCTGCCCCACCCGCAGGGCGAACCAGGCGGCGGTCAGCGTCACCGCTGCCACGAACAGTCCGTCCAGCGCGTGGGTCAGCCGCCGGTTTCTCCGGCGGCGCAGGCGGATGAGGCGCAGCAGGTCGTACACCGCCCCGGCGGCCAGCCCCAGCACGGCGGCGGTGAGATACCCCGCCAGCTGGGCGGACACCACCACGCCCATATCAGCCGAACAGCCGGGCGAAGAACCCGCCGCCGCCCGCCTCCGGCGCGTCCTCGTAGGTCACGGCGTCGATGCGCCCGTCCACGTGCAGCTCTCCGCCGTCTAGACTCAGCTTGCCGATGTGCAGCGCCTCGCCGCTGACCACCAGCGTCCCCACGCAGGTGCTCAGCACGATGCAGGTGTCGTCGAACCGCTCCACGTCCTCCACGCCGGACACGGTGAGCTTTTCCCGGCCCTCTAATTGCAGACGGTGCGTCTGCGCGCCGTCGGTGATGTCGTATGGCATAAAACGTCCCCCTCACACACGGTTTTTCCCAGTGTATGAGGGGGAGCGCCATAGTATGACGGGTTTGTCCTTATGCCCCGGCCACCTCGCGGTACATGGCCGCCGCCGCGTCCTTGCCCACGCTCTCCGTGACGGACAGCACCTCCACCGTCAGCGTTTTCGCGCCGAAGCGGATGGAGATCACGTCCCCCACCTTCACATCGTAGGACGCACGCTGCACCCGCCCGTTGACGGTGACGCGCTCCGCGTCGCAGGCCTCGTTGGCCACGGTGCGGCGCTTGATGAGCCGGGAGACCTTCAGGTATTTGTCCAAACGCATGGTGCTGCTCCTTCCTGGGGAAAAAGCCGGTGCGGAAGCACCGGCTTTTCGTATCCTGTATGGGGTATGACCTTACTTCGCCACAGCGTCCTTCAGAGCCTTGCCGGCCTTGAAGGCGGGAACGGTGGAAGCGGGGATCTCCACGCTCTCGCCGGTGCGGGGATTCAGGCCGGTGCGGGCGGCGCGCTTCTTGGTCTCGAAAGAGCCAAAGCCCACCAGCTGCACCTTCTCGTCAGCCTTCAGCGCGTCGGTGATGGCGCACAGAACGGCGTTGACGGCGGCGTCGGAATCCTTCTTGGACAGGCCGGTCTTCTCAGCGACAGCGGCGATCAGTTCAGTCTTATTCATGATGTTTCCTCCCAAAATTTTTCATTTGTTGTATGCACCGCGCTCCGGCGGTGATCCTAAAACGATGTGGATCGTATTAAGAACTCAGGAATGCTTTGCCCCGTTCCACAGGGCGGTCATCTCGTCCAGGGACAGCTGCTCCAGCGACTGACCGCGCTCCAGCGCGGCCCGCTCCATGGCGCGGAAGCGGCGGATGAATTTCTCGCAGGTCAGGGTGATGGCCTCCTCCGGGTCGATGCCGCAGAACCGGCCCACCTTGACGGCGGCGAACAGCACGTCGCCCAGCTCACCGGCTATGTCGCCCTGCTCCGCCACGGCCTGATGCAGCTCCGCCGTCTCCTCGTCCAGCTTGTCCAGCGCGCCCTGCACGTCTGGCCAGTCGAAGCCGGCGTCCGCCGCCTTCTTTTGCAGCTTCTCCGCCCGCCACAGGCCCGGCAGACTGCGGGCCACGGCATCCAGCGCGTCGGCGGTGGTCTTTTGCCCCTTTTCCAGGCGCTTCAGCTTGTCCCAGCTCACCAGCACGGATTCCGGCGAGTCCTCGTGAGCCGCGCCGAACACGTGGGGATGGCGGAACAGCAGCTTCTTTACCACGCCGTCGCACACGTCGTCCATGTCGAAGCGCCCTGTGTCCCGCTCGATGTCCGCGTGGAACACCACCTGCATCAGCACGTCGCCCAGCTCCTCTTTCAGCAGGGCGGTATCGCCGGTGTCGATGGCCTCGGCGGCCTCGTAGGCCTCCTCTAAAAGTCCCCGGCGGATGCTCTCGTGGGTCTGCACCTTGTCCCAGGGGCAGCCCTCCGGCGACCGCAGCAGACGGATGATCTCCAGCAGATCGTCATAGCCGTAACGGGGTTTCCTAACAAAATCTATCATACTTTCGCTCCTATTGCAAGAGGTTTTCGCCTGTGTGGACAGAAAAGTTCAGCGCAAACGCAGTATTTGCACGATTTTTTCCCCTTTTGGCAGGGCCAGCAGCTCCTGCCGGGTCACTGTGCCGGTGGCCAGCACCAGCAGCACGTACACCGCCGCGGCGATGAGGATGGCCGGCAGCACCGCCCAGCGCTCCGGCAGCACCTGGGCCAGCAGGCCGTAGGACGACCGGGCGGCCAGGGCCATGACCGCCGTCAGCAGCAGCGGCCTGGCGAACAGGCCGATGTAGCCGGGCCGTTCCGGCACGCACCGGGCGATGGCGATGAGGTTCAGCACCACGATGAGGGCGTAGCAGTACAGCGTGCTCACCGCCGCACCCCGGATGCCGGTGGCCGGGTCGCCCACCATCAGGTAGTTGGTGACGATCTTCATCACGCCGCCGCACAGCAGCGTGAACACCGGGACACCGGGTCTGCCATAGGCTTGCAGCACGCCGTTGGTGGCCACCATCAGGCACACGAACACGCAGGCAAGGCCCAAAAACGTCAGGTGGTACGCTGCCGCCCGGGCGGTATCCGGCACGGCGGGGTACAGCAGCAGCAAAATGGGCTCGGCCAGCACGGACAATCCCGCGCCCGCCGGCAGCGCCGCCAGGGTGGTCAGCTTCAGCGCGCCGCCTACGGCCCGGCCCGCCGCCGCCCTGTCCTGCCGGGTCAGCGCCGCCGTGATGGCGGGCATCAGGCTGACGGACACGGGGTAGATGAACGACGGCGGCAGCTGGAACAGCGTCATGCCGAAGGTGTACTGGCCGTACAGGGCGGAGGTCTCCGCCGCCGAATAGCCCAGCGTGTCCCGCAGGGTGCTGGTCACCAGTGCCTGATCCAGCAGGGTGATGAGGCTCATGCCCGCCGCGCCCACGGTGATGGGCACGCCCACCGACAGCAGCTGGCGCAGCAGCTCACGGCGGCGGGGCGGTACGTCCCGCGCCTCCGGCAGGGTGCAGCGCCGGGCGGTGAGGCAGGCCGTCACCAAAAGCCCCAGTGCCGCGCCGGCGGTGACGCCGCCGATCGCCCCGGCGGCGCACAGCTCCGGGGCGGCGTTTTGCTTCAAAAGCAGCAGGCACAGCGCAAGGCCGATGACCAGCTTGCCCGCCGACTCCGTCACCTGTCCGGCGGCGGTGGGGAGCATATCCCCCAGCCCCTGGCCGAAGCCACGCAGGGCCGAGGACACGCACACCAGCGCCACCGCCGGGCCTAAGGCCCGGATGGCGTAGGCGGCGGCCTCGTCGTGCAGCCACCCGGCCAGCACCTGGGGCATGGCGCACATGACGGCGCTGCATAATAGGCCGATGGACGCCAGCAGCGCCAGCGCCATCCGAAAGCCCCGCCGCGCCCCGGCATAGCGATGCTGGGCGGCGGCCCTGGCCACCAGGCGGCTCAATGCCACCGGCAGTCCGGCGGTGGACAGCACCAGCAGCAGGCTGTAAATGTTGTACGCGGCGTAGAAGTGGGCCATGCCCTCGCTGTCCAGCAGGTTGCCCAGCGGGATCTTATACACAGCGCCCAGCAGCTTCGTCACTGCCACAGCCCCGGCTAAAATGGCCGCGCCGCCCATGAAATTCTGCCGTGTCCGCGCCATGGCCGCCCTCCTTGATGGTCGATCTGCGCCGTCCGCCTGTCATTCCGAGCCAGTGACCGAGGTCACTGGCGTGGGAATCCGTATCCCCGGCAAAGGAGAGCGGATCGCCGCGACCAGTCTGAGGACTGGTCTCGCGATGACAAGAGGGGGGCGTTACTTCATGCTCTCGTGGAAGCGGCGGAAGGATTCCAAATTCTCCGCCAGCTTCTCGGGCCGCTGGATGTACTCCAGCGGGAACTTGAGGTGGAACACCCGCTCGATGCGGTTGCGCTGTGCGTCCACCATTTTCGTAGAGCCGCCCGCGCCCAGGGACAGGATGCTGTGCAGCTCCTCCATGATGTAGATATTATACAGGCCCTCCGCCCCGGATATGCACCAGCCCACGTTCTCGAAGCTGCCGGACATATATTTCTGCCGGTACAGGTAGTAGGGGGCGAAGCCCCTGGCCCGCAGGGCCGGGTCGGCGTAGTCCAGCATCTCCGCCACCGCCTCCGCCGTGGGGATGGGCAGTCCCTCCAGCAGAATGCGGCTGCCCTTTTTCAGACTCAGGGTGTGGACGGTGATGTTGTCCGCGCCGAAGGTCAGGCACTTGTCCAGCGTCCGGCGGAAGCCCTCCGGCGTGTCGGCGGGCAGTCCGGCGATGAGATCCATGTTCACGTGGGGAAAGCCCATGGACGTGGCCAGCGTCATGGCTTTTTCGATGTCCTCCGGGCTGTGCTGGCGGCCAATGGCCCGCAGCACCTGGGGCTCGAGGGACTGGGGGTTGACGCTGATGCGGTCCGCCCCGTGATCCAGCAGCACTTGTAATTTCTCCCGGTCGATGGTGTCGGGCCGCCCGGCCTCGATGCAGTATTCCACGCAGCCGGACAGGTCGAAGGCTTTATTCACCGCCGTCAGCAGCGCGTCCATCTGCCCGGCGGACAGGGTGGTGGGCGTGCCGCCGCCCATATAGAACGACTTGACCCGCAGACCCGTCTCCCGCACCATCCGGCCCGCGGCCTCCACCTCCGCCGTCAGCGCCTCCAGATAGGGCGGGATCAGGGCGAAGGACTTCTCCACCGACGCGGAGACGAAGCTGCAATAGGCACAGCGGGTGGGGCAGAACGGGATGCCGATATACAGCGAGATGTCGTTGGGCTTCAGGTCACGCTTGGCCCGCAGACCTGCCTGGGCGCTCTCCAGCGCCAGCCGCCGCCGCGCCGGGGACACGCAGTACACGTCCCGCAGCTCCCGGTCGGCCCGGGCGGGCGTATAGCCCTCCTCCAGCATGGTACGCACCAGCTTGGCCGGGCGGATGCCCGTCAGCGCGCCCCAGGAGGGCGTTGCGCCGGTGATGTCCCGCGCCGCACGGAAGAAGGACAGCTTCAGCGCACGCTGACGCAGGCGCTCCCGCTCGTACTCGTCGGCAGCGCCTGCAAGGGACACGCGGGCGGAGGCCCGCGCCGTTTTTCCGTCATAGGTCAGCGCGGTGACGCCGGTGGCGTACACCGCGCCCTGGTGGAGCGTCACCTCCGCGTGGCGCGGCCCGTCCTCGCCCTCGTATACGGGGCGCTCCTCCGGGAAGAAGGCCAGCAGGCTCTGCTCCACGGCGTAGCGGTCGTCATGACCGCGGAATGTCAGCTTCATCGCGCCGTACCATGCCTCATGTAGGGGTTGTTCCGGCGCTCGAAGTCCAGCGTCGTCTCCATGTCGTGACCCGGCAGCACCCGCCAGTCGCCCTCCAGCGCGGCCAGCCGCGCCAGCGACGTAAGCATCTTGCGGTAGTCGCCGCCGGGGAAGTCGCACCGCCCGCAGGAGCAGCGGAACAGGGTGTCACCGGCGAAGATGACGTGCTCACCCTCCGCCAGCAGACACACAGAGCCCTCGGAGTGGCCCGGCGTTTCCATGACGCGCAGGGGGATCGTGCCCACGGTGATGACGTCGCCCTCTTTATAGTACCGCTGGTTCTTCTCTCCTACCCGGCTGAACCGCAGCTCGCCGCCAGGGCCGTCCACGCTGTCCTTCTCGTGGATATACACCGGCACGTCCGGGTGGTTCTCCAGCAGAGGCCGCACGGCGGAGGTGTGGTCGAAATGGCCGTGGGTCAGCAGGATGTATTCCAGCTGGCAGCCACTCTCCTGCACCAGCTTCTCCACCCGCGCCGCGTCGTCGCCGGGGTCGATGAGGGCGCATTGGCCCGATGCCTCGTCGCACAGCAGGTAGCAGTTGGTCATGATCGGCCCGACCTGGATGGTCTTGATGGTCATAGTCGTCCTCCTTACAGCGTGTCGGTGTCCAGGATGATGGTCAGCGGCCCGTCGTTCAGGCTGTCCACCTGCATATACGCGCCGAACTCGCCCGTCTCGGTGTGGAAGCCCTTCTCCCGGCACAGCGCCACGAACTTCTCGTACAGGGGGATGGCCACCTCGGGCCGCGCCGCCGCCATAAAATCGGGGCGGCGGCCCTTCTTGCAGTTGGCGTACAACGTGAACTGGGACACGATGAGCAGCTCGCCGCCCACGTCCGTCAGACTGCGGTTCATCTTCTCGTTCTCGTCCTCGAAGATACGCAGGCCCGTCAGCTTGTCCGCCAGCTTCTCGGCCTGGGCCTCCGTGTCCTCGTGGGTCACGCCCAGCAGGACGAGAAACCCCTCGCCGATCTTGCCGATCACCTGTCCGTCCACGGAGACGGAGGCGTGCTTTACTCTTGTCAAAACAGCTCTCATAGTGGTTGCTCCTTTCTTTTTATCCCGCCGGGCGGGTCACACGCATGACGCCGGAGATCTGCTCCAAGCGCCGCATAACGGTCTGTAATTGCTCCCCATCGTGTACGTCGATGTCCAGCGACAGCAGCACGAAGCCGTCCGGCGTGCTGCGGGCGTTCATGGACGAAACGTGGGTCTTGGTGCTGGACAGCACCGTGGACACGTCCATGATGAAGTTGATACGGTCCTTGGCGGTGATCTCCAACGACGTGCGGTAGCTCTCCCTGGTGTCGCTGCCCCAGGATACCTTGATCCACCGGCCTGCCTCCTCCGGCTTCCGCCGGGCGGGGTCGGCGTTGGGGCAGTCCGCCCGGTGGACGGAGATGCCGTAGCCACGGGTGATGAACCCCACGATGTCGTCGCCGGGTACAGGGGTGCAGCACTTGGAGAACTTGACCAGACAGTTGGTCAGGCCCTCCACCACGATGCCCTGCTCCCCCTTAGCCCGCTGGGGCACGGCGGGGCGCATGAGCTGGGGCTGGCCCGCCACCGGGACCTCCGCCTGCCGCTCCGTCTGGTGCTGGTGCAGGATGCGCTGGATGTCCTCCCGCAGCCGGCCCATCACCTTCAGGGCGGAGATGCCGCCGTAGCCGATGGCGGCGTACATATCGTCCAGGGACGTGAAGCACAGCTTCTTCAGCACGCTGGGCAGGTTCTCCTCGTTTGTCAGCTCCTTCAGCGTCACGCCGGTGCGCTTGAGCTCCGCTTCGAAGCTGGAGCGCCCGTTGACGATGTTCTCGTCCCGCTTTTCCCGCTTGAACCACTGGCGTATCTTGCTGCGGGCGTTGCTGGAGCGGGCGATCTTCACCCAGTCACGGCTTGGGCCGTGGGCGGATTTGCTGGTCATCACCTCCACCACGTCGCCGTTGTGCAGCCGGTAGTCGAACTGGACGATGCGCCCGTTGACCTTTGCCCCGGTCATGTGGTTGCCGATGGCGGAGTGGATGGTGTAGGCGAAGTCGATGGGCGTTGCGCCGGCGGGCAGGTTGATCACGTCGCCGCCGGGGGTGAACACGAACACCTCGTCGGCGAACATATCCACCTTCAGCGAGTGGATGAAGTCCTCCGCGTCGGCGTCCTCCTGGTTCTCCAAAAGCCGCCGCACCCACTCGTACCGCCCCTCGTCTCCTGCACCCTGGCCGTTCTGCTTGTACTTCCAGTGGGCGGCCACGCCGTATTCGGCGATCTCGTGCATCTCCTTGGTGCGTATCTGCACCTCGAAGGGGATGCCGCTCTCGCCCACCACCGTGGTGTGGAGGCTCTGATACATATTGGGCTTGGGCGTGCCGATATAGTCCTTGAACCGGCCCAGGATGGGCTTGAACAGGTCATGGACGATGCCCAGCACGTTGTAGCAGTCCGCCACCGTGTCCACGATGACCCGGAAGGCGAACAGGTCGAACACGTCGTCCAGACTCTTGTTCTGCGTGTACATCTTGCGGTAGATGGAATAGGGGTGCTTCATCCGGCCATATACCGTGGCCTCGATGCCCTCCTCCTTCAGCCGCGTGACGATGCGGTCATGCACGGCGGACATGAACCCGTCGTACTCCGCCGCCTTCTCGTCCAGCGCCTCGGTGATCTCCCGGTAGCCCACCGGGTCGAGGTACTTCAGGGATAGATCCTCCAGCTCCCACTTCATCTTCTGCATACCCAGCCGGTGGGCGATGGGCGCGTAGATCTCCATGGTCTCGAAGGACTTCTGCTTCTGCTTCTCCGGCGTCTGATACTCCATGGTACGCATATTGTGCAGCCGGTCGGAGATCTTGATGAGGATCACCCGGATGTCCTTGGCCATGGCCATCAGCATCTTCCGCAGGTTCTCCATCTGCTCCTCCTCCTTGGAGGTGTAGTGTACCCGCGTCAGCTTGCTGACGCCCTCTACCAGGTCGGCCACCGTGGGGGAGAACAGCTTGCTGATCTCCTCGTGGGTGGCGTCGGTATCCTCGATGGTGTCGTGGAGCAGGGCCGCCACGATGGACTCCGTGTCCAGATGCAGCTCCTCCGCCACGATCTGTGCCACCGCCAGCGGGTGGGTCACGAAGGGCGATCCGTCCTTGCGGTTCTGCCCCGCGTGGTGGGCGCTGGCGTACTCATACGCCGCGTCTATCTGCTGAAAGTTGGCGGAGGGGTTGTAGCCCTTTACCGTCTCCACCAAATGCTCGTACATCGCCTGGGGTGTCACAGCGCTCCGCCTCCCTTCTCCATGCTCTGCTTCAAAAATGCCACCAGCGGCGCGTCGTCCAGCGACACCCGCTTGTTCCGCTGCAATACAAGGAACGCGGTATCCCCCTCCCGTTCCTCGGTGAGAAGTCCCCGTTCCCGGAATACCTCCAGACACAGCGCCCCGCGGAGGAACGGCTCTGCGCCGCCCACCTCCGATGCCATGGCCCGCAGCAGCGGCAGATAGTCCGCCCTCCGGCCCTCCGGCGGCACGGTGCGCTCCAAAAACCGCCACGCGGCGGCGAATTGCTCCCGTCCCGGCAGCGCCCGGCGTGCGTCGCGGGCGGACAGCGCGCCGCCCTGCACGCACCGCTCCAGCAGCGCCAGCGATTCCTGCTCCCGTCCGCTGGCGCACAGGGACGGGCGGATGTCCACCATTTGCAGCTGCACCGTGCGGCTGCCCCGGAACTCGTTGATCTGCAAATAGAAGGCCGCGTCCACCCGGTCGCCGGGCTGGCAGCCGCAGCTCTCGGCCACGGTGGAGAAGAAAATGCCGTCAAACTGGGCGCAGCCCTTGCCCAGCCGCAGCTTCAGATGCCGGTTCTGCCCCACGTTCTGCGTCCGCAGCAGCGTAGCGCCCAGCAGGCAGAACACGGGCCGCGTGTTGCCGCTGCCGTAGGGCTCTAACGTGCTGAGTGCCTCCAGCTCCTCCAGCGTCACATCGCCGGGCCGGGTGATGGCCGCGTCGATGTCCAGCACCGTCTCCGGCGCGCCCTCGCCGCACATCTGCCGTGCGTAGTCGTTCATGCGGTCGCGGAAGGCGGGGATGTTCTCCCGCTGGATGGTAAAGCCGGCGGCCAGCTCGTGCCCGCCGAAGCCCAAAAGCAGATCCTTGCAGTGCTCCAGCGCGGCGAACAGGTTGAACCCGCCCCAGCTGCGGCAGCTGCCCTTGCCGGTGCTGCCGTTCAGGTGGATCATAAAGCTGGGCCGGGAGTATTTCTCACTCAGGCGGCTGGCCACGATGCCCACTACCCCCTGATGCCACCGGCTGCTCTCCAGCACCAGCGCGCTGCGCTGCCGGTCGGGCATGTGGCCGATCATCTCCTCGGCCTGGGTATAGATGTCCTGCTCCACGTTCTGCCGCTCCCGGTTCAGGGCGCACAGCGCCTTGGCCAGCGCCTCGGCCTTGGCCTCGTCCTGACACAGCAGCAGCTCCGCCGCCATATCCGCCGCGCCCATGCGCCCGGCGGCGTTGATGCGGGGCGCTAATACGAATCCGATCTGCACCGAGGATATGTCCTTCCCCGTCAGCCCGGCCTCCTTCAGCAGGGCGTGCAGGCCGATGAAGTCGGAGTGCTCGATGCTGTCCAGCCCCCGTGACACGATGGTGCGGTTCTCCCCGGACATCTGCATCACGTCCGCCACCGTGCCGATGGCCGCCAGCGTGCAGTACCGGGCGAACAGCGCCGCCTCCCGGTCCGGCCCGCCCAGGGCCAGCACCAGCTTCAGCGCCACGCCGCAGCCCGCCAGGTGCTTGAAGGGGTACTGGCAGTCCGCACGGTGGGGGTCTACCACCGCCGCCGCGTGGGGCAGCTCCTCCCGGCACTCGTGGTGGTCGGTGATGACCACGTCCATGCCCAGGGAGTTAGCGAAGTCCACCTCCTCCACGCCGGTGATGCCGCAGTCCACCGTGACCAGCAGCCGCACGCCCCGGTCGTACAGCCCCTGAATGGCGTCGCAGCTCAGGCCGTAGCCGTCCTCGATGCGCCGGGGGATGTAGTGTACCACGTCCGCGCCCCGGCTTTGAAGATAGTCCACCAAAATGCAGGTGGCGGTAATGCCGTCCACGTCGTAGTCGCCGAACACGGCGATTTTCTCGTTGTTTGTCAGCGCCTGCTGTACCCGCGCCGCCGCCTTGTCCATGTCCTTCATCAGAAACGGGCTGTACGCCAGCGACTGCTCCCGCTCCAAAAAGGCGGCGGCCTGCTCCGGCGTATCCACGCCCCGGCCCGCCAGCACGGCGGACACGAGATAGGGATAGCCTGCCGCCGTCAGCCGCGCCTGGGCGTCCGGGCGCTCCGGCGCGATGCGCCATTTGGCATATTTCATGGCAGACCCTCCCTTCCTGTGGGACAAAAAACACCATCCCACGATAATACTTTATTATAACAAATGCGCGGCGAAAGGTAAAGAAAAAATTCCGTCTATTGCAAATGGGCGAAATATGGGGTATGATGTTCTTAATATAGACAGAAACGAGGGTTTGCCCATGCGTCCTGACGGAAAGCGCGTAAAAGACCTGCCGCCCATCGTGGCAGCCATTCCCTATATCATGCCCAAGCGGTACGATGCCTGGAACACCATCACCGAGAACATCGACGAGGAGGTCATCAAGGACTACATCCGCGAAAAGCGCCGGGGCGGTATCCGCATCAACCACATGGCGGTCATCATCGCCGCCTACTACAAGGCGTATCAGACCAACCCCAAGCTGAACTGGTTCGTGGTCAACAGCCACCTGTACGAGCGCAGCTACTTCTGCGTCTCCTTCGTCATCCTGAAAAAGCGGGCCGATGGTTCGCCGGACGAGACCACGCTGAAAATATATCTTGAGCCCAGCGACACCATCTTCACCATCCAGCAGAAGATCACCGACGCCATCGAGGCCAACAGCCAGACGGAGCAGAAGAACAGCACCGACAAGTTCGCCAAGATGATGTTCTCCATTCCGGGACTTCCCAAATTCATCATCTGGCTGGCCTATCACCTGGACAAGCACGGCCTGCTGCCCCGGAAGATCGTGGATCTCAGCCCGTTCCACACCAGTATGTTCATCACCAACCTGGCCTCCATCAAGACCAGCTATATCCACCACCACTGCTACGAGTTCGGCACGACCAGCGTGTTCGTCTGCATGGGCAAGCCCGTGCCCAACTACATCAGCGGCGATTTGAGCAAGAAGATGATGCCCCTGGGCATCGTTATGGACGAGCGTATCTGCACCGGCTACGAGTACGCCGCCTTCTGCCACGATTTCCGCCGCTGCCTCCGCGATCCGTCCTGCCTGGAGCTGCCCTTCGACGGCAGCCGGCCCGCCGCTCCGGCGGTGCAGGAGGACACCGCCGCGGTGTAAAAGAAAACAACAAAAACACAGGGACGGCGCTTTCGCGCCGTCCCTGTTCGTTATGCGGTTGTGCTCTTTTTAGAAGAACAGACCCCAAGCCAGGAAGCCCAGGCAGGCCACCACGCCGGTGAACAGCAGGACGATCACCAGATAGCCCATAATGTCGCGGGCGGACAGCTTGGCAATACCCAGAGCAGGCAGCGCCCAGAACGGCTGGATCATGTTGGTCCACTGGTCGCCCCAGGCGATGGCCATGGCGGTACGACCGGCCTCGATACCCATCTCCGCGCCGCCGGGCATCATGATCGGGCCCTGCACGGCCCACTGACCGCCGCCGGAGGGGACGAAGAAGTTGACGATACCGGCAGCCAGGAAGGACAGCATGGGGAATGTCACGTTGGTGGAGATGTTCACGAAGAACTGGGAGATAACGCCCGCCAGGGACACGCCCTGGTCGTTGGCGGCCACCATCATGCCCATGATACCGGCATAGAACGGGAACTGCAGCAGGATGCCGGCAGCACCGGCAGCCGCATCGCCGATGGCGTCCACATAGCGGCGCAGGTCGCCGTGGAGCAGCAGGCCCAGGAACAGGAAGATCATGTTCACGATGTTCAGGCCCAGGGTGAAGCCGTTCTGCACGAAGTAGTACACGATGTAGATAAAGCCGAACACCACGGTGATGAGCCACAGGATCTTGGAGTGCTCCAGCTTCTCAGCGGGGGTATCCATCACATAAGTACGCTCCTCCTCATCCACCAGCAGGGCGGGGTTCACGGTGATGGTGTGGTCCTTGTCGGGGTGCATGGCGTAGTTCACCAGAGGCATCACCAGCAGGATGGCACCGCACATGATGAGGTTCATGGGGTGGAACACGGTGTCGGTGATGGGTGCCTGATACGTCACATCGCCGAAGGCCTTGCCGGCCACCAGATCCAGGGGGATGGAGCCGGACAGACCGGCGTGCCAGATGACGAAGCCGGAGTAGGCGGAGGCGATCAGCAGGGGATAGTCCACGGTGGGCACCCGGCGCACGACCTCCTTGGCCAGCAGCGCGCCGATGACCAGGCCGAAGCCCCAGTTCAGCCAGCAGCAGATGGTGGACACGAAGGTGGTGACCAGAATGGCCTGCTTATCGTTGTGGCACAGACCGGCCACGGCCCGCAGCGCCTTCTTGCAGGGCTTGGCGGAGGCCATGGCAGAGCCGAAGACCAGCACCAGGGCCATCTGCATGGAGAAGGCCAGCAGATTCCAAAAGCCGCCCTTCTGATCGCCCCACTTGGCGATGATCTCGATGGGGCCCATGCCGGTGGCGCACATTGCGCCAACGAATACGACCAGGGTCAGGATGATGGCGAATAGGAACGCATCCGGAAGCCATCTGTTGACTACGCGCACGCAGCCGTTGGTGAATTTTTTGAACACAGCGACACTCTCCTTAACAACACGTATTTTTGACAGGGATGAGGGCCTGGCCGGCGCGCTACGCCGGTCGGTGTCCGGGTAACGCCAGTGTACTACGTTAAAAAATTAACTTCAAGTAAAAAATGCATCAAGACGAAATTTTAATGGTTATTAGCACTATGAGAAGCACACGTTATGGCAAGAAATTTGTGCATTTGCACGGAAGCAACAAAAAAGGGACGGCGCTCTCGCGCCGTCCCTCCAGCTTGTCGATAAACCCATCTTGTCATTCCGTGGAGCGAAGCGACTATTTTTGCGCCGCAAGGCGGCACAAAAATAACGACATT
>OLSB01001998.1_pt1 | contig 18016 bp, 20 predicted proteins | sample 1672071 | NCBI WGS metagenome assembly OLSB01 (sample SAMEA3136642, study PRJEB25190) | human gut metagenome | biome: human gut; feature: human-associated habitat; material: faeces | place: Austria | collected 2013 | reverse complement strand
GCGCCGCGCGGAAGCGTTTTCCCGCCATCGAGCTTCCGTCGATCGTCCAACGCGTCGGCGTGCCGATTCGGAGGGGCGGCGCGCCCGGAGATTGTGCCGCGCGGAGGGCGCTTTTTCGGTTTCAAATATCCATACTACAGCAAACGAGTCGGCTCTCCGGTTTGGAGGGTCGACTCGTCTGTTTGCGGTTCGTTGGTTTTACGGTTTGTTGCTGTACTTGCGCGACAGGATGGCCTTGTAGGTCTTCTCGTCGATGTCGCCGTACTTGCCGTTGTCCTTGCGGATGGACTTGAGCTCGTTGGCGACGTTCGCGTTATAGGAGTCCTGGAAGTTCGCGACGGCCTCAAGAATTTCGTCCGTCAGCGTGCCGGAATTCGCCAGCGCGTCGTCCAGCCAGCCGGTTTCCGCCAGCGCGGCGCAGAACTTCTTTACGCTGCTCGCGCTCTCCGTCCAGGCCGTGTTGTACGGCGTGGGTTCAGGCTTCGACGTGTCGGTAGGAGCGGGCTCGGGGGTTTCCGTAGGAACAGGCTCCGGGGTTTCCGTGGGAACGGGCTCGGGGGTTTCCGTAGGAGCGGGCTCCGGGGTCTCCGTAGGAACAGGCTCCGGGGTCTCCGTGGGTGCGGGCTCCGGGGTCTCCGTGGGAGCGGGCTCCGGGGTCTCCGTGGGAGCGGGCTCCGGGGTTGTTGTCGGGTCGTCGGACGGCTCCGGGGTTACGCTGTTCGCGTACGTGCGGGACAGGATGACCGTATAGGTCTTTTCATCGATCTCGCCGTAGGTGCCGTCGCTCTTCCGCACGGGGGTCAGCTCGTTGGCAACGTTCGCGTTATAGGAGTCTTGGAATTTGGCCACGGCTTCCAGAATGTCGTCCGTCAGCGCGTCGGTATCCGCGAAGCTCTCGTCCAGCCAGTTGGTGGCGATCAGCGCGGCGTTGAACGCTTTCACGCTGTCCGCGTCCTTCGTCCACTCCGTGTTATACGGCGTGGGTTCAGGCTTCGGTGTTTCCGTGGGAACGGGCTCAGGGGTTTCCGTAGGAACGGGCTCCGGGGTTTCCGTGGGAACGGGCTCCGGGGTTTCCGTGGGAACGGGCTCCGGGGTTTCTGTGGGAACAGGCTCCGGGGTCTCCGTGGGAACAGGCTCCGGGGTCTCCGTGGGAACAGGCTCGGGGGTCTCCGTGGGAACGGGCACAGAGGGTTCGCTGTTCACGTACTCGCGGGACAGGATGGCCGTATAGGTCTTCTCGTCGATGTCGCCGTAGGTGCCGTCGTCCTTTCGCACGGAGGTCAGCTCGTTTGCCACATTCGCGTTATAGTAGTCCTGGAACCGCGCCACGGCTTCCAGAATGTCGTCCGTCAGCGCGTCGACATCCGCGAAGCTCTCGTCCAGCCAGTTGGTGGCGATCAACGCGGCGTTGAACGCCTTCACGCTGTCCGCATCCTTCGTCCACTCCGTATTATACGGCGTGGGTTCAGGCTTCGGCGTTTCCGTCGGAGTCGGCGCAGGCGTATCCGTCGGAGTCGGAGTCGGCGTGTCCGTCGGAGTCGGAGTCGGAGTCGGCGTAGGCGTAGGAGTCGGTGTCGGCGTCGGATCGACGTACACGAGGTACTTCAGCAGGATGTAGCCGGTCTCGCCGAACTTGTTGCGCACGCGTCCCCACGTGCTGTTCGTCGCCAGCATCGTCAGCTGCGTGCCCTTCTTCGCCGTGCCCAGCAGCGTGGAATCCGTGGACGGAGCCTCGAACACCTTCGTGCCGTCCGCCGTTACCTCCACGGTTACGCCGCTGCCCAGATCCCAGAACGGGTCGGGCGTGGCGGTCGGCTTCGGGGTGGGCGTGGCGGCGGTGGGCGCGTTGCTCTTGAACAGCGCGCGCTGCGTCGCTTCGTCAGCGGTGCCGGTTGCCTTGATGCCGGCGCGCTTCTGGAACGCGGACACGGCCTTCTTCGTCTTGCTGCCGTACACACCGTCGGTGTAGCCGGTCTGGTAGCCCAGCCGGATCAGCCGCGCCTGCAGCTCGCGAACGCGCTGGTTGCGGTCGCCGGGCACGAGGGTCACATAGCCGTCGTAGTCGGGCGCGTCGTCGTCAAAGAGCGCCTCCTGCATGGCCACGGAGGCGACGCTGTTTGCGTCGAAGCCGTTCTGCCGCTGGAAGTGCCGCACGCCGCGCGCCACCTGCGAGGTGTATTCATTGCCCTCGGCGGTGCTGGGCAGGTAGTACAGCTCCACCAGCCGGCTAATAAGTTCGGCGACGCGTTTGCCGCTGTCGCCGCTTCGAAGTTCTATGTAGCTGAGGTTCTGGGAGGCGCTCTCCGAAAAGAGCGCCCTCAGCGTTTCCTCATCGGCCTGACCGGTTTGGTTCAGACCCTCCTGCTTCTGGAAGGCGGCGACAGCCTTCTCCGTGCCCTTGCCGTATACGCCGTCGGCGGCGCCCGCGTAGTAGCCCAGCGCCTTCAGTTCGGCCTGCATGCGGCTCACGCGCGTGCCGCGGTCTCCGCGCTTCAGCGGCAGATAGGGATTATAGGCGGGCACTTCGCCCGCGAACAGCATGCGCTGCAGCTCGGCGGTCGCCACGCCGGTCACGGTCATGCCCAGATCGCTTTGCAGCTGCTCGATGGCAACCTGCGTCTTCTCGCCGAAGATGCCGTCGGCGGTGTCATCCAGATAGCCCAGCTCGATCAGCTTTTCCTGCAGGTTCTTCACGTCCGTGTTGCGGTCTTTGCGCTTCAGATCCTTGTACACGGTCGTAATCGGCGTGGTCGTCGGCGCGTCGGTCGCTCCGGGCGTGGGCGCGGGCGACGTGCGGTCGGTGGAGCCGACGTACACGTTGTAGTAGTACCGCGCGTTCTCCACGGTGCCGCCCTCCTTCAGGCGGTCGTAAACCACAAGCTCTTCGCCGGCGGAGGCGAGCAGCGGCTCGTACTCCGGCACGTCGGCGTAGGGCTCCTTGAGCAGCATATAGGTCGCGTACTTGCCGGAGGACGGGCTCATGCGATAGACGGTGTAATCCGTGTCGATCACATAGAGATATTCGCCCGCGGCCACGAGCTGAGGCATCAGCTCGCGCAGCATGCGGCAGATCACCTCGTTGTTGCGGCTGGTCAGGTCAAAGCGCGCGATTTCCGTCATCCAGCGGGTGCGGCGCAGATAGTACACCGCGCCGTCGTAGGCGGCAAAGGCGCTCACGTCCTCCGCGATGGGCAGCGTGAGGTTGTTCACCGCGTCCAGACGCAGGCTGAGCTTGCCGGACTCGGTCAGGATAATTTCCACGCCGGAAGCCATCGCGCTCTCGGCTACGGGCTCCTCGTCCGCCGGAAGCGCCACGCTGCGGCTCAGCAGCTGCACATACAGGAAGCGGCCGCTCTGGCACGTAAGCACGGGGCCGTTGACGGACATGGACAGCGCGAGCACAGGTTCCTCGCTGGTGCAGGCCACCACGTCCACCTTGCCGAGGGTCGGATACCACGCCAGCACATGGACGCTCTTCGTGTCGGCGCCGTCCACATAATAGACGTAGCCGCTCACCTCGTCCAGCAGCGCGTGTCCGGAGACCGACGGCGCGAGCAGCTCAGGCTCGCCGGTCGTTCCGGCCTTCACCTGCTCCTCGCTCATTTCGGCGCTGGCCTTGATCGTGTCGGGCAGAAGATTGACAGCCACGCGATACAGAGCGCTCGTCGCGCCGTCCGCGTTCGCCGTCTGATAGTAGGCGTTTCCGTCATGCACGCCCACGACGTAGTTCGCGCCGCCGGTGACCAGCGGATCGGTGTACCACGTCTGAAACAGCGCATCGTCCTTTCCGCGGTATACGCCGTAAACGCCGCTGCCGCCGGTCAGTCCGGCAGCCATTGCCATGGACGGCGTCATGAGCGCAACCGCCATCAGAAGGCACAGCCATTTTGAAAACCTTCTCATAACGTCATACCTCCATTTCCTCTCTCGACTATATTGACGCGTATGCCGCCGGTTTGGTTCCATATTTTCACGCTTCCGGCCGAAATTTTACGCGTCCGCCGCAGGCCCGCGCGAGCGCGTCTCCCGCGTCCGGGAACACCCGCTGAAAGCCGCGCCACAACGCCGCTTCGAGCGCCTGCCTGTGCGCTTCGGGCGCCAGATTTCCGGTTTCAAGGTTCCGAAGCATGTCCGCCGCGCACGCCGCCGAGCGCTTCATCACGTCGTTCGGCCGCCGCTTAAAGCCCAGAAACAGGCTGTTCGCGCTGGCGCATTTGATGAACAGCTCCACGTATTGCGCCGCCATTTCATCAAAATAGTCGCGCCAGAAAGTTTCCTCGTCCGGCGCGAGCGCGCACACGCGCGCAAGCTCCGGGTTTTCAAAGAACGCTTCCATCATCCGCCCGCGCTCCTTCGCGGAAAACTCGCGCGGCTTTTCCACCGCCCGCAGCGGCCAGAACGGAATGCGATAGAAGTCCGGCCTGCCGCCGCGCTCGTAAAGCCTTCCTATATATAGGATGCGCCGCTCGATCTCGTAATCGTCCGGCCACGCTTCCCGCGCCGCGAGAAGTTTTTCCCGCCGGAGCCGCGCGTCCGTCTCCCTGTCCGCGGCGTTCAGAAGCGCCTGCCTGTCGTCAATCTCCGCTTGAAGCGCCGCGCCGCACGCGGAGCAGAACCGCGGCGCGTCCCCGCTTGAAGGAAAGATTTTTCCGCATTTCGGACAGCGAATCTCCGCCATGCCCGCATTCCTCCTTATTGCATGCCCTTCAGCCAGCCCGTCAGAAACCGGTCGCCCGGCTTCTGCGAAAGCCAGCGCTCCTCCGGAATGTATCCGGCGGCGCGGATGCTGGCCGGCTCCCGGTCGGTCACGATGATGTGATCGACGAACACCGTGTTCACCAGCCGCAGCGCCTCCATCGCGCCGCGCGTGACCTCGACGTCGGCGGGCGAGGGCTCCGTGCTGCCGCCCGGGTGGTTGTGGGTCAGCGCCGCGTATTTCGCTTCCGCGCGCAGCGCGGCCAGCGCCACGTCGCGCATGTACACCGCCGAGCGGTCGATCGTGCCCCTTTGCAGAAGCTCGCACCGCAGCATGCGCCCGCGCGCGTCCAGACACAGAAGATAGCAATATTCCACCCTTCGCCCCAGCATCAGCGCCGAAAAATACGCCGCCGCTTCCGTCGCCCGGTGGAACACGGGCCGTCTGCCGAAGGCTTCCAGCGCCATCAGCCGGCCCAGATCGTCGATCAGGTCGACGGCCTCCGCCGCCGGACGGCTCAGCCCCGGATGCAGAAGCAGATCGTCCGCCGACAGCTCGTACACCGAGCGCACCACGCCCGCCGACTGCGCCAGCGAACGCGCCGTAGCCTCGCCGTCCAGCCTGCGGTCGACCGCGTGAATCAGCCTGCCCAGCGCCCGCAGGCTCTCGTCCATCTCACGCGCGTCCATCGTTCATCGCGTTTCGAAGCGCGCGCTCCACCATTTCCGCGTCCTCTACGCGCTCGCCCATGTACCAGCCGTCCATTTCCTCATCAAACAGCATTTCGGCGGCCGCAAGCAGCTCGAAGCCCTTTTCCGTTTCCTTCAGATTGACCGTGAGCGGCTTCTCCGCGTCGTACAGGTCGGCCACGTATTCGTCCGCGCCCAGCGCCTCGCAGTCCCCGCCCGCGAGCAGGAACGCCTTTAATTCGTCCTTCGGAAGACTCAGCAGCACAGGTATCCCTCCATTCTGCCCATAGTGTACCGCAAACGGCGGGAAAGCGCAAATCTTCCGCTGTTTATTTCAAAAGTGTTTCATTTTTCGTTTAAATGTTTCAGATATATTGACTGTTTTCTCCGTCCGATGTATAATATAGCTGACTCTACACTTCGGGAGGCTCGGCGCATGCGCAGGCGTTCAATCGCGGTCTGGCTGGTTCTGGCAATGACATTTCTGGCTCTGGCTTCCTCCGCAGCCGCGGACGGCCTGTATACGCTTACGCTTTCGCCGTCGGGCACGCTGTCCATGAACCCGGGCGACACGAAAACGGTGTCGGTCTCCATTGCGCCGGTGAACCTGATCGAGCACGTCATTACGTGGTCGAGCGACAACGAATACGTGGCCTCGGTGGACGCGAAGGGCAAGATCACCGCGCGCGCCGCGGGCAGCACGCGCATCGTGGCGACCATTGAAACCGGCGACAGCGCGTCCGTGCGCGTGACGGTCTCCGGCCGCCCCGTCACGTCGATCGCGCTTTCCGAAACCGAAATCGAGCTGGAACGCGGCAGCGAGTTCACTCTGACCCATACCATCAACTCCGACGCGGACGATCAGCGCGTGCGCTGGTCGTCGGATGACGAAGCCGTCGCCACCGTGGACGGCAAGGGAAAGGTGAAGGCGGTGGGCTACGGCACGGCGGTCGTCACCGTCATGGCGGTAAACGGCAAAACCGCGTCGGCCACCGTGTATGTGCCCTCGGACGTGCAGTCCGTGATGCTGTATCCGGAAGAAGCCCTGCTGCCGCCGGGCGAGCGCGTGACGCTGGACGCGTACGTCTTCCCCGGCAACGCCCGTAACCGCGAGCTGACGTGGGAAAGCAGCGACGTGCGCGTCGCCCACATCGGCCAGAGCGGCGTTCTGACCGCGCTTTCCGAGGGACAATGCACCGTGCGCGCGTACACCGCCAACGGCGCGAGCGCTTCTGTGAAGGTCACCGTGGCCAACGTTCCGACGAAGCTCACCGTGAGCCGCGCGGCCGTGGCGCTTTCGCGCCAGAGGCGCACCTGCCAGCTGACGTGCGAAATCGAGCCCGCCGCGGCGGCGAACTGTGCGCTTGCGTGGGAAAGCTCCGACCCGAAGATCGTGAAGGTCGAAAACGGGCTGCTGACCGCTATGAACTACGGCCGCGCCACCATCACCGTCACCGCCCCCGGCGGGCTGACGGCCGTGACGGAGGTCTATGTGTGCGACCCGCCGACGGTCGTTTCGTTCGCGCAGGAAATCTACACCGTGCAGGCCGAGAGCGCGCCGGTGGAAACCGGCCTTGTGTTTGAGCCCGCCGGCAGCCTTGAAAACGTGACCTACCGCGTCGCGGATCCCACCGTCGCCGCGGTGGACGAAAACGGCGCGGTGACCGGACGCAAGTCCGGAACCACCCTTCTGATCGTCGAATGCGACAGCGGCCTGAGCGCCAGCGTTCCCGTGCGCGTGACGGAGGAAACCCGCGCCATCTCCTTCGCCGAGAGCGCGCCCGAGCTGTTTGTGGGGCAGAGCCTTCAGCTGACCGTGCTCGCGCAGACCGGCGAGCCCGCGGGCGACGCGCTTGTGTGGACGAGCGCCGACGAGACGATCGTCTCCGTGTACGACGGCCTGCTGTTCGCGCGGAAGGCGGGGCAGACGACCGTCACCGCGCAGAACGAAAGCGGCACGCTGTCCTGCTCGTGCGAAATCACCGTGACGCTGAACCCGAACGTCACGCCGAAAAACGTCGCCATCACCTTTGACAACGGCCCCGGCGCGTATACCGAGGACATCCTGAACGTGCTTGCGATGTACGACGTGCGCGCGACGTTCTTCCTGCTGGGCGCCAGCGTGAAGGCGAACGCGAAGACGGCGGCGCTTCTGCGCGACACGAAGCACGAAATCGGCAACCACACCTACCGCAACGCGAGCCTGAACACGTCCTCCTTCACCGACATCGCCACCGACATCGAGCGCGCCGATCAGCTGATCCTGTCCGCCACCGGCCGCGCCGCCACCGTGCTGCGCGCGCCCGACGCGAACCTGCCCGTGAAGCTGTTTACCACGTTTCTGGATACGCGCCGCTTCGTGGGCTGGTCGGTCGACGCGGGCGACGCCCGGCGCGGCGCCACCGCCGACGCCATCTGCGAAACCGTGCTGCGCGAATGCTTCGATACCGCCATCCTCGTCTTCCACGACTCCGGCAGCGAAACCGCCGCCGCCCTCCGGCGCATCATCCCCGCGCTGGCCGAACAGGGCTACCAGTTCGTGACCGTGAGCGAGCTGATCGACATCACCGGCAATACCAACGCCGTGTTCACGACGAAGCGGTGACTTTGCCTGAAGGTTCTCCGCCATCCGCGAAACCGTGCCGCTGGAACGCTTCGATAACGCTATCCGTATGTTCCGCGACTCCGGCGCATCATCCCCGCGTTGACCGAACAGGGCTGCCAGTTCGTGGCCGTGAGCGAGATGATCGAGACGCCAGCAATATCAACGCCGTGTTCACGACGAAACGGTGAGGATCGCTTGAATGTTCGCTGGGAACATTAATCCTGAAAGGAAACACTGTTCAATACGTCCAGAACGGCGAAGCCGTCAGCGCGTCACTGTGAGCAAACTCCTCGACCCTCGCGGCGATACCAACGCCGCGCACATGACAAAACCATGATTCTGATTGAAAAAGCCGCGCGCCGTCTGACGTTTGTGGACGGCGAAACCGGTAAAACCGTGTTCTCCTGCCCCGTTTCGCTGGGCTTCTGCCCGAACGGGCCCAAGATGAGGGAAGGCGACGGGCGTACGCCCGAGGGACGCTACCGCGTCGTCACCATCAACCGCCAGAGCCGCTTTCATACGGCTCTGGGTTTGAGCTACCCCTCCCCCGCCGACGTGCGCCGCGCGCGTCGGGAAATCGCCGTTTCCCCGCTCGCTCGCCTGCGTATCCGCGCCGCAGCCCTGCTCGGCCTGCGACCGCCGTGGGAAACGCCGCTGGGCGGCTTCGTCATGATCCACGGCGACCACCCGGAGCATAAACCCGGCGACTGGACAGCCGGCTGTATCGCCCTCTCCAACGAAAACATAGACAAACTCGCCAGCCTCGTCCATAAAGGCGAGCCCGTGCAGATCACGCCCTGATCGCGGCTCATCTGTCTGGACGGCTGAGACATCTGCAATAAACCGCCTGCCTGTCACACGGCGGGCTTATCATAATCCGTGGCGAACACCCGGAACATAAACCCGGCGACTGTGTATTGCCCTCTCCAACAGGGACATCGACCGCCTCGCCGCCCTCGTCCATAAGGGCGAACCCGCGCAGATCACTACCTGAAGTGTTCATTTGTCAATGATGTGAGACCGGAGAAGCGGAAGAAGCGAAGCAAAATTCTCTGACGCAGAGAAGGGGCTTGCCCCGAACTGCGTCAGAGAATTCCGACGCGCGTGAGCTCCTTCTGGCGCAGGTTCGGCGATTTCCAACCAAGGACGGGCATGGGGATGCGGTTGCTTCGATACAGGTATCTTTTCATCTGAACCTGCAAATCGTCGAAGGAATAGAAGCTCAGGTAATTGTAGAATCGTTCCTGATCGCTGCGGTGACTGCGCTCGACTTTGCCGTTATGCCACGGCGTTCGAGGACGGATCGTCTTGTGCGTAATGCCGTTTTTCTCGCAGAACAAATCCAGCGGATGCACACGCTTCGTTTTTGCGGTGTGGGTAAATTCGCTGCCGTTGTCTGTCTGCAGCGTCTGCGGCGCATAGCCGAAATAGGTGAGCGCGCGCTTCACAAAATCCACCGTCGAATAGCCGCTCTGCTCTTTATACGCATAGATAAACCGCTTCCTGCTGGCTTCCTCGATCATGGTGTATTGGAAAAACACGTCTCCATCCGTACCGACGCAGCAGACCTTCGGCACATATTGTACGCCTTTCACTTCTCGATACAGCCTGACCGCGTGCAATTTTGTCGTCATCTCGTGTTGCAAATACCGCTTCTTTTGTGCTAGACTATATCTGAACAGCCGAAAGCCTTGATATATCAGGGTTTTCGGCTTGCTTTATATGTGGTTTGTCGCTTATTTGTCGCTTAAATCAATGCTGTTCGATACGAAAAGGCGCACAATAAGTGTCAATATTCAACAGTTCCATAATTGCTTTTTGCGGTTGCCTATGGTAAAATTTATAAGGATTTTTATGCCTGCTTATACGGATAAGCATGGCAATCTATGCTGTAATCCGAATTAGATAGGGGTATCGGCACATGGCAAAGAAGGAAGCAAACTTTGATTTGTACATCCACGATTTGCTTGTTGAAGCAGGAATACAGGCAGACACGCAAGGAAGTAACGTGTTTGAAATCAACAATGCCTTGAAAACAGCTTCAAAGCATCAGACGGGCAATACAGGATACCCTGAATATGTCGCCGTTGTTCGGGATTTTGTTCTTGTGATGGAAGATAAGGCGGACAGGGCGAATCTGTGCTTGATGGAAGATGAACAGATTTCACAAACCATAACGGCAACACGGGATTATGCTGTCAATGGCGCGTTGTTCTATGCACAGCATATCATAGAACATACAGCTTTCAAAAAGGTGTTTGCCTTTGGAAATGCAGGCGATAAAAAGCACCACATTCTGCGCCCTCTCTTTGTAGACGAACAGGGCTATAAAGTCCTGCCCGATGTACAGACGTTTGAAAACTTCTCTGATAGCCATATACAGGAATACTATCAACGTATTGTGCTGGGGCAGGTTCCCCCGGAAGATATAGAACTTGCCGATATACTCAAAAAGGCAAAGGAATTGCACGAGTATCTGCGCAACTATGGCGGGCTGGGTGAAGATGAAAAGCCCCTTGTTGTGTCTGCAATTCTGCTTGCCCTGCGTGAACAGAAATACGGGTTCCGGCTTGATATGCTGGTCGGTGATACCGTGCAGGGCAATACAGACGGTGAAATCCTGTACAGATACCTTGAAAACAATCTGAAACGGGCAAAGGTTTCACCCGATGTAAAGAAAGAACGTGTTTTGAATCAGTTCACCTTGATAAAGGACAGGCCGCAACTGAATACGATAAGGGAAGATTTGCAGAAATCGCCGCTGAAATTCTTTGCTGAATACATCAACAAAAATATTTTTCAGGCATTGATTTCAAACTCCCCTGAAGATTATTTAGGCAGGTTCTACGGCGAATTTGTTTCCTATTCCGGCGGTGACGGGCAAGCCCTCGGTGTCGTATTAACGCCCCGCCACATAACAGAACTGTTCTGTGATTTGGTGGACTTAAAGCCTACGGACGTTCTGTTTGAAAGCAAGACGCGGTATTTGATACAATTTAACGATTCCCCTCTCAGGGGTGTCGCTTAGGGTTTAGGGGTGTCGGTTTTCAGAAACCGGCATAATCTGTATTATGGCAGACGTGGAAATCGGGATTTGCGGAGGAGATAAAGTGGATTATTTCAATGAAGATTTCTGGAATGCGTTGGATGAGTTAGTGAACACTTCCGAAATCGTGATCGACAGGCCTAAAGGATCTGCTCATCCCAGATTTCCGGATTTCATATACCGGGTTGACTATGGATACCTGAAAAACACTGCCTCTATGGATGGCGCGGGAATTGATGTCTGGGTTGGAAGCGGTGATAAAAAGATTGATGCCATCATGTGCGTTGTTGATATGATGAAAAGGGATTCAGAAATCAAAATACTGATCGGATGCACGGAAGAAGAGAAAATGGAAGTATATAAAACGCATAATGAAACGCAGTATATGAAAGGCATTTTGATTCGCCGGTATATTTGAACTTAACGAACTATCTATCGGCGAATCGGAATTTGAGGTCGGATGATATGAAGTGTGAACTGTTGGCGGAACAAAATCTTGCGCTGATGCTCGACTTTGTTGATGATGAGAATACGAAATACGATGAGGCCGTGCTGAAGGCATTTTTGAACGAAAAAAACGCATACGGTTATATTGCTGCAGAAAATGGAAAAGCAATCGGATTTGCTTACGGTTATGTTCTGCATGAGCCAGACGGGCAGAAAGTATACTATCTGCATGCAATTGACGTTATGGAAGGATGGCAGAAGCATGGATATGGGACGGAACTTGTCCGGTTTATTCATGAACATTCGAAAACCCTGGGCTGCCGCAAAATGTTTCTGCTTACCAATAAGCGCAATGCTTCCGCCTGCAGGTGTTACGGGAAAGCAGGAGGAGTCTGTAATGCCGCCTCCGATGATATCGTGTTTGTGTTCCGGTAATGTGCCCGGCAGTTGGAATTTGTGGAGGCGATACGGATATGAAAACCAAACTGGAACCGATTAACGATACTAATCGCAAAGCAGTGCTGGCGCTCACAGTGCGCGAAGATCAACCCTTTGTCGCGCAGAACGATTATTCACTAAGCGAGGCAGATGAAGCCAATGCCAGGGCACCCGGCACGGCGAGGCCATTTGCGATCTATGCGGGTGAAAAGATTGTTGGCTTCTGTATGCTCGCCTTGGACCCCGAGGATGAGAATCCCGTCGACAGGTATTGTCTCTGGCGTTTGATGATTGACAAAAACGAACAGGGCAAGGGCTACGGTCAGGCGGCACTTCATGAGGTCATCAAGTATTTCAAAGAGAACGGTGTGGACACGATCTATCTGTCGACTGCACCTGAGAATGAGGTCGGACTGCACGTGTACCACAAGGCGGGCTTCAGGGAAACGGGCGAGATAGAAGACGGAGAAGCGATTCTTGTTTTGAAACTCTAACTTCCGGGTTATCGAGCTGAGCGGAGGCACAATGAAGCAGATATCAAATAAGGAATATGAGGCATATCAGCAGTATCAAACCGACAAGCTGCATGGCCGGATACTGACGCCGGATGGCCTGCGTCTCATATGCGCCAGCTTTGATAACGATCCGGAGCAGATCGGAAAGCACATGCTGGAAATGCTGGCCAAGTTCAAAGCAGAAGGAATCGTGGGATGAGTTCATGCGATGGAGGCAATTCGGATGGCAAACAAAAAACAGCCATTGTTGAAGGCTGTAGAGCACAATTGGGGATTAACGGGGCCAGGAGATTGGTCAGAAGTCAGGTGGCTCGTTTTCTATGACGGCTCCTATGAAGTCATCTCGACCTTCCGTCCATCTTCTGAGGATTACGATGATGCCTGGAAAAGAAATGAACAACCAAAACCGGTGAAAAAGAAAACCACGGGCAAGCTGGCTGATGATGTTATTTCAAAACTCCGTGAGGCAATAAAATGTGAGCCTTGGAGAGACCCATCTTTGGATGTCCACGCCTGCGATGGTGTTGCATGGGAGATCGAATCGTACCGGGAGGACGGCAGCGTCGAGAACACCAGCGGGAAACTTGATTATATCTATGGGCACCGAGTCCTTGAAACCATTGTGAGTTTACTTCCTGATGATGGGAACCTCTATGACAGCAGCGCCTTTATATCCGTCAGCAAGAAAAACTAAAAAACTCCCGGTCACCGGCGATAAACCGATGATCGGGAGTTCGCTTTATGTCTTGGATCAGGCTCTGACCTCCTGGCCATTCTTGAAGGTAAAACGGATATCGTTTTCGCTGTAAACCGTGGCGAAGTCCACCAGGCTGTGCCAAGTCTCCAGCGCGAATTCCGTCAGTTGGTCCGGCAGCTTTTCAAAGGCCTTGAGGAAGGCTTCGTAGTTGGCCCGCTGTGTCTGCCGCTGGTGGATTTCCTCCGCGACAGCCTCCAGCCGGGACTTTGCTTTTTCGAAGCGCTGCGTCAGGGCATCGTATCGTTTCTGATACTCGGTCTGGTCCTGTGCGACGTGGGCGTTTTCGTAAATGCACTGCTGCACCAAATCAGAAACCACCTGTGTTTCCTGAAGGAGCTCATCATGTTCTGCCTCCAAGGCGGCAGTGCTGAAAAGCACCTCGACCATGGCGCGTCCGTTGGCGATGACCGCTGCCTTCGTGGCCAGCAGCTTATTTGCTGCCCGGAGGAAGGCTGCCTGAATCTCCTCGTCAGTGAGATGCGGTGTCTGGCAGGTATGGTCCCCATCGTACTTGTGGTTGCAGCGCCAGATGGTCCGCTTGTACTTGCTGTTGGAATGCCAGACCTTGGAACCATACCAGCACCCGCACTCGCCGCACTTGATCTTGGTGGAAAAGGCATGCACTCCGCTGTGATACTTTTTGCCTTTACCACGCCGCTCTATCTCGCGCTGAACCATCTCGAACACGTCCGGATGCCCTGCGTGAAACCGTCCCAGTCTCCGGAAAAAAGCGAAATGATAGCGGAGACCAAGTTTGCCAGAAAATCAATGAAATTGACGATGGCGTCGATCACCGGACCAATAGCGGAGATGATACCAGCAATTCTGGCAATCACGAGCGAAACCATGACGCCGACTGCTGCCGCAATCGCCTCAAATACCGGCATCAGCTTCAGAACAATTTTCTGGATCGTGCCCCATAGCTTTTCCAGGGACGCTTTGATCGGCTCAAACCAGGACTGCAGTGTTTGGAAGGCGCTGACAAAGGCAGCTTTTACTTTTTCGAATGCTGCGCAGATCTGCTGCCAGATGGCGTTGACTTTGTTGCGAAACTCCTCGTTATTCTTGTACAGAGAGATAAACGCGGCGGCCAGAACCGCGATAACGGCGATCACAATGCCAACCGGGCCGGTCAGTGCAGTCATAGCCTTGCCCAGCAGGCCGGTGACTTTCGTCGCACCGGAGATGACCTTCATCACGGAGCCGACATTCTTGATCACCTTGCCGATGCCGGTGATGAGCTTGCCGCCCACCAGGAGCACCGGACCGACAGCGGCAGCGATAGCGGCGATCTTTATAATGGTGTCCTTGGTCTTATCATCCAGGCTGGTCAGCCAGTTGATGATAGCGGTGATCTTCTCGACCGCCTTCTGGACCATGGGAGCCAGCCGCTCGCCGAAGGAAATGGCAAGGCCCTCCACTGCTGATTTCAGCGTGCGGAAGGAACCGCCGAGGCCGCTCTCCATAGTGTCGGCCATCTGCTGGGCCGCACCTTCGCTGCCCTCGATGTAACCCATGAGCTCGTCGAACTCGGTACCGCATCCATCCAGCAATGCCGTCACAGCGGCCAGGTCAGTCTTGTTGAAGATGGTAGAGATGATGTTCTGCTTCTGCTCGGCGGTCATGCCGTCCATGGATCGGTTCAGGTCCATCATGATATCGTTCATGGAGCGCATGTTGCCGGAGCTGTCATAAACAGAAACGCCGAGCGCTTCCAACTGGGCTGCAGCCTTATCCGTAGGTTTCGTCAGCGACAGGATGACATTGCGCAGGTGCGTGCCACCCTCAGCGCCCTTGATACCACGGTTGGCCAGAATGCCCAATTCAGCATTGAGCTCAGCGGTGCCACCCTTCAGGTTCTTAGCTGTGCCGCCCACGGTCAGGATGGCTTCGCCCAGCTGGCCAACGGACGTGTTGGACTTCTGCGCCGTCACAGCCATCTGGTCGGAGAAGGTTCCCAGCTGGTCCATGGACAGGCCAAGAGCCGCCATGGCGTCAGTAGCCAGATCGGATGCGTATGCCAGATCCAGACCGCCTGCCTGCGCCAGGGCCAGCACCTGCGGCAGCGCTGCGCACGCCTCGTCCGCATCATATCCAGCCAAAGCCAGGTAGTTCAATGCCTGGGCGGCTTCAGACGCAGAGTAGCGTGTCGACCGTCCCATTTCCTGGGCAGTGCTATTGAGCAGGGCGATCTGCCGGTCAGCTTCTTCCGAGGAACCAGCGACGAGTCCCATGGTCGCCTGCACGGTTTTCAGGGAATCATCAAAGGATGTAAAAGTCTTGATGCAGACCGTGCCCAGCGCCACAATGGGCGTAGTCAGCTTCGTGGTGAGCTGCTGCCCGACCTGCGATACCTTTTTGCCTACGTTCTCCAGCTTCGCGCCGATGTTCTCCAGCTGTGTGCCCAGCTGATAAAAGCCGTTCTGGGACAGCTTCAGCTGCTGAGTGACGAGCTTCAGCGCCTGCTCTGTTTGGGAAACCTTCTGCTTGGCCTGCTCCAGCTGGGCAGCCAGCTTTTTCGTTTCCTCCGAATTCTCGCCGGTTTCCGCTTTGCTCTTTTCATAGGCAGCCTCGAGATCGGCTACCTTCTGCTTCTGTGCAGCAAGCTTATCCGTCAGGGTCTCCCAGGAAGAAGCGATACGCACTGCCCGATGTCGCATTGGTGGGCTTGTCACGAGAATGGAAGAGGCCGCTGAAAATGCCCATGAAGGTTCACCGTCCTTTCAGATAAACAAAATGCCTCTGTCGTCGTATACAGAGGCGGTAGAAACATTTCCGCATCGGATGGCGCGGTCCAGCCCCATGATGGCGGCAATCGCGCCGTCGATCTTTTCGGTTGACTTTTCCTTGTCTGCCTTGATGTTCCCGGCGGGATCGGTGCGGATGTAGATGTTGTCCATCATCCACCGCAATACCGGGTGGCCGCCATGAGCTACCTTTTTCTCCAGCACCAGCTTCATCAGTTCTTTTGTTGGCGGGGACATATCCTTGAAACCCTGTCCGAAGGGAACCACGGTAAAGCCCATGCGAGGAGGATTCCGTATGAAGAAGCCAACAGCCGGAAACATCACCACGATTGCGGAAGCGAAGGAAGCCAGCACGCTTGCCTTCAATAAGAAGCAGTATGGTGACCTGATTCATGCCCGGCGCACCCAGCTGGGATTGTCCCAGGCGAAGCTTGCTCAGAGCCTCGGCGTACAGAAAGCCTATGTGACGCATTGGGAAGCTGGCCGTTCACGCCCGGACCTCAATTTGATCCCTGCCCTTTGCAGAGAACTGGGCATCAGCATCGCGGCCTTTTTCAATGCTCCGGCCAGCATCGATAGCCTGTCCGAGGCTGAGCAACGGCATATTGAGGAATACCGGAGCATCAGCGTCCGGGATCGGGTGATCCTGGATACCACGCTTTCGAAGATGGCGGAGATCGCCATGGCGGAGCTGTGGGATCGGTGCAGGACTCAGTTCCATGTCATCTACCACAATTACCAGCAGGCAGCTGCAGGCACCGGTATCATGCTGGAAGCGGAAGACTCCGGCGAACCGGTGTTTATAAGGAACACATGGTTATCTGATCGTGCGGATGAAATCGTCACCGTCAACGGTGCGTCCATGGAGCCGGATTTCCATGATGGCCAGGACGTATATGTAGAGCACACGCCGGATCTGGAAATTGGCGAGATCGGCCTGTTCGTCATCAATGGCGATGGTTTCATCAAGCAGTACCAGGGTGATCACCTCCATTCGCTGAATCCGGAATACGACGACATCCAGTTGAGCGAGTTCGATGAAGCCCGTACTGTCGGTAGGGTCCTTGGCATTGTGGAAGAGAGTGATTATCCCACTCGTGAAGAGCAAGCCGTGCTGGCAGAGATACAGAGAGAAAAGAAAAAGTAAAGACAGAGTATAGATACCATTTCTGAACGGGGATATCGTTCAGCTTGTTTTCTGCACCCTTTTTTCGGAGGCGATAGCGATGGCGGAGACAGCCAGGTACAAGAAGGAATACATCGAGGTGGTGGTTCACTTCGCTGCTGATGGGACGATGCTCCCTCGAATCATTGAATGGGTTGACGGCCACAAGTATGAGATCGACCGCGTCCTGAAGATTCAACCCGCTCCGGCAATGAAGGCCGGTGGCCAGGGTGACAGGTACACGGTCATGATCGGTGGACAGCAGCGGTACCTGTTCTTTGAGCACAGTCCCGAATACGGGAACGAGAAGATTGGCAAATGGTTTGTAGAAAGGCGGGTGGGATAGATGCCGAAGGTATCCGATGTTCCTCAACGTATTCTGAGATACATCTCCGATTATGATGGGCAGCACGGATTCTCTCCGACTATCCGCGAGATCTGCGCGGGGATTGGCATCTGCTCCTCCAGCACCGTACACCGGCATGTGAACAAACTGAAAGAGCAAGGCATTCTGATAGAGACGAAACCGGGCAGCCCGCGTTCGCTGGCGATCTGCAGCGCTGTTTGTCTGGATGGGAGGATGATTGAGGCGAAACACCTGTGCCTGCAGACATCGGATGGCGGTACCCTGATCCTGGATTGCAAGGCGGTCAATGGGCGGCTGGAGTTCAACGGGCCGATCAAGGCCACCGGCATACATGACGCTCAGTCGAAGGTCATAGGCTGCCGGGAACTTGATGAGGACGCTTACTACGAAGCCATGGTCATGTGAGGTGAGACAGATGGAGAATGAAGTCAGGGTGAAGACTGTGCCCAGGAGCAAGCGCGTGGCTTTTACCGGTTACCGGCCACAGAAGATGGGTGCGTTCGGACAGGCTGCCCGGAACCGCTCCACAATGACGCTGGCGTAG
>OLSB01001996.1_pt1 | contig 18032 bp, 14 predicted proteins | sample 1672071 | NCBI WGS metagenome assembly OLSB01 (sample SAMEA3136642, study PRJEB25190) | human gut metagenome | biome: human gut; feature: human-associated habitat; material: faeces | place: Austria | collected 2013 | reverse complement strand
AGCGTCGAGAATCATGAAGGAAAACATTGGAGCCGGGCGCAGTGTGGATGCGCTTTTATGGTATGAATATGCTTTACAAACAAAAACGGACATTGCAAAAGCTGTTCCGCTTGACAGGTATTTTGCTGCGGCGTATACGGGAGCTTTTAAGAGCTCCAATACAGCAAAAAATCCAACATTTGCAAGTTTTCACGGAGGCAGAAACGGGCTGCCGCATTCTATGCCCGATCTCGGAGAGTTTCAGTTTGAAAAATACGGCGTGATGTGGGCGTATTCTCTGGGAGGAGACAGCTACAGTCTGCCAGGTTATTTTGATAAAGCCGGTTACAATCTCTACAGAAAAAGAACGGAGGGCAAAAACTGTGTTGTTATAAATCCTTCGGGCAGCGAATACAGCGGTCAGAAAGAAAGCGCCTTGGCGCCGCTTATTAAGTATGTCGGAAATGAAAAAGACGGCGGCTTTGCCGAATTTGATTTAAGCGATGCATACGAGAGAGATGTTTCTTCATACAAACGCAGCTTTGATTTTTGCGGTGGCAGAAGTGCCTATGTTATAACAGATGAAATTGAACTTTTGCGCGAAAGTGAAGTTTATTGGTTTATGCATACTCCGGCGAAAATTGAAATTTCGGGTGATACGGCATTTCTTGAGGCAGAAGGGAAAAGGCTTTGTGTGCGTATGGAATGCAGCATTAAAAATCACAGCTTTTATGCTATGGACGCGGTTCCGCTGCCCTGCTCGCCGCATGTAAAGGGGCAGAACCCAAACAAAGGCATACGAAAATTGGTTCTTCATGTAAAGGCACCCAAAGGAACTTTAAAAATATCCGCAAAGCTTGCATAAGTCGGGCGTGCGGATTAGGTATAAATAAATTTTTGAAAGGCGGTATAAAACATGAAAAGGAAAACGGCAATCATTTTATCTCTGGCACTTTTAACGGGGAGCCTATGCGCGGCACCCGTAAATGCAGAAGTTCAAAGCGTGACAACGGACTTTGCAAAAAACGAACTCGGCATGGTGGTAAAAAATGACGCAGGTACGGACGGTATGGTTTCGTATACAGTGGAAGACGAACATCTTAAAATAGTCACCGAAAATGCAACCTCGGAGAAATTAAACACCGGAAACGGCTTTTGCTTTTTCAGGTATGTAAAACCCGAAATACAGAGCAGTTACGGATTTTCGGCATCATATGATTTTTGCGTTACGGATATGAATAACACAGCCGACGGAACAGTTGCAGCGCTTATGGTTTGCACAAAAAGTCCTGCAAAATGGTCAAACGGGTTTATTCACCCGACGGTAAAAAGCGGTATCAACGGCGGCGGTGAGTTTGGTACTGCTGCATGGGAATGCGGCAAATGGTACACGGTAAAATATTATGTTGATCTTGAAAACAATACATACTTTGCAACGCTTTCCCAAAGCGGAGCGGAAGAAGTTTTTGCCGCAAGCGGGAAATACAGAAACGAAGATGTTTCAAATCTTAATAATGTGCTTTCGACAGAATTTCACCCAATGCTTTTAAACGGAACTTTACTTGTTGACAATATAGAATTCAGAAGCCTTGAAAGACCGGCTGCAGTATCGCCTTTAAACGGAGCTGCTGTCAGCGGAAACAGCCTTGATGTTTCGGGAACTTTAAGAAAAGGCGCAAAGGAAGCATATTTGCTGCTTGACGGAAACAGAGCGGCAACACTTGTCGCAAACAGTGATTCTTTTTTTACCTCAGTGGATTTGTCAAATCTTAATTTCGGAACACATACTTTGGGCGTTGAAGAAGTCTTGATTTCGGGTGACACACTGTTTTCGGAAGAAAGCGTATTTGTCTTGACGGAAATTTCGGAAAAAATATACTATGAGGGCTTGCCGACGGCAAAAGAAGATCATCAGCATAACTACTATTTTGAAGAGGGGAAGCGCTTTAAATGCAGCCTGCGTCTGCCGTCGTCAAACGGCTGGAGCTATGTTAACAATTCGGGCGAATCGCTTACCGTAAAGGCCGACGCGGTTTCGTCGTATAACGCTTTGTATGTTTCTCCCGTCGACAACTGCAAGACGTTTTCAAACGAAAAAATAAGATTTACGTCCGAATTTTCAATTTCGCAAAACGCGCGTCTGGGCATAGAGTGTGACGGAATCAAGGACGGCGCGGTTACGCCCGAAATAATGAATCCCGTTTTTGTAAAAGAGAACGGAACCTTTGCGGACGGCTCTAAATTTGAAGCCCGGAAAAAATATACGCTTGATTTTGAAATTGATGCTTCGGCAAAGAAATATGTGATAAAAATCGACGGAGCAAGAATAGCCTCCGGCGGCTTGCGCCCGGCGGTTTCGGGCTTTGACGGCGATATTTTAAACGTATTCTTTTATTTTGCAAACGGCAGCCAGTATGTTCCGAACGGCACCGAATATACTTTTTACAGCTTAAGGCTTGCGGCAGAAGGCGAAAGAATGCCGTACGTAACGGCGGTATGCGGCAGAAAGGGAGAATCGGAAACACATGCCGCGCTCGGTGAAAGCATATCGGCATTATCGGACGGTATTTCCGTAAACTTTTCAGCCGACGCCGAACTTTCCGAAGACGCTTCAGTTATGCTTAACGGAGTTTTGCTTGATAGATCCGAATATTCTGTTTCTGAAAGCAAGCTTATGATTTCACCGCTTTCGGGATTTGAATGTAATACAAGCTATATTGTTTTGATTAACGGGGTAACATTCGGAGGGCAGGCTGTTACAAAGCCTGTTGAGGCAAGATTTAAAACAAACGGAGACGTGTTGGATTCTGTCGGCGAAATAATTATTACAAAAACTGAAAACGGCGCTTCGGCAAGTGTAACGGTTGACAAAGAAGAAAATTCGGCTTTGCCGTCCGAAGGAGTATTGATTGTTGCGGCTTACAGCGGAAACAGGCTCACGGCCGTAACACACAAAACGCAAAAGATTGAAAAGGGAAGAAATATACTTTCCGCAGAACTTGAAGATTTAAAAGGCGGAAGCGATGTACGTGCCTTCCTGTGGAATTCAATGTCGGATATAGTTCCGATTAAATAATAATTTATGGGGCTGCGGCTAAGTGCACAGATTGTGTAAAGCAATATTTTCTACCCTACAAAAAAAGATGCTGCAAAACGATTTCGTTTTGCAGCATCTATTATAAAGATTCTTCAATTTTAGTTATAAGTTTTCTTCTGAGTCTTGGTAAAAATTCGTCATCCGTAGGATACTTGTCAAAATGTATGGAAAATCCTGCTTCTTCATCAATAAGCTTTATTACTTTGTCACGCCCTATAAGGTTTTGAAGCGTTTGACAAATACGCATGTCCTGTATTGCGTCAAAAGTTGATTCGCCGCGAAGCGAAGAATAAACCGTATCGTTTCCGGGATAAAGTATAAAAGGATCGCCTGATGGATACGTTTTGTCCGCCGAGGTTGTAATATACGGATTTATTAAATGATATGATTTCCATGAATTGTAATAATTCAATCCCCAATGCAGAAAGCCCTGTATGTTAAACTTGTAAAGCAGAATCCCGAGTATGCGTACTCTTGACAGAGTCATTGCAAGCAGCGCGTTCGGAAATGTTTTTTGAGGAAAGCAGCAGTAATAAACCCACTGATTCTGAACATCATGATTTAAAAAATCGTCCAAAAATTCTTCCTGTGTAACGGGACATTCAACCAGACCTTTTTCGTAAAAGACATAATCCGATAATGCGTCAAATGTTTTGATATCACCTATAAGGGGCTTTATCAGATTATATGCAAATTCATAGCGTTCAACATCATCTGCAAGCGGCTCGTCGGATATATGAAAGTAAGTTTTGTCAGCAATGCCGAGAGAATAAAGCTCATTTGTCAGGGCTTTAATATACTGCCTTAAAAAGTGTGTATATTGCGGCGATGAATAGCTTGTGCGCCACGAAAACATATAGTCGGTTTTGCCGTTTTCGGTTACCATGATATTTGGTGCACATTCCGCGCCGCCCTGTGTGAAAAGGTGAGCCATTTCAAAATATTCAATTCCGCAGCCGAGGCACATATCTATAAACTTTCTGAACTTTTCAAATCCGAATTTATAGGTTTCCCCGCATTTTTCAATATCTACAAGCTGAACGCAGGTGCGCATCGTGCCGGGAGCGGTGTCCAAAGGTTCTGTGTGAATCGGTACATAAATCATGTTAACGCCGGTCTTTTTTGCGGCGCTTATGTATTTTTTCATCAAACTCCAGTGCTTTTCAGAAAACACAGGTACGTGGTGTATGTCTGCAACGCAGTCTGCATAGAACCATCTTGTGTATATAAGGGTTTGTTTTGCAAGCTCCGCATCGGCTACATGAAGGTGAAGAGTTTTGCATTCATTAATTTGCTGATTATCCGCGGAGGAAATTTCTATTGTAATATCATAATCTCCAGGCTCTATGTTTAATGGGATATTCACTTCAATATAAAGAGAAGAGACAAGTTCCGAAGAATTTGCAACAGACCACTTGCCGCGGTATTCTTCAATTGGCACAAGAATATCCGGCATTAAGCCCGGCTCTTTGGAAATATATCCTTCTGTTTCTTCAACTTTCATAGTTGTCGGCATGTCCATTACGGCATTTTCTATAACATAAAGCTTTATGTATTCTTTAAGCGGCGACAAAACTTTTATGTCGGCATAAAAGTTTTGTTCCGATGCGGCACACAATATATACGAAAATCGTTCTCCGAGAAGAACGCATTCGTTTGAAATTTCTTTATAGTCTGCTTTTTGAGGTTTGTGCATTGATGAAATCTGTAAAAGTTTAAAATCCATGTCAGCATCCTTTAATCTAAAATTTATTTCTATTCATCGATAAGAGCGTTGTTTATATCATTAAGAAGATTTGAAAAATCAGATTCAAGTTCTTCTTCGCTTACATTTTCGCTTACAGCCAAACTTTGTAATTTCTGCAAACGGGTACAAAGTAAATTATAATCTTCGTCAGACTTAAAAAGACTTTGCGAAGGCATGGAGTAGTCTGAAACAGCGGCAAAAATATCCATAGGTGCCGATGATTTTGACAACAGAGCGCTGCATGACTCGCCGGAAGCGCACATAGTCTCCGAAGTGTTATCTGTCGGTTCAACGGAATTTACGGAATATGAATCGGTTATTGCCGTCTCGGTATTTTCTTTGTCTGCAGACTGCTCCGGAATAACTGCGGGAGAATAAAACTCCGGTACAGGTGCGGTTGGCAAATCTTCGTCATTGCCGGAGAGCTGCGGTGTATTGTCGGTATTTATATTGTCTTTTTTTTCAGCCGTATCCTTTATGGAAACGGATTTTTTCGGTTCAGCACTTTTTTGAGGAACACTTTTTTCGCTTTTTGGAACCTCGGCGGCGGTTTGGGGTGCAGATGATGCGGCATCCTCCGAGGGGAGTGTCCCGAGTGTTGCATCGATTACGGGAGCAGGGGACGGTGAGGGTGCCGGCACAGAGTCTTTTATTTTAATGCCGCCGCCGTAAATTCCGCGGGCAAAAATTACGATTGCCGCTGCCGCCGCAATGAGCGCCGCCGAGTGGCGATATTTGCCGTAGAGTGTTTTTAAACGGGTGCTCTTCGGAAGTTCTATTTCAAAATCTGCCGGAACATTGCATATGTCCGATATTTCAGCAGACATTTTTTTAATAACCTCGTACCGCAATTTGCAGTCGGCACATTTTTCCATGTGTTGCTTCATTTTTGCAGCTTCGGCGGAGGAAAGTTCACCGTCTGCAAATTCAGAAAGAAGCTCGGAAAATTTCTTGCAATCCATAATTTTCACCTCCTGTCTTTTTGACGTTTAAATTTCAAATAAGTTCCGCATTTTCGGATAATATTTTAAGAAGCATCTGCCGCGCACGTGAAATACGCGATTTCACAGTGCCTTGCGATGTGTTCATAACTGAAGATATTTCATCGTATGAAAGATTCATGTATTCTCGCAGAGTAAGAACGGTTCTGTATGTTTCGGGCAGTTTTGAAAGAGCCGAGCGCACTGCCTCGCGCTTTGATAAAAGAAGAAGCGCTTCCTCAGGGGAGGGCGTATGTATATCTTCAAGTGTTTCGGGGATTTCTTCCGCGGCATAGCGTGCCTGTTTCCTGACGATGTCTAAGCTGACGTTTCGTGTTATCATATAAATCCATGTGGATAGAGCACTTTTTCCTTCGAACGAGCCGATATTTCTGAAAATTTTCACAAATGTTTCCTGTGTTGCGTCTTCGGCATCCGAAGGATTTCGGAGAATGCTTAAAGACAGGGCGTATATTTTGTTTTTGTATTTTAAAACAAGCTCGTCAAATGCGCCGGGTTTTCCGTCTTTTAAATCTTTAACAAAGCTGTCCATGAACACACCCCCTTTTATATGACGCCTGATTTTACATAAAGTTTCTTGATTATTTCAAATTATACATTAATTTCGAAAAAAAATCAATATAAATTAAAAAAAAGATAATAATATATGAACAAACTGTAATAATACTTGAACTTATTAAGTTATTGTGTTAAAATAATATAATAACATTATTCATTAATTGCACTGATTTTATAAGAATCGTAAGAATAAAGAATGGAGATTAATATGGCAAATACAAAGAAAACGGCAGTTTTGCCGCTTATACCGGTACGCGGAATAATTATTTTCCCTTCTATGATATTGCATTTTGACGTTGCACGTAAACGTTCCGCGGCGGCTTTGGAAGCAGCCATGGCAAACGGACAGCAGGTTTTTCTTGCGGCACAGAAGGACATTTCCGTTGAGAAACCGGGTGAAAATGATATATATAAAATAGGAACGGTGGCAAGGGTAAAACAGATGCTGAAACTTCCGGGAAACATGGTCAGAGTTTTGGTGGAGGGGCTTTACAGAGCAAAAATTACTGATTTTATGCAGACGGAACCGTTTATGGAGTGCGCCGTCTCGGAATGCAAAAGCGTAATGAGAAATACGGGAGAGGTTGAAATTGAAGCTATAAAACGTATGATTTCGGAAATATGGCGCGAATATGAAACGCTTAATCCCAAAGTCTCAACAGAGCTTTTGCACAGCATTGAAAATATGGACAGCCTTTCGCAGTATGCCGACAGTGTGGCATCGGGCTTTTTGCAGAAACTCGATGCAAAGCAGGAAATACTTGAAGAACTTAATGTGTATAAACGACTTACAAAGCTTGTGAGCTTTATGACATCTGAACTTGAACTCATGCGCACGGAGCGCGATATATACGCAAAGGTTAAAAGTGAAATTGACCAGAATCAGAGAAACTATTATCTTCGCGAGCAGATTAAAGTAATAATGAAGGAACTCGGTGAAGATGAGGACGAAATAGAAGAATACAAAAAGCGTGTTGAAGAAAGAAATCTTACGGACGAAGTTAAAGAAAAACTAAACAAAGAAATTTCACGCCTTGAAAAAACGGCGGTAAATTCGCCCGATGCAGGTGTTATAAGAACATATTTAGACAATGTTTTGGAGATGCCTTACGGCGTTTACACAAAAGAAACGCTGTCACTGAAAAAGGCGGAACGTATTTTAAACCGCGACCATTATGGTCTGCAAAAAGTTAAGGAAAGGATACTCGAATATCTTTCAGTTCGGATTTTAAGCGGAAATCTTTCCGGACAGATTCTGTGCCTTGTCGGCCCTCCTGGTGTAGGAAAGACTTCTATTGCAAAAAGTATTGCAAAGGCTCTGGGCAGAAACTATGCGAGAATTTCACTCGGAGGAGTACGCGATGAAGCTGAAATACGCGGACACAGAAGAACATATATAGGTTCAATGCCGGGCAGAATTATAAGCGCATTAAAAAACACGGGTTCAATGAATCCTCTGCTGCTTTTGGATGAAGTGGACAAGCTCGGCTCGGACTATAAAGGGGATCCTTCGTCTGCTCTGCTTGAAGTTTTGGACAGTGCTCAGAATTTTGCCTTCAGGGATCATTATCTGGAACTTCCGACAGATTTGTCCGATGTACTTTTTATAACCACCGCAAACAGCCTCGACACGGTTCCGCGTCCGTTGCTTGACAGAATGGAAGTTATAGAACTTTCGGGCTATACATCGGAGGAAAAAGAAAATATAGCGGTGCGCCACCTTATTCCGCGTGCTCTTTTGGAACATGGCATAAAACATTCTCAGCTTAAAATCTCCAAAGGCGCGGTGCTCGATGTAATTTTGTATTATACAAGAGAAGCCGGAGTGCGTAATCTGGAAAGAGAAATAAAACACATATGCAGAAAAGCCGCGGCAGAGCTTGTGGGCGGTGCCGAAAGCGTTTCCGTTACGCAGAGAAATCTTGAAAAATACCTCGGCAAAAAGCGCTTTCGTTTTGAAAAACTTCAAAATACGGAAGAAATCGGTGTTGTGCGCGGTCTTGCATGGACGGCGGCAGGTGGAGATACTTTAAGCATAGAGGTTAACGTAACTCCGGGTTCCGGACATGTAGAGCTTACGGGCAAACTCGGCGAAGTTATGCAGGAATCTGCAAAAGCGGCGATAAGTTATATACGTTCAAAGGCAAATGAGCTCGGAATAGACTCGGATTTTTATAAAACAAAGGATATTCATCTGCATGTGCCGGAAGGTGCAGTCCCCAAAGACGGACCTTCCGCAGGCATTACAATTTGCACGGCAATGGTTTCGGCTCTCACGGGCCGTGCGGTGCCTTCAGATCTCGCAATGACGGGGGAAGTTACAATCCGCGGCAGGGTGCTGCCTGTCGGCGGTATAAAAGAAAAGGTTTTGGCAGCATACAGGTTTGGTGTCAAAAAAATTATTATGCCTTCCGAAAACAGATTTGATATTGAGGAGATTCCTGAAGAAATAAGAAAAAAAATCATTTTTCTTTTTGCGGATGATATGAATTTTGTTTTGACAAATGCACTGATACCGCTTGAAAAAAGTGATGTAATAAACGGAATTGACGAAATTCAAACGGCAAATTCAGTTGGAATGAGGATTTAACAAAAACGCGGCTTTGCCGCGTTTTTGTTTTGTCTGAATAACAGCAATATATATGAAGTATAAGTCAAAAAAGGTGAAGTAGGGGTTGACATCATATGTTATAATAATTAAAAAATAAAATATTTCGGAGGTTATTATGAATGTTTTTCCTGCGCCGTCTGTTTGCATAGAAGAAGATGGATTATTTGTTTTCGGAGAAAAAGAAAAACTTTATTTGATTATCGGAAAAGATATTAAAAATCCTTATTTCGTTGAAAAGTGTTCGGAATTGTGGCGTAATTTCACTGCGGGAAAATCCGGACTTGAAGTTATAATAAAAGATGATTTTTGCGGATGTGCCGTAATATCAAAAAAGTGTGATGCGGGACCGATTCATGAGAAAACAGACTATGAATATGAATTGGACTGTTCGGAAAACGGCGTAAATATTATTTACACTGAAGAACACGGACTTATTCATGGCTTTTCAACATTGCTGCAAATGATTTCGCCTTTTAATTTAAAAAGTAAAAATTTCAATATTCCGTGCTGCAAGATGTGTGACAGACCTATTCTGAAAATGCGCGGTGTTCATTTATGCGTATTTCCGGAAACATCGCTTTTATTTTTACGAAAAGTTGTCAGACTGTGCGGACTTTTAAAGTGTTCGCATATTATAATCGAATTTTGGGGAATGTACAAATTCCGCTTTATGAAAGAAATGGGTTGGGAAGACGGATATTCCGCGGAAGATTTAAAACCGATTATAGAAGACGGTAAGGCATTCGGGATAGAGTTTATTCCAATGTTTAACCATTTGGGGCATGCTTCACAGTCACGCTTTAAAGCGGGGAAAAACGTTTTGCTTGATAATGCTCCCGAATATGAGGAGTATTTTGAACCCGGGGGCTGGACTTGGAAGATTTCAAATCCGGATGTGAGGATTCTGCTCCGCTCGGTGCGCGAAGAACTTATTGATTTGTTCAGGGAAGGAGAGTATTTTCATGTCGGCTGCGATGAAGCTTATATGGCAGACGGAGATGATGACGGACTGAATGCAGAGCAAAACAAGGCATTTGTGAACTTTTTAAATGAAACGGCTGATGAAATTAAAGCAAGCGGCAGAAAAATGATAATGTGGGGAGATATGTTTTTGAATAAAGACAGATATCCTTTTCCTTACTGCAACAATGTTTCTAACAGATGTACCGACTCGGAAAACAATTTAAAAAAACTTAGCAGCGGAATTATAATTGATGATTGGCAGTATAATGTCGGAGAGGATATGGACGAAACCGTAAAATTTTTTGTGGGGTGCAGAGACAAAGACAGCATAATTCTTTCCCCGTGGGCGGGCTATGAAAGTGTAAGCTATACCGATAATATAAACGGCCGCTGTGCGCTGGCTAAAAAATACGGACTTTTGGGAGTTATTGCGACAACGTGGAATAAACTGCACAAAGATCCCAAAGAGCTTATTTATGCAGCATGTCAGATGTGGTCTGAGGATAATAAGTATGCTGACAGACGCTCGTGGGAGGTTTATAAGTGCTTCGGTATGCAGAATGTCAGAAAACTTTTGCCGTCTGGCGGTGTCAGAGAAAAATCGGGCTGGATAGAAGGAGAAAATATTATAGATTATATTTAAAAACAATAAATCCCTGCGCCGGAATCATCGGCGCAGGGATTTGGTTGTTACAAAAAAAGAACAAGCAAAACTTGTTCTTGATGTGGTGACTCCAGGGGGAGTCGAACCCCCGTTTTCGCCGTGAGAGGGCGGCGTCCTAGGCCACTAGACGATGGAGCCAAATGCTGTCAACAAAAAATATTATACTACATATAGAGTGGAAAGTCAAGAGTTTTTTTGAAATAATAATGTTCACATTTTTGTGCCGTAAACAGTTTAAAATTTGTGAAAAACAGAAAAATGATTTTTTCTTTGTTTTTGCTATTGAATTTTTTTGTTTTTTGTGGTATTCTAAAACATGAGATTAGATGAGATTAGTTGAGATTAGTTGAGAATAGTTTATGCAGAGTTTAAAAAATATTGCAGTTATTATTTCTTCGGTCTTATCTGTCCGAAGATTTTTTTATTTTAAAGGAGAGTTTAGAAAGATGAGAAAGATGAGAAGAGAAAAATTGTTAAAAAAGGCAGTTTCAATTACTGCGGCGGCTTTGCTGACAATTACGGGGCTTTGCGGATGTTCGTCTAATAAGACGGCGGATACTCAGAATGGGGCATCGGCGGAAAAAGTCTATAAAATAGGTATTACACAGATTTCGGATCACCCGTCGCTTGATAATTGCCGCAAAGGCTTTATTGAAGGACTTAAAAACGAAGGCTTTGAAGAAGGAAAAAATATAGAAATCGAATATATCGGGGCTCAGGACGATATGTCCAAAAATACGCAGATAGCACAAAACTTTGCCGGAACAAAAGATTTGGTTTGCGGAATTGCAACTCCTTCCGCACAGGCGCTTTACGCAGTTTGCCTTGACAAGAAAGTACCGGTAATTTTTAATGCCGTTTCAGATCCCGTTGCGGCAAAACTTGCAAAGTCCGAAACAGAAGCGCTTCCCGGTATAAGCGGTGTATCCGACAAACTTCCGGTTGAAGCACAGCTTAAACTTATACGTAAAATCCTTCCCGATGCAAAAAAAATAGGAATACTTTATTCAACGGGAGAAGCAAATTCCGTAAGCACACTTGAAGACTACAAAAGACTTGCTCCCGAATACGGATTTGAAATAGTTGACAAAGGCATATCAAAAAAGGCAGATGTTCCTGCCGCGGCAGATGTTATTTTAAATGAAGTTGACTGTATTTCAAATATGACAGACAATACGGTTGTGGCATCACTGGCAATCATACTTGAAAAGGCAAATGCAAAGAATATACCGGTATTCGGCTCTGAAGAAGAACAGGTATCAAACGGATGCCTGGCATGTGCCGGACTTGACTATATTAAGCTCGGCGTTCAGGCGGGCGAGATGGCAGGAAAAGTTTTAAAGGGTACTGATATCTCAACAATTCCGTATCAGACAATTACCGAAAGCAGCGTTGCGGTAAACAAAGATGCGGCTGCTAAACTCGGAATAACCATTCCGGACGATATTAAATAATTTAAAATTTATGGAGAACTGAAACATGAGCAGTATATTGATAGGCATACTGGAGCAAGGTCTTATTTACGGAATAATGGCTTTGGGTATTTATATAAGTTATAAAATACTGGATTTCCCGGATTTGTCAGTTGACGGAACATTTCCTCTCGGCGCTGCAGTTACGGCGGCACTGATGCTCCGCGGAGTAAATCCATGGCTGTGTCTGCCGGCTTCTGCGGCGGCAGGATGCATTGCCGGAATGCTCACTGGATTTTTACATGTAAAACTTAAAATAAAGGACCTTCTGGCAGGTATACTTACAATGACTGCTCTGTATTCTGTAAATTACCGTATTGCCGGAGCTCCGAATCAGTTTCTGATGGGATATGATACAATTTTCACTATGCCCGAAGGAATACCGCAGTTCATATCGGATTACAGATACCTTATAGTGATTTTTGTTTTGGCACTGCTTTTTAAATATGTGCTCGATATGTATCTTTCAACAAAATCCGGTTTTCTGCTCAGATGCGCCGGAGATAACGAATCGCTTCTTGTTACGCTTGCGCAGAATCCCGGACGCGTTAAAATACGCGGACTGGCAATTTCAAATGCGCTGGTGGCACTTTCGGGGTCTTTGGCTTGTCAGAGAAGCATGCAGTTTGATATAACAAGCGGCACGGGCACCATGGTTATGGGCCTTGCGGCTGTTATTATCGGAACAACAGTGTTTAAAAAAGTACGTTTTATGCGCCTTACAAGCGGTGTGCTGCTTGGTATGATAATTTATAAGGCATGCATTACGGCGGCTATAAGCAGCGGAATGGAATCGTCCGATACTAATCTTATTATAACCGTTTTGTTTGTTGCAACGCTTCTTTTAAACGGATTCAGAACAAAGAAACGCAAAGGGGGCTTAAAAAATGCTTAAGCTTTCAAACATATATAAAACGTTTAATATCGGAACGGTTGATGAAAAACGTCTTTTTAATGATTTTTCCTTTGAGATAGATAAGGGAGAGTTTGTTTCGATTATCGGCAGCAACGGCTCCGGCAAAACTACAATGCTTAATATTATTTCCGGCGATGTAATGCCGGACAGCGGTAATGTATATTTAAGCGGCAAAGATATAACAAAAACCGTCAATTACAAACGTGCTCAAAATATGGCAAGGGTTTTTCAGAATCCTGCAAACGGGACTTGCCCGACTATGACAATTTTTCAGAATCTGTCCATAGCTGACAACAAAGGGAAAATGTATAATCTTACAAAAGGGCTGAATACGGCAAGAAAAGATTTTTACCGGAACCTGCTTGAAACTCTGGGTATGGGACTTGAAGACAGGCTTGAGACGCTTGCCGGCGCATTATCCGGAGGGCAGAGACAGGCTTTGGCTCTTCTTATGGCAACAATTTCGGGTCCTGACGTGCTGCTTTTGGATGAGCATACGGCGGCGCTTGACCCCAAATCCGCGGATATTGTAATGAAGCTTACGGAAAAAGTTGTGACTGAGAAGAATATAACAACCATTATGATAACGCACAATCTGCGGTATGCGGCGGAATACGGAACAAGAACTGTTATGATGCATGACGGTAAGGCGATTTTGGATATATCCGGTGAGGAAAAGAAAAAAAGAGACGTGACGGATTATCTGGATGTCTTTAATGAAATAAGTATAGAATGCGGAAATTAAAATAAGGGGATGTTAAAAAACTCCGGAACGCAAGAAAAGTGAAAAATCACATATTATGGAATATGAAAATTATGCACTTGGATTTATTACTTGAAAAACAGGCAGTTTAAAAAGTCAATTAACTTTTTAAACTGCCTGTTTTTGAGGTTTTAAAATGTGTCACGAAAACCCTTTCCGATTATTTCGCTTGTATTTGAAACCACCATAAACGAGTGGGGATCAACCGATTTTGAAAATCTTCTGAGAGCAATTGCCTGCGGCCTTCTCACCGCCGTAAGAATAACATCGCGTTTTTCGCCCGTAAATGCGCCCGAGGCAGGCCAGGTTGTGGCGCCTCTGTGCAGATTTTTGTTTATGTATGCGGCAATTTCTTCTTTTTGCGACGTAACTATCATAAAATACTTTGAAAGATTTATGTTTTCGATTACGGCGTCAACTATCAGCGCCTTTGAAAGCAGGCCAAGTATTGAAAAAAGACCGGTTTCAATGCCGAAGGCAAAAAATGAACCGAGAGTTATAAGAATATCCGTGCAGAAAAGCGCCTTTCCGATATCAAGGGAGGTATATTTTTTTATAATCATCGCCGCAATATCTGTTCCGCCCGTGCTTGCAGAAAGGTTAAAGAGCAGCGCGGAGCCGAAAGCCGGAAGGAGAATAGAAAACGTGAGCTCAAGAAAGGGTTGCGCCGTCATCGGCTGCGAAAGAGGCACGAATTTTTCAAAAAAATAAAGAAGCAGCGATAAAAGAACGCTTCCGTATACCGTTTTAAAGGCAAACGCCCTTCCGAGAACAAGAAAGCCGAGCGCGAGAAGCGCCATGTTTATTATAAGCACAAAAAGACTTTTTGAAATCATCGGGAAAATCTTGCTTAAAATAACGGATATACCGCTGACTCCGCCCGTGGAAAAATTGTTCGGAAATTTAAAAAAATATATACCTGCGGCAACCATCAGAACGCCGAGGGAAATCATGAGATACTCTTTTAAAATTTTCACGGCTAACCCTCCAGTATTCTGTACATTTCGGCGGCGGCGTCCTTTGGGACGTGCTCTGAAATCTTAAGAACCTCCGCACGTATGCGGCGTTCCCCGAAATGAATTTCTATTACGTCGCCCTCCGACACCTCAGAGCCCGGCTTTGCTGTTTTGCCGTTTATGCTTACCCTTCCCGCGGCGCAGGCTTCGTTTGCGACCGTGCGGCGTTTTATTATTCTTGAAACCTTTAAATATTTGTCTATTCTCATTTAAAATAATCCTTTCTTTACTTTTTAAAGTAAATATGTTATACTTATTCCGAGGTGAGAGCAATGCCCGGTATACTTGCAAAAAAAACAAAATCAAAAAAAGAAGAAATCGTAAATATGACACGCATGCATAAGCACCCTCATTATGAAATATATTATCTCGCAAGAGGAGACAGAAATTATTATATAAACAATGAAAAATACAGAATAACCTCCGGCGATATGGCGCTTATCCCTCCCGAGGTAAAGCATCGCGCCGCAGGGAAGATTTCCGAATGTTTTCATGTTTATTTTGACGGGCATCTTTTGCCGCCGAAGGTTGCCGAAGCCGCGCAGACGTGCTTTCACTCCTTCGTTTTGCGCGTGCCGCCGATAAGACGCAGCGAAATCGAAAAAATTCTTTCCGATATGTGCCATGAATACGGAAAAAACAGTGAAATTCTTTCGGAACAGCTGCTGACGTCGCTGCTTTGCACACTTATTATAAATCTTTGCAGAATATCCGAAAGCAATGCTGTTTTGGGCGGCTCGCCCGACCTTGTGTCAAAAAGCATGACAGATATAGCCGATTATATCGACAGGCACTATGCCGATGATATCACAAGCAAAAGTCTTTCAGAGCTTTTCTTTTTAAGTCACGCGCATTTTTGCAGGAAGTTTAAAGAAACAATAGGCTTCAGCCCTGCCGAATACATAAACGGCGTAAGGGTAAACGAGGCGGCAAAGCTTTTAAACGCGGGCGGTATGTCCGTGACGGAAATAGCTGCGAGAACGGGTTTTTCAAACAGCAACTATTTCGGCGGAGTTTTTAAAAAATACATGGGCGTTTCTCCGCGCAAATACCGCACGCTTACGCGCAGCGGCAAAAAAGCCCTATAGCTTAAGCGAGGGGATTTGCCAGTCTATAGGCGTTTTAACCTCTTTTATCAGCCATTCGTTCACTTCTTTAAAGTGGCCGCAGCCGAAAAATCCGTTATGAGCCGAAAGCGGACTCGGGTGTGCCGCCGTAAGGCACAGGTGCCGCGTTGTGTCAATCAATGCGGCTTTTTCGCGCGCGTTTGCGCCCCAAAGAAGAAAAGCCACCGGCTCGCGGCGGCCGTTTAAGCATTCGATGATTTTTGTCGTAAACTGCTCCCAGCCTTTGTTTCTGTGCGAATTTGCCATACCTGCGCGCACCGTCAGCACGGAATTTAAAAGAAGAACGCCTTGCTCTGCCCACGGCATGAGATAGCCGTTGTCAGGAATGTAACCCCCGAGCTCGGAGACTATTTCCTTATATATATTTTTCAGCGAAGGAGGAATATCCGTTCCGGGCTTAACGGAAAAGCTCATTCCGTGAGCCTGCCCCTCTCCGTGATATGGGTCCTGCCCGATGATTACCGCTTTTACTTTTTCATACGGCGTTGCGGCAAGAGCGGAAAATATGTCGTACATATCGGGATAAACCGTGTGATGCGAATATTCTTCCTTTAAAAAAAGGCGGAGCTTCAGATAATACGGCTTTGAAAACTCTTTGCCTATAATATTGTCCCAATCGTTGCCTATTTTGACCATTATACATTACTCCCCAAAAAAAGCTGCGGCAAAAAAACCATGCTTTGCCGCAACCCTTTATACCTCTTATTTTTCGAGAACGTCTTTTATGAAAGCTGCAATCTCGTCATCCTTACAGTTTTTGAAGAAAAGCTCGGAGAATTTCTCGCCGCTTACGGCAGCCTTTAAGAAGTCTCTGTCGATATCTTTGAGGATAGACATCATATCACGGTGAGTGATTTTCTTTACATCATCGAGAATTTTCTTGTTGCGCTGCTCGGGAACCGCACGCTCACGCGGATATCCCTGACCCCATTCGGAAACAAAAAGCTTTTCGAATACGTAGCTTAAGTTAAGCTCGCAGCCCCAGCCCCAGCCCTTTGCAAAGGGCATTGCGATGGCGTTGCCGTTGTTTACCTGTGTAAACTGGTATGCGTCAGTCGGGTCAACAACATGTCCGCAGAGAACTCCGGGGAATGCGTTGCAGGCAAGCATGGCGCCTTCGCCTGTGCCGCAGCCTGTGATAACCAGGTCAACAGCTTTTGAATTTAATAAAATAGCCGTTAAAAGACCAACCTGAACGTATGTAAGCTGAGCTTCGTCTTCAGCTGTGTACATACCGAAGTTTAAAACTTCATGTCCCAAAGGTTCAACAACGCTTTTGAGAGTGTTGCAGATAAGCTCGTTTTTAGCGGCCTGACTGTTTTCGTTAATAAGTGCAATTTTCATGTCACTGTCTCCTTATAATTCAATTTTCTTTTATTATATCTCATTTGTTGGAATAAATCAAGAGCTTTTAACATAAAAAAGAAAAAATATTGACTTAATGTAAGCGCTGTGATATACTGTATTCAGATAAAAATTATTGGAGGAATTTAGTTATGTCATTACCATTTGAAATTGATTTAAAAGGAAAAGTTTCGGTTGTAACGGGCGGCGGCGGCATACTTTGCTCAATGTTTGCAAAAGCGCTTGCTGAAAGCGGTTCCAAAGTTGCCATACTCGATTTAAGGCAGGAGGCGGCGCAGAAGGTTGCTGATGAGATAAATGCTGCCGGCGGCGAAGCCATCGGTGTTGCGGCAAACGTTTTGGAACTTGAAAGCCTTAAAGAAGCACACGAAACCGTTCTTAACAAACTCGGAAAATGCGATATCCTTTTAAACGGTGCCGGAGGAAATAATCCCAAAGGTACAACAACAAAGGATTATCTTTTCCCGGAGGATATTGAAAACAGTGAAATTGCAACGTTTTATGACCTTGATTCCAAGGGAGTTGAATTTGTTTTCAATTTGAATTTCATAGGAACTCTTCTGCCTACGCAGGTTTTCTCAAAAGATATGCTTGATAAAGAAGATGCCGTTATAATAAATATTTCATCAATGAACGCTTTTTGCCCTCTTACAAGAATACCTGCATACAGCGGCGCAAAAGCAGCCATTTCAAACTTCACCCAGTGGCTAGCGGTTCATATGTCGAGAGTGGGAATACGCGTTAACGCAATAG